>Ga0154020_10004584_pt1 | contig 16462 bp, 3 predicted proteins | sample Klosneuvirus_201_FD_109709 | JGI IMG/M metagenome (GOLD analysis project Ga0154020, IMG submission 109709) | Active sludge microbial communities from wastewater, Klosterneuburg, Austria - Klosneuvirus_20160825_MG | ecosystem: Engineered > WWTP > Aerobic digester > Activated sludge | place...
GGTCAGCACCAGGAGTTGTCCTCCGCGAGTTTCCGGAACCAGCGGTCCCTTGACCCATTCGTCCGGCTGAGCGGCCAACTCAGCTTCGTTCATCCACGCAACGCGACCGGATTCTTTTTCCGTGACTTCGAAGACCGGCTGAGACGAATCCGCCATCGCCTGAATCAAAGACTCGGAACGATTCTTGCGTTTTGCGATGGACTTGAGCAGGGTTATCAGTCGCTGCAGGTCTTCCGGATCGACGGCGTTGGCGGGTGCCAGACGTCGACCATGATTCAGCCGCATTGCTTTCAAGTCGATATTTCCAATCGTGGCACCGTTGGCCAGTACGACTCGGTCGCAACTGAGAGCGATCAACGCGCCAGCTTGAGTGGCTTCTTTCGGAACCCACGCAACGGTGGTCACTTCCGCCTGGTTCATTTCTGAAATCAAAGCCGCCAGATGCTGCGTGTGCTCTTTGTCGCCGCCGGGCGTATCAATTTCGTAGATGATCATGTTCGCGCCGTCGGCGAGCGCATGCTGCGTTTCGCGTTCGACAAAATCCGCCAGCAATTTGTCCACCACGTTGTTGACCGCGATAACTTTGGCCACAACCTTTTGGTCAGGATTACCTGCTTCACGCATGGCTTCCAGCGGCAGGTCCAGAGCAGCGACGACTTCATTGTTATTGTTTGCGGTCCCCGCCACCAGAAAGCCAGCCCGCTTCGCTTCCCGCCCCAGAAACAATCCGGGCTGCCCCGGATCTTTCACCGTGTCTGTTCGTGAGATCACGACATTCTGATTTTGCAGGTCACGCAATTCCTGAGCGGTCACAAATCGCTGAATGTTTTTGCCTTCGCGATCTTCGACAGTCACTCGCAGCACCGCGCTGCCGGGATCCATCATTGCCTTCGCGATGGCTCGCGACAGCCGCAGATTACGACCGCGATCAATGATATCCAGAATGGTGTTTTGTTCCCCGTTGGGCAAGGCCGTGCCGCGACCGATATCGCCCAGCGCCGCGTCGGGGTGCATGTAGATGTCATGACAGGCCAGCGCCAGAATCACATGATTGCCATCCAGAGTCTTTGGAATCCACGCGACTGTTCGAACCTTGCTGAGTTCCGGGGACACCAGTACCTTCGCAAGATCGCTGAGTTGCCCCTGACGACTGGTTCCCTGCTCGATCCGCAAAACCAGAATCGCCTGCCGCTTTTCACGAACAGCCCTGGTCTGCATTTCCCGAGTGAGATTTGTGATCCGACTCACAATTTCATCATCGACCTGACCGCTGATTGTGACGAATTGTCCGAATGGTTTCCGCACGGCAGCAACATCGGCACCATCGACTTCGCGTGCCGCCGCTGGCGCGGCATCCTGAGCGAATGTCGGTGACAGCAGCAGCAGCAGCAGACTTATGCCCGCAAGCAACCGCGCAATTCCTGAAAGAGTACTCTCAGAATTTAGTAATGAGTGAAATGACTGCATTGAAATATCGACCTGTTTCGTCTGCCTCAAGACAATTCAACCCCGCATGAGTATAGAGCCAAACGCCTGATTATACTTCACGCGGTCAGAAATGAAGCTGTGGATTTTCCTGCGATTGTCCCCTCTCCCCCGCAATCGATTTTCCAACTGTACACGTTTTCCACGGGGGAGAGGGCTAGGGTGAGGGGGAAAGAATCCACTGTTTTCTGGATCATCCTATGAACTCCAGGTCAGCCCCCCTCAGTCTGCACCGCGTGAAGTATATACTGCCGCGCCTCCTGGAAACCAAAGCGAATGGTGGTTCGTCGCTCGCATCGTATCCTTCGCCGCCGTTTTTCGAAAACGCCGTTTTTCCCGCCGCAGATCAGTGAATTGGCAAGAAGTTCAGACCGGAAGTGGAAATTGTGCCTAAACTTGTGAACAATTGGCAGCTATGTCAGACACGCGTCCGTCAGTTCAACCACTCCAAGCCAGCCAAACGGTGCGAATGCTCTGTCACGGCTGGAGTAATGAATCGGGTGGCCGGGGTTGGACGGAGCGGAGCGAAGGAAACCCCGGGGGTTCGAGTTGTCGCTCTCCAACCCCGGCCACCCATCAATGCACGAGTGACAGTGTACTCGGCCGTCTTTGGGATTGCGGACAACGTGCGTGCCGGGGTGTCCTGATTCTGACACTTCTGACTTCGGCGGCGAGCGCGCAGCTGACCGAACAGCCATTGTTCGGGATCACAATTCGCAATACGACACTTGAGCAACGTTTTGTACAGACAAGAGCAGAATCCGACTCGGTCACAAAAGTGATCCTGGGAAGTGACGTTCAGGGTGAGCAGTCAACGACCACAGAGACGCGGTTACGAATTCTGCCGGATGCCGACAACATCCGGTTTGACGTGGTCAACACTGGCGATGTGACTAGCCAGACAACTAGTATCAATCGAGAGGTTCTGATTGATGGTGTCGGCAATCATCATTTTGAAATCACGAAGCCGTTTTGGTTCGATGGCAGTGGCTTTTTAACTCAACCGGGCTACGGCACAATTCAGGCAAAACAGTGTCCGCGTCGAGTGGTGAGTGCCCTGGGAGCCGCGCTGCCCCTGTTAAGTCCTCTGTCAGATCGAATTGCGTGGGACCAGGTGTCCCGGCGACAGGGACAAATCAATCAGGCTGTTGCGGAAGATTTGTCGTGCGATGTGCTGCCAAAAATCAATCGGATTGTCGATGAGGAGTTTGCGCGTCTGGAGCGACAACTGGCGAACATGCGGACTCAGGCTGCAGCTGGCCTGCGCGACACGCCGCTCCGCTGGGTCGCGAGTTCCACCGACACGACGTTTTCCATTGCCGCCATTTCGCAACAGCACGGCATGGCACCGACGTCTCTCAACGCAGCGACTGTCGCCATGCCACAGCTGAACGCGGGCGAAGAAGTTGCGTTTATGATGTCCGAATCCGTCGCGACCGCTCTGCTGGAGAACTATGTTCCCGGCGGACTGATGCTGACCGATACGCAGGTCGAGAAAGCCGCAAAGGCATGGAACAGCAATGGTGATGACAAATGGTCCGTGGCCTCTCTACTGCAGTTGGTGCGGGATCTCGAAACGCATTCCACATCGACACCTGTGGCGTTTTCGATCGAAATGGCGAAGGAGCGTCCGATGGCCGTTCGATTCGATCGTGGTGATATCTGCATCGAAACCGCCTTTCAGATCGTGCCGAAACTGGGTGCCCCGAGCGGCGGGATGAAGATGTCGTGGCGCATGCGGGGGCGTGGTGTTTCGGCGGACGAATGGGCCATCGCGCTGGACCGCATCGACATTGGCAATGGGGAAAATCCGATTTCGATTGCTCGTGGTGCAACGACCCAGCCAGAATCGCAGGCGCCGGAACTGCGAATCCCAATTGAAGGCGAAGTGGCTGCAGGCGATATCGATGCGAGTCCACCGGAAATTGTCACAGTGGAAACAGGCACACCATGGATATCAGTCGTCACACATGCAGCTCAGTCGCTCGTCGAACAGATTCCACCTGCGACACTGCCGCGTGAATTCAACTTGCCGATAACGCCCACGGGTTCGTCCAGAGCACGGCTGATGCGCGTCGAATCGGCCGACGGCGTCCTGCGAGCCGCGTTTCGACTTGTCAATGATCCCTAGCCTGCTGTCGATTTAATGCAGAATCGTGAGCGGCATGGCGCTAGCCGCCGACTCTTGCCACTATTAGCACCCTTGCATAAATTCAGTGTCATCATCGCAGGAATCGCAATCAGGGGACTGACGTCCCCCGCTCGCCGGGAACCCGGCGAGCCGCGAGACGTCAGTCTCCGGATACTGTTTGCGAAATCTGACGGCAAGAACCAAAACCCCATCCAGCTCGCCTGGATCGGTGGAAAAGATGGTGAGCTGGCAATGCCGAAAGCTGGCGCAGGATGACCCCATCCGCTTTATGCGGATGGTGAAGCAGATCGGTTGGTGTGGCTATGATTTCAGTTGAAATTCGTTTCTTAACTCTTGAAAGCCCACTGAAACACTGCGATTCGGCCCAACGGGCCACAACAGGTCAGCCTGGGGCAACGCCCCAGGTTTCTTCGATACCCCGGCGTTTTGCCCTGAAAGGGCTACACAAAACCGTAAGCACCCATGCACAAGTTAAATGGCATAATCGCCGGATTCACAATCAGGGGAGTGACGGCCGCAGTCGCCGCAGACCCGGCGAGCGGAACGGCGTAAGCCCTCCGAGTCAAATGCGGGCAACTCGGTGGGCTGACACCCACCGCTCGCCAAGTGAACCCGGAGCGGCGTTCATCCGCATTCGCGGATTCTCTTGCCTCAGGCTGTTTTGTACGAGCCTTTCAGGCTCAATCACAGCATAAATCAAATACTACTCGTTTGTGGTACGGGCCCGACCATGCACTTCATTTCGCGCAGAACCACTTTTGTGTCGGTCGCTAGCTCTCCATCTGGGTTCACCAATCCGGGCGAGCCGGATGGGGTCGTACGGAGAGCTTAAGTCCACGCGATTCGACACGGGTCGCGTTAACATGTCTGATCTGCAAAACAATGATGCCCTTTGATGCTTCTTTCAAAAAGTGCTGTGTTCCCGTGATCACCCGCCCGAGATCACCATCGAGATCACCTGCCCGTGATCACCTGAATTTTGCAACCACCAGAGATTGGGAGATCCTCCACAAATGCCTCCGAAACGTATTGATGCACTTAGGATCGCTCGATAAATAAGTGTCCGATCAGCCGGACTTGGCGTGCGGTTTTCAGGCCCAACGGGCCGGCTCTATGTCAGCCCAGGGCAACGCCCTTGGAAATAATTCCACGCGATGATTTCCAGCCCCAACGGGGCGGCACTACGTTTTGGGCTGACCATGGCGAATCCGTTTAGTGTCGCCCCCTTGGGGCTTTTCGTGCTTGCCAACCAATAACCCAGGGCGTTGCCCTGGGCTGGCTTATGGCTGGCCCGTTGGGCCGAGTCGCAGGGTGAATTGCAGTGGAACGCAGGCCGTTGGGCCGTATCAAGTGTGAAAGAGAAACCATTTGCGTCTGATTGAATCAGCACAATTATTTGTCGAGCGATCCTTAATGGTCCTGCAGTCATCGCAATTGAAGCAGAATCTCATCAGCCAGAGTGATTTCCGCATCCACGGTTCCTCCATCCGGCGACATTCTTCTTCGAAGCAGTTCGAACGCCTTAAGAAGTTCTTTTTCGAGTTCTTCCTGCGAAATGGTCTGCATTGCCTGCGACACATCCTCGGCGTTGTTAGTTTGGACCACCAGTGAGGTATGCATGTTGCCTCGAAAGACAAACCAGTTTTCCGTGCCCGTACGCTGAGAAACGAAATAGGCCGCTAACTCTTTGGCAAGCCCGGCGCTTCCATAGCGTGCCCAGAACAGGGCCGTGTTTGGAAATTCCTCTTGTGCATCCCATTGACCGGCAAGCCATTTGTCTGCGTCGTATGCCGCGTTTGGTCGTTCGAGTGTCACCAGGACGGATTCACCTTTTATCGGAACGCAGACCGCGTTCCACGGAGCAACCGGATCTTCGAAGAACACAACCACTTCGTCACGGTCCTGCAGCGGCAAGGGACTGCGTCCGAGCAAACGTCCGAGACAAGACAAATCCTTGCCATCTTTGGCCACCCAAACCTCGACTGGCTGCAGCCAGCATGAAGTGCGAAAAGGGCGACAGAACAGTGTCGTCGGTCCATCGATCGGCAGCGACAATGTCGTTTCGCCAGTCGGCAGTGTGATCGTTTTCGTCTCGTTATTGGCCGTCCATTGCAGGAAGCAGGGGAATTGCACATTGCGGGCTGTGACGGACACCGTTCCTTTGTGAACTTCAGCAAGTTGCTCGTCAGAAATAAATCGCGGCATCAGGCGTTCTTTGGCTTCCTGTTCCGTCGGCCTCTGGATCTCGTCACGACGATTGTGAATCGCCAGGGACCGGGAGACCCCAAAGGACTGAATTCCCGAGATTGTCGCGATCAGCATCGCGGCAATCGCCGCTGCATACGGAAACAGTCGAGACCCATCACGCACGCCTTGTCGGACTGGCCCCGGATCTGGCTTTGTTTCTGAGTCCACCGATTTGCCGGTGGCGTGGAAGTCACGGAACAAGTCATACAGAAATTCCGGGACAACGCCGCTCGGTTCGATAGTCCCGTATTCCGAATGATCAGTTGACCGCAGTCGGTTGTTATCTTCAGGCGAGTTGTTCATTGAGATTCGCTCCTACGGCAAGATGATAAAACAGCAGGGCTGGTTGTCCGTATTCGGACATGATGTTCGCCAAACATTCGGAATCGGCTTCGCTGGCGGACGGATATCTGGCCCTGATGGTGTTAACTGAAATGGTAGTGGCATCGTCCGGGTGCCACTGATGAATAAATACCGCCTCCTGCAGCCAACGCAACGTCTGTCCGGCCATAAAGTCGCCCGTGAGCTTGGGACCAGCCTCGCCACTCAGCAGTCTGGTGAACGCAAAAATTCCCAGCCGCTCGAAGTAATGCACACAACCGAATTGAAACAGCCGCTCCGCCGCACTTCTGATCGCGGGGTCCTGCTGCTTCTCAAGCTCTCGTCTCCACAACGTTCTTAACGCCACAAAGGCCGGTGCGTTCCCGTCGTGCTTGCCTGGGATCTTAAGTTGCGACAGCGTCCCCTTTGACTTATCGATCAATTTTGCCAGCGACTCTTCATCGTAGCCCCACGGCATTCCCGTCAGTGACCCGATGATGGAACGAGCGATTGCCGAGTAAAAACACGCTTCCAACACGAGTCGCAACTTACCTGCCAATTCGTCACCGCAATGTTGCAGACACGCTTCCGCTGCATCCTGCTGTGGGCGAGTGAGTTGATGATTCAATGACCACTTCTCCTCGACACATATCGAACATTGTATTGGACGGACATCGGGATATGACTCCACACACACGTCAATACACGTTGAACTTGGCTGACTAGGCAAACAACATTCTTTCGAGCCCGCTCCACAATGTCCACGATGGAAGCGTTTTTGACTAAACTGAGTTTAACTGAATCGACCGTTGGTGCTTGCAAAAATCTCCACCTCCGTCATGCTCCAGCTTCGACATGTTGGGTACTAGATTGATCCTGCCATTGGTATGGGAGCCTCTCACACTTTCTGGCGGGAAAGCATTTTCGTACGTCACATGTTTCGCGATTTTAGCGCTGACCAGAAAGCAAGAACAATGAATCTCAATTCGTGGTTGCGAGTGGTGTTCCCTTCCGGTGGCCGTTCTCGCGGTGAAAGCAGCGTTGCGTGTTGTCGCCGCAAACTCAGGCGACAGTATGTCACAGAGAATCTCGAACTCAGAACGATGCTCTCCGGGACAAACGGGATTGGTGCCGCCACGACCGACACGACGCAGTTGGTCTACCTGAATTTCGATGGCGATCCGGATGTTGACTACAAGGGACCCGTCGAAGTCAGCAACATTGACGTCCCCGCTTTCTCGGCTGGAGTTGCCGGATTGGCTGGTCAGGAGCAAGCGATCCGCAGGTCCGTTGTCGATTCACTGAACGCGGAGTTCTCCGGAGCAGTTGTATTTGTGGATCAGCGTCCGACCTCAACGGCTCCCTATTCAACCGTTTACGTCGGCGGCACGGACATACAGTTTGCCGGGTACGGTCGATTCTTTGGGCTGGCCGAGGCGGTGGATGTAGGAAATCAAGATAAGAACGACAATGCATTTGTGTTCTCCGAGAGCATTGCCGCTGCACTTGGCTCAGCAACCGCAGAACAGTTTGGCGGGGCACTGGTGCAGATTATCGGACATGAGGTTCGGCACTTGCTTGGTGGTCATCATACTGAGCCTGAGTTGCCGCACGGCGAATCCGTACTCGGTACGGTCGCATACTCGCAAGAAGTCCATCAATGGATCAGTAATGAAGCCATAAGCCTCTTTAGTACTCAGTTCGAGAACTCGAATCTACTTCAATACTCAGGATGGTTATCTACAGGCACGTTCAATGAGGATGCGCCGAATCGCAATCCATTCGGGAACGGTTCAGTTGATCAGCCCGCGCTTCGTCATTTTTGGGATCGTGATGCGAGTTTTCACCGACAGTTTGATGATGGACTTCTGGGCTTTGATTCCGCCCCAAACAGAGCGATAAAGTATTTTACAGGGGGTGTCGGCTATCAGGGGGCACTCGACGATACTTGGGGAAATGGTGAATCGCGACCCGGGCAGGGAAACGCCGTCGATTATGTTGGTGCTTCCGCTGAATATCGCCAAAATCCTTCGACCGCGTTTTATTACCTTGGTCATGCGGCGCACTTACTTCAGGACATATCATTGCCCTCGCACGCCCACGCTGACCAACATCTTGAATGGATCCCTGGTTTCCATGATCCACTTCATGATTGGATTGACGGGCTCAAATTCTGCGACAGTATATTGAGCGGCTGCTTACCTAGCCCGCAGGCTGATTTTTTTGACGATACCCCACAAAGATGGATGCGATTCGGATTGAATAGCTCGGTTGAACTCCGCTCGCCACGCGACGTAATTCAGGCTTCACTTCAAGGTCCTACTCTCTCCATCGAGCCCATGTACAGAATCTTCTCAGAGACGGCTGGGTTGGCAGACAATTTCGATAGCAAAGATTACGATGGGGAAATGGATCAAGGGCGGAGGCGTGCGCCCGACAATTTGGATTTTGACACCGTGGACTACAACAATTGGACACGACAGGAACTCGATGCCGTTGCATTTGAGGTAGTGCCGAAAGCGATTCGTTCTACAGCCGAATTGATCCGTTATTTCTACGCCACTGTCGATGGTACAGGACCAGAAACGGTAACCATCTCCGGCCCAGCGGGCCTGCTCTCGAACGATTGTAACCAGCCAACGGTTTTCAATACTGCGTTTCCTCAGTTCACCGGTTCGGCGGTAGATGCGGAGAGCGGCGTCGGCAAAGGGCGCTTTCGCTTTCAAACACGGCCAATCAACGGAAGCACTTGGACCGATCATCAAAACGGGCCGAAGGATCAGACGATCGGACGGCTGCCGGATGGTGTTTACGAAGTCAAATTGACGGCGGAGAACGGCGCAGGGTGGAAGACAACATCCACTTCGTCGTATTTCCGAGTCTCGACGGGCGTCACGGAAAACAAGGGCGACCTATCACTGGATGTAATCGACGTTGGTCCGTCAGCGGTTATCGGGACTAATGTGGCCGTTCGAGCCGAGGTGTCGAATCGCGGTGCGGCGACAAGTGAGCCGTATTCAATTGAAATTTACCTCTCGGAAGACAACTCAATTGACCCCGTCAGCGATCGACGTATCGGCACTCTCAGTTCCCTGGCTGCAATCTCACAGGGTGGTCAGTTCGAAGTCAGCAGTATCGTATCGTTGCCCTCAAACTTGAATCCTGGATCGTACTACATTGGCGGTGTATTAAAGCCGCAAAATCCTGCAAATGACCGCGACAGCTCCAATCACATTCGCGTGGACACAAGTCCCATTTTTCTGACGGCACCAAATACGACGCTGACATTGCAATTCCCGATTGGCAGTTCGCAAACAGGATCGACAGTGACACAGCAGTTTGGTGCTGGGCACGATGCCGTCTTCGGCCATCTTGGAACGGATTTTGCCGGTGCGCGGGGAAGCGAGGTCGTGTCGATCGGTGATGGCGTTGTGACTCGGGTGTACAACGCTGGGACTGGCTGGGACCAGGTAGTGATTGCTCGCTACGTTTCTGACGGTAACGTATTTTACGCGATGTACGCGCATGTCGAGTCCGAGGTCAGTGAAGGCCAGGTAATCAATCGAGGGCAGCGGATTGCGCGGGTTGGCCCGACTGCGGCAGGAAGTACGGGTCCACACCTGCATTTTGAAATTCGTGTGGGCGCGGATGCGGGCACTTTCGCGGGTCCTGGATATCGTGGATTCAATTTTGTCGTTGGACAGTCGATGCAGCCGGTGCGAAAAGCTGGCTATTCAAACGACATCGCGTGGTTTGATCCCGTGCAGTTTATTACCGGTCGACCGGTCACACCGCCTCCGCCGGCAAATCAGATCGATCTCGATCCGGACTATGTCAACGCTCCCCCCAATGCAGTCCAAAATGTACAGTTTCCGGTTTACACCGAAATCAAAAATCTATGGCCCACGGCGAGTGGTGTGTTTCAGGTTGCTTACGTCCTGAGCGCGGATCGAAACATTACTTCGGCTGACATCGTCCTAAAGACGATTACTCAGTCCAGCGTACCAGGAAATGGAATCGGACGCTGGACAGAACAGGTAACAATCCCCGCAGGCACTGCGCCAGGCACCTATTACATTGGCATCATTGCCGATCCAAATGGACTGATAGCGGAGGTCAACGAAACCAACAATGCCCAAAGCGACAGTACAGCGATTGTGCTCACGGCTGCTTTGCAATCAAAGCCCGATCTTGTCGCGACAGAGTTGCGTCTGAATCCGGAACTCGCGGTCTACCATTTCGGTCAGCCAGTTCCTATAGCCTATGGAATTCAGAATTCGGGGGCAGCGACCGCAAGTAATGTCCTGCTCCGTTTTGAACTCGTTGACAATCCGATCAATCCACAGGCAACACTCGAACTGGGAACCAGAACCGTTCGAACCATTGGGGCGAGCAGCGCCGCGCGCGGAACATTTGACGGCACTCTGCCAGCTTCGCTTCCAGCCCAGTTCTTCAATGGTACACAACTCTATCTGCGAATGGTGATCGACCCAAACAATTCGATCAATGAGACCAACGAGAACAACAACCAAGGGCAGGGGCGTGGCCTCGACTGGGTCACTGTCCCATTGCGCGCTTCATCGGGCAAACCAGACCTGATCGGCGACCTAATGGATTTGATTCCAGATCAACGATATTTGTGGGGCGAGCGAGGATCTCTGAACTACACGCTTTGGAACAAGGGGGGAGACGCTGCACGCTTCTTTAACGTCAGCTTCGTGCTATCGACGGACCGTAGTTTCTCGAACGAAGATTTTCTCCTGCGAACGGTATCGTTGAGCTACCTGGGGGCCGGGCAAACTGAAACACTCAACGTGCCATTCGTCTTGCCGCCCAATGCCCCCGCTGGCACGAGTGACGGACGATTCTACATCGGTGCGATACTCGACCCCGAACATCGAGTGGACGAGGGCAGCGAATCAAACAACAGCGGGACGGGGAATGGTTACGACTATGTTGACGTCACTATAGTTCCACGACCGCCTGTATCTCAGCCAGCGAATACAAATGTTGAGCCGGTGATTGGATCGGTAACGGTGACCCCAGGTACCGTGTTGCGAGGTGACCGCGTAAATTTTCGCGCCGACAACGTCACCGACGACAACAACGCCGTCTATGACCTGGTTTTCCGTCTCGACACGAATGGCAACCATCAGTGGGACGACAGCGATCTCTATCTGAATCACGGCTCGAAAGACGGAACGACATTTACGGCATCGAAGTCCACTGCGGGTCTTCCTATTGGAACGTTCGACGTAATGGCCCGCGCTACTGACAACCACGGCTTGGTGAGTACCGTGAAGATGGCTCCACTGACCATTACTGGGATCGGGAGCGGTCCGTTCCCCGACGATGCCTATGAGAACAATGACACGCTGGACACCGCGACGTTTCTCGGCGGTGCCAAGAATTACTTGCTGACGAACCTAGCCATTGCCACAGGCGATCCCGACTTTTACGAAGTCCAGATTCTGGGCGATGCCAGTCGGTTGCAGATCGATCTGAACTTTACGCAAGAGGCGTTTCAAGGAAATGGACAACCGGTTGGTGATCTGCGATTGGACGTGTATCGATTGGGACACAGCGATTCCTTGGGCTATTCGAATAGCAGTACGTCAGCAAATGGGCACGAGCAAATAGTCGTTGATTACGGTATTGGAAGACCACTACCGGAAGGTCGGTACATCATTGGGGTGAGCGGAGCTGCTACTAATGAACGAAATCCCAATTACTCGTTGAACATACAGATCCTGCCGTTTGCGGGTGCGCCGGTTCCGGGTGTATTGCAGTTGTCGAAGACGTCAATTGTTAAAGGTGAATCTCTGGAACTTTCGATGGAGGGAATTACCGGCGTGCCGCTGGCCAGCATCGCTGGTGTCAGGTTTTTCCGGATTGGGCCAGACGGACAGGCTGTGGACATCGGGATCGCTGGAGGTGGCTTTGGCGGCACCGCCGCCGGCGGACGTTACTCGATTGTTGCAGCCACGGACGAATGGGATCTTGGAAATCTCAGACTCGGAGCGATCGTGTTCGCCGTTGGACGCCCCTCCAGCGTCGCAGCGGAAGCGACGGTCCATGTTGCGCCAAACCAACTTCCGTCAGTTGTGTCAGTTCAGGCACCTGCTACCGCAATACAAGGAGGAAATGCGGTTCTAACGGCACTTGGAGCTGTTGATGTGGACGGAAGTATCAGCAGAGTCGTGTTCGGACTCGACACCGACAACAATGGCGTGTTCGACTCAAATGACTTGACACTGGGTAGCGGAGCATTGGTGGGCGCAAATTGGGTACTAACCGTTAATACGTTGCGCTGGCCTTTGGGCGATGTGCGAGTATTTGCGCAACCAATCGATAACATTGGTGCTTGGGGAAACGTTGTTTCGACGACACTTTCGATGGTCCCATCTGACAATGATCGCCCTGCCATCGGAGCGTTTACGGCTGTCGATTTTATCACCAAGAGAACACCTTTGATTCTTGCGGCGCTCGACGTGACCGACCCGAATGGTGACAACCTGACGGTAAAGTTCTATGTAGATTCAAATCGGAACGGCGCGTTCGATGCGGCCGACACGCTGGTTGGCGTGGGAACAAAGTCTGGACGCGACTATTCGCTGACAGTCGACACTTTGAATTACGCGCAGGGCGTGACGCGGTTTTTCGCGGAAGCGTCCGACGATGGCGTTCCGGTTTTCACCAATGTCGCCACAGCCGACGTCACCATCATCGACACCACTGGTCCTCGGGTTATCGATCAACTGCCTGCGACCACCGCCGTCGGTTCAATCGAAGCCATACGAGTGAGATTTGACGAGCCCATCGATCTATCGACCTTTACACAAGCGGATGTTTTCGCCTTTCTCGATCCGTCCGGGAACACAATCAGTGTGTCGTCCGTTAGCGTAATAGGTGGTACGAACAATACAGAATTCGAACTGCATTTCGCCCGCCAGACACAGTTGGGCGTGTACTCCCTCCGCATTGGTCCGTCACTAATGGATGTTGTTGGCAACGCCATGAATCAAGATGGTGACGCCGTAAATGGAGAAACGTTGGAGGATCAGTATGTTGTCAGTTTCAGCTTGCAGACTGCTGCTGCGGAGTTCGAGCTAGCGAGGGTTTTAGGTGGGGCAGGATCCGACATCGGCAAAGCCTTGGCCGTCGATACAAGTGGCAACTTGTACGTCGCGGGAGAATTTTCCGGCACGGTGGATTTCGATTCGGGACCAGGAGTCAGCAGTTTGTCGAGCGTGGACGGAAGCAGCGATTACTTTATTGCCAAGTATACTTCCTCGGGTGCACTTCTCTGGGTGAAAACGATCGGCGGTCCAACTAGTGAGTCGGCCGATCTAGATATCGCTCTGGATCTAGCAGGAAATGTATACGTCCTGACGCGTTTTGCCGGAACCTTGGATTTCGATCCCGGACCAGGTGTCTCGCAACTCGTATCTGCGGGTGGTTCTGATATCGCCCTGCTGAAACTCACCAGTGGAGGTTCTTTCGCTTGGGCGACTCGCTTCGGTGGTAGTGGGTTAGACTTTTCAGGTGGTATTGCCACCGACGCCTCTGGGCACGTGCTCATCAGTGGGCGATTCAGCGGGACCGCTACCTTTGGCTCAATCTCACGCACCAGCGCCGGAGATCTCGATGGATTCATTGCGCAGCTGGATGGTGCCGGTACGACGCAATGGGTGAGAACGTTCGGTGGCATCAATTACGACTCGGTTGATGACGTTGCGGTCGGAACAGATGGTAGTGTGTTCGGAGTAGGAATTTTCATCGGTAGTGCAGACGTTGGTGGCACCATTGTGAGTCACGGACTAGGGTTCCTTGTAAAACTGACGAGTAGCGGCTCAGTTTCGTGGGCTCTTGAGACAGGCGGTGCCGGAAATTCTGTGAGCGTGACTGGCTCGGATGTTTTTGTAGTCGGTGCGTTTAACGAAACCCTTGACTTCGCGCCTGGTCCGACTGAGGTTCTGGTCTCGCCGACAAGCAGTGAGGATCTATTCGCGTCGAAGTTCTCTACCAACGGTGTCTTCCAGTGGGTGCGATCCGTAGGAGGAGCGGGCCGCAATAGTACTTCAGCAGTGGATGTAAGCGGTAATGTGTACCTTGCCGGACAGTTTGGCAATTCGGTTGACTTTGACCCTGGAAGTAACAGCTATTTGGTCAATTCCAGGGGTGACTACGATGCATTCGCGACGAAATGGGATTCCGACGGCCGTCACGTCTGGACTCGAGCGATCGGAGGCACCGGATCGGATCGAATTTACGATTTGGCGATCGACGCCAACGAGGACGTGTGGCTAACCGGCATTGTCAATGGAACGGTGATGTCGGATCTTGGCGGATCTATCCCGGTCACACTCGTTACGGTCGGAGCATCGGACGACGTGTTGCTGGCTCGGCTAGGCGCTCCGCCACCCAATTCGCCTCCCTTGCTGGGGGCGATTAGTGACAAAATCGTCGATGAAGGAACGAGTCTATCGTTTGTAGTTTCGGCGACCGACCCTGACGCGGGACAGTCGTTGACCTATTCGTTGAACTCCAACGCGCCCGCAGGCGCAACGATCAATCCTTCTACGGGGCAGTTCAATTGGACTCCTACCGAACAACAAGGCCCCGGTACGTTCTCATTTTCCATCACGGTGGCCGACAATGGCAGCGGCAACCTTCGGCATACGCGTGCATTTTCCGTGACTGTGAACGAGGTCAATCAAGCTCCGGTTTTGACCGCGATTGCAAACCGGTCAGTATTCGAAGGGAGCGAACTCCGATTCACCACCGTCGCAACGGATGCTGACCTTCCGAAACAATCGTTGACTTTCAGTCTCTCCGCCGGTGCGCCACAGGGGGCCACGATTGACCAAACAACGGGAGAATTCACATGGCGACCGACGGAATCGCAAGGCCCGGCCACGTACTCTGTCACTGCGATCGTATCGGATTCCGGTACGCCAATCCTGAGCAGTTTCCAAACATTCACGATCTTTGTGCAAGAGGCGAATCAACCCCCTGTACTTTCCGCAATCGGCCCGCGACTAGTAAGCCTGGGGAGTCCGCTGAGATTCACTGCCTCAGCAACTGATGCTGATCAGCCGGTAAACATACTGCGATTCAGCCTTGGACCGGATGTGCCGGCCGGATCCACAATCGACGAAAACACCGGAGAATTCGACTGGACTCCGTCAGCCAACCAAGGCGGGCAAACTTACGACGTAACCGTGAATGTGACGGACGACGGTGTTCCCAAATATTTCGCATCCGAGACTCTTTCGATCCACGTTAACAGCTTGCCAGTCGCTCAGACGAGCAGCGTTGTCCTTAATGAAGATGTGACTAGGATCTTTTCGGTAAGTGACTTCTTGTTTTCAGATATGGAGGGGGACAATCTTTCGTCAGTCACTGTCAGTAACATAACGCTAGCAAGCGGCGATTCACTGACGGTCAATCACGGTGCGGGGCCAGTGACGGTGACAAGCGGAATGACAATCACGGCCGCCCAGATACCTTCGCTAATGTATACACCGGCAGCGAATGCAAATGGTGTGGCCCGAGGCACGTTTACGTTCAAGGTCAACGACACTAATCTCGGCACGGTGGCTGCGACCATGTCAGTCAATGTCATGCCAGTCGATGAGGAAACCACGATCAGCCTCTCCGGCAACGATCTGCTGATCGAAGACACGGACGGCGGAAACACGAATGACACATTGACGATTTCCGTGAGTGGCGCAAACCTGATCATCACCGACCCGAACAACATCCTCTCGACATTTGTCGCAGGCTCATCGGGGAACAACAGCCATACGGTCACAGTTCCTCTGTCGGCGTTTACCGGCGGGATCATCGTGAACGCTTTGGGCGGAAACGACACGATCGTCATCGCGAGCAGTGTGACGCGGTCTGCCACACTCAACGGTGGTGAAGGCAATGATTCGGTGACCGGTGGAAGCGGCGACGACACGCTAAACGGAGGTCCAGGCAACGACATGCTCGCGGGCGGCCTGGGTGATGATAGCTACTACTTTGATACAGCCACGTCGATGGAAGTGGACCAGGTGTTCGAGTTGGCAAACCAGGGCAATGACACGCTGAATTTCTCTTCGCTCACCACGGAGGTGTCAATTCAGTTGGGCAGTACAGCCATTCAGAACGTGCATACCAATCGTACGCTGCAATTGAATTCCAGTGGGACATTTGAAAACGTCAATGGTGGTTCAGCCAATGATTCGCTCATCGGGAACTATCTGAACA
>Ga0154020_10004585_pt1 | contig 16462 bp, 23 predicted proteins | sample Klosneuvirus_201_FD_109709 | JGI IMG/M metagenome (GOLD analysis project Ga0154020, IMG submission 109709) | Active sludge microbial communities from wastewater, Klosterneuburg, Austria - Klosneuvirus_20160825_MG | ecosystem: Engineered > WWTP > Aerobic digester > Activated sludge | place...
GGCATTGGCATGCTCTTCCTCGTCCCTGTTGCCGTCTGGAACTTGATGGCCTACTCGAAGGTGCCACCCTCGCCGTGCAAATGTCGAAGTTTTTTTTGCTCTTCTTGTGCCTGTGCTCCGCCCTCCCTCGTTTCCTCCGCCTTGAACTGCCACATCGACAAAAAAAATATGTTATATTAATTCGGCTGGGCCTTCTTCTGAACCCGTGGTGGCGAGGCACGATTCACAAACCTCACCCTGACCGGTCCTCGCCCGTCCTTATCGCTCTCTGCTTTCCTCGGATTTGCCAGTGGGATCTCCATTTTCTTTTTGATATCTTCAATATATAATATTTTATTTTATTGTGCGTCTCCAGCAAGGATACCCTCTCTAGCCTTTCAAATCCTCGGCTGATCTCGTCCGAGGTGGTCGTCTAAATGGCCCCATTGTCGTTCTCGTTTTTCTGATCTGAATTTAACTTTAAATGTTATATCAGGTTGGCGAGCACGCCATCAATGGCGAGAAGGTCCCCGACTATCGCGTGTTCCCTGGTTTCCGGTACTCCCTCGTTTATCTTTTTCAATTCGGCGTGTGTGGATCGCGATTGATATTTTATGCCGTTCTCGGTCCCTCATTGAGGTTTGTAGGGCGTACGATATTCACGATGGTGCTAACGGTGGCCATCCTAAGGAATATCGCGGCCCCGAGGAATACTTCCGCTACAAGGAGATGTAAGTGGGTGACTGGCGTCGGATCTGATATTTTGTGCTTACGAACATCGCAATCATTGTATCAAATAAATTTTAGCCATTCCTGATGATTGTTTTTTATTGTGATGTGCGGGATTTGGCATTTGCAATTTACACTTGTCCATTCGACCTAGCGCCGTTCAGCTGTCGGCGACGGATCCCCATACCTTGATAGCCTTGTCGTCGCCACCAGTCACTACAAAAGAGACAAATCTGACGAACAGGTTGCGGGTCAATCAAAGGATGTAGATGTACGAAGCATGGTGCGGTCAGGGTGATACGATAACGTGCTGACTCGGCCCTTGTGCGCTTGGGCAGAATAAACGAGCATTCCATCTTCTGCAACAAACAAACTATAAGAAACAAAAGGACACCAAGGTTCTTCCCCAACATCAATCTTCAAAATGGAAAAGCGCGCATTACCAAGACTCCAAATGAAGAGCTTGCCATCCTCGCTGCCGCTGAGCACGTAGGCATCAGTGTTGCTGAAGCAGCTTTGCACGGGGTAATATTCGTTCTTGTGTCCCTTGTACTCCTAAAGGAACGGGAGATAAAGGGATTCAGTTGAAGGAAGCACTAGAGTGATGAGGAATATCGCGTGCTTGATATAGGGAGCCGTCCTCCTTGTCGAGCAAGCGAATGGTGTTGTCGAGCGTGCTTGTCAGCAGCACGTTCTCATCGCCCGATAATGACACTGAAGAAACGGGACCTATACTGACGATTAAACATATGCCCGTGAATACTCTGAATAATAGAAACTCATTTCGGACGTGCGATCGTGTCTTCTTTGAGCTGGCCAATGCGAAGGTCGTAAGTTCGAACGACACCATCAACAGAGCCCGAAACAATCTCATAGGTTGAAATGTAAATGGAGATTATGGAATCCTTGGCCTCGTCCAGGACTTGAATTGGATCAAATGACCTAAGCAGAGGGGATTAGAGATTGGGATATACGGGGCCGCAAAGACGACGGTACCGAGAGCGCATATCCCATAGTTTGACCGTCTTATCCACTGATCCCGAGGCCAGCACCGTGCTATCCTTATTATACCGCACGCAATTCAACTTCTAAAGAACAGAAGAGAACGCATGAAGAACGGTGGATGACGATACAGCATAAGGAGGGTGCAATGTACAAAGTCGTGGCCCTTGAATCGACGAATGATTTGGCCGCTTTCGACATCCCAGACAAAGGGTGTCTTGTCGCCTCCTCCCGAAGCCAACTGTGAATTATCCACATGGCTACATTATGTAAGTCAGCAAATGGCAAAGGGAACGCGAGAAATGGAAATGGAGGAGGACACAGCGACTGAGTCGATGGCATAGCCGTGGCCCTTGTAAGCAGTGATGAGCTTGCCGGTGTGAGGGTTCCACAAGCGCAAAATCTTATCATAGCCGCCAGAGACGCAGTACTCTCCTTTTGCTAAATCAAGAGCCATTGTGAGATGCCATGCAGACACATCCGTAATTCAGCAAAATGGCAAGCGAAACCCGGATCGAGAGCTCGAGGAAAGAGCAGGTCGACGAAAATCACAATGTGAGATCGCCTCCGAAACAAAATATAATTATAAAAATTAAAATAATAAATTATTTCGATACTAAACTGGAAAGCGGTGACAACACAATGAGCTGTCGACTTGAAAGGAGTGAGGGAGAGGCCGAGGTCGAGGTCGAGGTCAGGTCGCACAAACAAGTCGACCAAATAAAGGGGAGACTAGTGAGGAGCGCCGACAAATTACTACCAATCGATAAACTACAATACTTTCACATGGTTTTGTGCAGGAGAAGAGGCGTACTGTTGAAGACGACGGAGGCAACGGCTCCGTTGTGTCCGATGAGCGAGCGCAGCTCTTTCACTGGCAGCAGCTTCGAGCCCGACATCCTATTACCACTTCGAACAAGGAAAATAAAATAACTCACAATAATAATATGAAGAAAGAAAATCCGAATGTCTTGAAACCTCGTTGGCTGGCGTCGGGCTGTCAACCTGAGGCTTGAGGTGGAAAACTGTCCTCGGCAGTCGGAAGAAGGAGGATTCCTACCGCGTCTATCGAACACAGTCCAATGGTATTATCCACAATTCACACAAAAAAAGAAAATATTCAAGCGACATGATCAGCATGCGAGCTTGAAAAAAAGGCCACACTCTCAACCTAGTTCTTCTTTGCCTTAGGGTCCGAGAGGAGTCTGAGGGCGGTGTGGATCTGCTGCAGGGTCAATCCCACCGATGCTTGCATTACTTTGTTTTCGATTTCCATTTTATCCATTCTCTGTGTGATGTTGAGGTGGTCGGCGAGGTACTTGAGCAGCAGCGCTTGATTGAGGAAGATGTTCTTCTCATTCAGTACGTTCTCAGCCTTGAGGGCGGAGTGGTCGCGATTGATCGAAGTCTGATTCAAATTGGTAATATTTGTGAATGCCCTCTCCAAGAAATTATCGGAGAAGAATCGTTGGACGATCAGGGTTTGGTTGAGGAAGGGTAAGAATGAGCCGCGAAGCTCATCGAGGTCGGCACGAACCCGAGCGAGGTCACCGTCATCTTGAACAACACGCTTCTGCTGACCGCCATGATGATCATTAGCTATTCCTTCTGGTTTCAAGTAAGCTTCGAGTGCTTCCACGCGCGAGGATAGAGTCTCGAGCTGGGAGGCAATTCGAATCAGCAATTCTTCCGAGCTCGAGCTCTAGGAAACAATTCTGAGCGATCAAAACAGAACAAAACAAAAGAAATTAAAATGAAAATTACCAATGGAGATAATCCATCAGCCAAGAATAGCGAACGCGAAGCTCGTAGGTCATGCTGAACCATTGGAAGTGAGACGACAGCGAGGAGAGCGAACAGCGCGCCGAAAAAGGAGGCTCCCAAAATAACCAGCACCTGCCTAGTCATCAGGTCTAGAAAAAGAAAAGATTAAAATTTAAAAAGAGCAAAGATTTCAATATAAAAAAAGTGTTCTACTAACGGGAGCAGGATGGAGTGAGCCAAGGACAAGGACGAGGCGCGAGTGACGACCTCGACGACAGATAAGATCGACGAGGCGAAGTGCTCCCTTCAGCACCTTCTGAATCAAGCTTAAAGATGAAAGCTGATAACTGAAATAATGAACTGAATTAAAAGGCACACCACTGCAAGTGCAGCACGACTCGATCTGGAACAATGAGAAAGAAGTCGGACTGCAAGACCTACTTCAGTTCAGCCGCCGACCTTGACCAGGCTAGAAGCCATTCAAATAGATACTATGTCAAGGATCACCTCTGCTTTTCATGTATTGTTCCATTCGCGAAACAATAACAAGCAAAATAAACTTTGTATTGTTCTTAACTTCTTATTGCTGAGACTCGATGAGGTTCTCCAACTTCACATTTTCGAAGTTCATTGGAGGAACCTTCTCCTTCTTCACCTTGCTCGCGTGCCATTCGACTTTCTTCGCCGCCTCAGCCGCCTTTCCTGGGACGTACTTGATTGGCATTCCTCTGACATCGTATCCGAGTCCACTTGGGTTATCGAAAGTCCCGCCATTCTCTTCATTGCCTGCGATCTTTAACTGGTTCTTATACTCGACTTCCTTCTCGTGAAGTAATTTAACCGCCTCTTGAATATCGACATCTTTTCCGAAGATTTTTTCCTGAAAAAGTGCCGTGAAGAGTGGTAGCAGTTGTGATGGAGATATCTCCTGTCATACCAAAGTCAACCGGTCGGGTTCAAAGTTGATCAAATCATCAGGATCGTATTTGTGGAGATCCCGTCGCCACTGGCGCACTTCATTGTCCCAGATTCGCTTGCTCACTTTTTGATCAACCCTGGGAGTCATTGGCATACCAGTGGCCCTCATATCTTTCGGAACCTAAAATAGATTCAGTCAGCACTAATGAGTCCAATTTGCATTGAGACTTGACATCTTACCAAAGAAATGTAGCGAATGTAGCCGATGGATCTGTAGCCAAACTCAATCTGCTTTAGACGCTGCTCAATCTTGTGGGGAGTGAGGTCGCCGACAGGAGAAGGAGGAGCGGGATTCGCATTGGCGCGCTTCTTCGGCGTGAAGTTGGAATTATTGTTTGAATTGTCTCTGTTTTCTTTGTTGGAAAAGACTTCATTGGACTACAAGAAATGGCCTCGGTGGGTCAATCTAGAAAACCAGAACAAAAGATGTGGATCTTGATGTTTGATTATTGAAAAGCGTACTCGAACAATTGGCCTGCTATCCGGCATGCCGCGAACGAGTTTGAGTTTCCACAATAAGTTGAAAAGTTCTGTATTCGAGGGCACAACCTGGCGCGAAACACGATTGAGCTTGACAAGATCAGACGACAGGTGGGGCAAGATTTGGGCGGTACGTTCTGAAATTCGAGGAGGAATTCTTTCGAGTACATGATCTTCTCCTCCTTCCTGGCCTACGAAATAATAATAGCATAAATATTTGGATATTAGTTCCAGAGACGAGAGGGTGATGCCCAGTACGTTTTGCAGGTTTAAGTAGAAATAGAGTTCTTCCCACGGCTCATCGTCCATGGGCACAGGCGAAAAGTCGGTCTCCTCCATTATCAGGAAGCTTCAGATAACACGAAGTGCCGTTGTTAACTGCGACTCGAGTAACCAGAATGATTAACACCGATGGCCAAGTGATGATTTTTGACGCTGAATGGGAAGTTTCTACGTCCTGCCGGCGGGGCAGGTTGAGTGATGATTTTTGTCAGGGAATATGAAAGGTTCATTGATCCATATGCACAATGCATCGCACTGAGTAGAAAAAAGACGAAAAGCAAGCAGAAAATCGAGTACTATCGTAGTTCGAGTGGAGGATGTGTTCCTGAGCTGATAATTGAACGTTGTTTCAGGAAGTGGTGAGGCAGGTGAGCGCAAACATGATGGTAAGTCCCTCGATCCTTTTGGTGGTGGCTCTTTCTTGCCTGTTGTGTACGCTGAAAGCGACGAAGATGAAGAAGAAGAGGACGACGACGGTGTAATTATCGGAGATGTAGAGTGATCGTATAATTCGTATTGACGGTGGCTAGAAAGTAGACTGAAATTACAATGTCCTTATAAATAGAAATGGAACAAGTGACTCTCGATCACAAATTTGATACAAGGAAACAACTGGACTTACTCCGAAACAATTCAGTTGTTTAGTGTTGTTTCGTAACACGGCACCTGTTTCGTAATCCATGCAGTTGTTTCATATATTTATGAATAATAACCACTCTACTTCTTGGCAACAACGCCACGGGTCAAAAGAGAGCTCGTTAGATGCTTTTATAGGATTCAAATACTTTAGAGAAAAGGTCATAAATATCTAACGGCGCTTCGCCTTCTGACGCCTGCCACCGACCTTACCGACACCTGGAGAATTCTGGTTCGCCAAGGGAACGTTGGGGCCCTTCGGTGCTTCCTCAATCACCTCCTTTTGCAGAGTAACTCCTTGCTTGGCGGCATCGGCAATCGCGCTAATTCACAAGAAATGTGAGAAAGGAGCCAGATTATGCTTGTGAGACGAGGTGTACGCTTGAGAGGCGGAGACGGCTCCCTGAGCACCGCGGTTCTTGATGTTTTTGCGCTTTCCCTTGACGTTAGAGCGCTCGTACTTGGGCACCCAGCGCTCAGGATCGGGAACAGAGCCGGGCTCAATGTGTTTCGGGGGTTTGTTCTTGCGTTTCTTTTTCTTCTTCTGCTTCTTCTTCTGTTCGGCCTCGGGAACAGTAGCATCGGCAGCGACCTTCTCCTTGCGCTTGAAAGTCGGGATGGAGAGGTTCTCGAGCACGGCCGCATCGGGGATGGCGCCAGAGGGGGACTTAAGGGCGGGGATCTTGGCCTCGTACTTGGTAGCAAGGTCCTGAAAAAGGAGTCAGCACACTCTTTTTCAAAACAATTCGAAAGAAAGGTGGCATACAGCATCGTAATAAGACGTCTCCATGATAAGAGAGCAGAGGGCGTCCATGTCGGTGTTGTTAAGGTCGTAAAGTGCCTTGAAGGCAATCGATGAGTCCTTGTGGCGGCCAGCAGCCATCTTGAGCTCGGCGCTCTTGCGCAGCAGCGTGACGAAATTGGGGTCCTTCTTGTCCTGCGAAAAAGGGCTAAGAAAAGAAAGGACATTGTCCGCAAAGGATCGGCAAACCATCGCATTCAACGCGCGATCGAGCACGCGGATGGCGCCATCGGTGTCATTCAGCTGTTGATAAAGAGAAACAACGGTTGCGACATAGCCCGGGGAGCTCTTGAGAGACTCGACGTTCTCAAGTAGAGCCACAGCCGCAGCAACGTTCTTGTTGTTCAAATGCATCTGAGCCATGCTCAGACGAACCTTGTCGGAGGTAGCGGGATTCTTGGAGATGTGCTCCTTCGAAAAAAGCAAAATGAGAGCAGGGACAGGAAGACAAATGGAACGAACATACCTCGAGGAGAGCCTGCGACTTCTGGACCTTGTGCTCCTTAACGTGAATGGAGGCGTTCAGCAATGGGATCAAATCATTCTTTGGAAAATCATCCTGAAGCTTCTTGACAAGCTCGCGACACTCCTCGATCTACAATCCAAGGTGAACCAATAAAAAACGACGTTGCTGCGGACAAGAAATCTTACCTTGTTCATTTGGAAAAGCAGCAAACCCTGATTGAATCCAATGGTCTCCTTCTGCTGGAGGGTCAAGCGCTCAGAGACAGCATCAGTGCGAAGCTTCGTCAGCTTGCGAAGTGAGTCGAAGCGTTCCTGATCGCCGCGTAGAGTGACAATGTTGTTGGCAACGACAGCCCACAAAGCAAGATCATCCGGCCTGCAAATAGCTCATCAATAAGGCTTCCTCAAAATGTCACAAAAAGCAGATCGTACTTCGCCTCCTCAATGGCGGTGTAGGCGGAGAGAGCTTCTTTCTCCTTGCCGCGCTTCTGGAGTACAACCGCCTTCATAGTCTTGATGGCAAAGCTCTCGACGTCAAACTGCTCCTTATTGTCGCCATACTGGAGCTGGCAAGCGGCTATGGAATAAATACAGAGTCAGCGAATCAATGTATCATCAGGTAACCAAGAAGAAGCTTACAAAGGGCGAGGTCGAAGAACTGGTCGGCCATATTGAGGTCGCCCTTCTCGTAGTAGGCGATGCCGACGTTGTAGGCCAAATCGTAGGTACGCTTGATCACAGCGGCGTTCTTGGTGGTGAGCTCAATAACAGCGTCAAATTGGCGAGACTTCACGAGGGAACTGAATGAAAACGAGTGAATGAGGGCCATGGAAAAGAACAAGCATAAGGGACAACGAGGTACGCGGCCAGATTCGCCAGAATGCGAGGACGGAGAGCATCCGTGTCCGTCACTAAGGCAAGAGCCTCTTGGTAAACCTTGGCGCTATCGGCATGGCGATCCATTTGGTACAACTAAAGCCTCAATAAGCGGCGGGGAAGGCAAGACCAAGGCCGAGAGTCGCACCACTTGGCCTCTTAGAGACAAGAAGCGAGCATTCTTAGGAGCCTTACCGAAGCCGGCAATGGCGACAGCGTACTTCTTTAGCTTGTACAAAGCAAACAGACGCTCGTACAATAAGTCGTCGCGATTTTGGGAGAAGGAGACAATCTAAAGCCAGCGACGTGTCAGTCAAGCGCAGTCAAGCGAGGGAAAAGTTATACAATAACGCTGTATGAGGCTGAAGCGGTCTCGCTTCAACAACAAAAAGACAAAAATATAATGAAAATGGGCCACACGATATATATCTGGAGCATAATCTCGCGGAAAATGCGAGGAAGACGACAGAAGGGGGAGACTTGGTACGCCCTCCCAGTTCTCGAGCTTGGTCAAGCAAATAGCCTTGCACTTCAACGCGTCCGCATCGTCCGGGTGGGACTCCAAAACTAAAATTTAAAAATAAATATGTGGTTTTTGTAATTTAACATCAAGATCGGTGTCACAGGGTCGAGAGCGACGGGGACGAGGAGAGAAGGAACAGGGCAGCCGAGAAACTTTCTGGCGTGTGCATCGCGTATGCACGAAAAGCATAGCATACGATGGAGTGAAAAATATCATATAACATTTTTATAAATATGAATGGATCGCGATAGAGACGAACTCTTGTCGAGGATCTTGATGGCCTTCTCCCAGTCCTCCTCGGCGCGAGCCGCGTCAAAGTTGGAGAACAACTCGTAGAGCTGAGCCATGTTCTCCAAGCAATGAAAGACTGAGAAGCAGGGCACTGACGGCAAATGGAGAATGGAAATGGAGACTTTTCTCTTGTAAAATTAAACTACTGTAGAAGGCCGCGATCTTTAGAGATCCGCGAAAACCGCGACGCTGCGGTGCTTTCCGACCTGTGAGCCATGAGCCCCTTGCGCATGGCATTCGGCGATTCGCTGTCCATTCATTTTCATTATCACTGCTCGAAGTGCATGAAGAAAGCCGAAGCGTTCACAGACCTCGACGATCAAGACGACCTCGAAGTCGCGCCTCAGCCAGTCTCGCCGCCACTGCGGGACTCTCAGGTCATCTCGATGCTGGATTCCAAGGGTAATCTTCAACATTCTTATTATAAACATTTTGTTCGATTTGTGAATGATTCCCGTTCCTTGCATTCGCGAGGACGACGATGTGAAGTCGTCACTCGCCGTCCGATCGTTGACCGTTTTTGTCCAAGCTCGTCGAAATCGCCGGGTCTCTCGAGTAGTCGAGCCCTCGCGTCTATCTGACGTTTCCTGTGTTTTCATTTAATTATGGTGTTGTGTTCGCGGTAGGGCCATCGTTGGAATTCGATCGAGAGAAGTCTTCGTTGAACGACGATCTCGATTTCCCCGACATGGTGGAGTACAACGGCTTGGCTTCGCCTCTGTGCCGGCGCATGGCTGAATTTCAATTATATAGGGCTTATGAAAATCGTTATCCTGGTCCATTAACGTCGCCATGGTGCCTTGCTGTAGGGTTGGTCATTTTCATTCTCCTCGGCGCTCCTATCGTCTACGGCGCCTTGGTTCATCCTCAAAGCTGTATGTTCCATTCTTGTTCACTTTGTTCCGAGTGCCATCTTGACACCTCGTATTACCCAGCTACGGCATTGGACGGAGCTCTCCTTGCATGGACAACATGGCTCTTTTTGCCACCGGCCATCATTCTGCTCTACTTTGTCTTCTTCCGCAATCGTCATCGCGCAGATTATCGAGGTGTATCCAAGGTGGCTCTTCTCCTAGCACTCTTCTTGCTCGAAGGCCATCGATCAATGTGATGACTTCTAGTTCATGTGTTGCGGAATGTTCAGCGTGGTGCCCGTCATGTTCGCCGAGCTTCTTTTGGTGCTGATCTTTGGATTCGCCTTGTCCTCGCTGGTTCCTCGTGAAGTGCTCATGGCGAGAATCGAGGCGCTTCAAAAGGGTACCCCCATGTGACCACCTTATATTTATATATCCTGGTGCTAATAGTATATATTTCCAGGCGACCCTATTACTCTTTCGACACCATTGGACTATTCAGTTGCTGTTGCTTCTGCTTTCTACATCTCTTTCGTCGTTGCGGCATTTGTGGAAGGTACTTCCGGCCTCGCCTTCTGGGCGATTCACTCCTCATCTTTTTTTTCTCAGAAACGGCGAAATTCCTTCTTTGCTTGATGATCAAGAGCCATGTTCCCTCGGTGCAGTCTCCATTCACCGTTGTGATCTTCTCCGCGATTGGAGCGCTTGGCTTTGGAACCTTGGAGAACTTTTTTTATGTTTTCTCTGAGAGCCTTTCTGGCAAAGTGCTCGAAACCGTTGTGAGCGCTCTTGAGCGAGCGCTCTTGTCGGTGCCCTTGCATACCGTAACTGGTGCGAGTGCTTTTTCGCTTCGCTTGTTCTTGTTGGTGCCAGAAGCCCTAATTGATTTCGCCATGTCAGGTGTATTGATCGGATTAGCTCTTGTTGAACTTCCGACGACTCCTGTGCAGCATCCAACATTCCGCAATTACCTCAAAGCCACTTGGTTGCCGATGCTCATCCACGGCTCCTTTGACGTCTTCGCCCTCATTGGCGGCGGCCTTGGCGGATGGTTCCAGTTCATCTACATTATAAACGCTGTGATCTTGGGTGGAGCTGCATACAAAGCGTATCGCGGTTACCAGGATGCGGTCAAGCTGCCGTCGTATCACCCGGATGCGCCCACTCACGGAGAATTCGGAGCATTGACCCTCTCCGAAGAGGCCAATAATTCGCTTGTCTGAGGACCTCCAGCTTGATAATGTCGTGTTGATCTTGTTTTTTGTTCTTAATAAATATTAAATAATTGTTTTGAGGGATCTCTGCCAAGAATGTTGAGATCGTGTGCGTGGTACGATGTCGGACCACATACTTTCTTCGGAAAATGTTTTCGGACTTCGGAAGACTTATTATGGAGGCCGAGGACCTCGGGCCAAGTCAGTCGTTTGGTCGTCGGCGGCCTTTCGACCTCAAGAGCGGATGGGAAATAAGCACGTCAAGGGAGATAAGCCCCTTGCGGCCGAGCACACGGGCGAGGAGCCCAAGGTACAATCCGCCGAGCAGCAAGACGTTGGCGTCGAGAAGCCTGCAGAGGTCGGTGTCGCCCCTCGGCCCGAGGCCACAGAGGCTTCCACGAGCGCCCTCGTCGAGGCTGCACCTTTGCCTACGGAACCTGATGCTCCTTCTCAGCCTCTAGTTGATCGTGCGCCCCCTTGATCACTTCAGATCTGTGATGGCGTTTTGCTCAACCCTCGCAATGTCCTGTCATTTCGTCAGACTGGTCCTTTTCTGCCCTACACGTTGATATTTTTCGCATTTATTTTTTCATATAATTTGTGGTTATGAGAACGCTCTGGACGTCGAGCTAGCGCTTTTCATTTGCCCTCGTCAATCGTCACGCTTCCGCTGCCCTGAATTCCCGTCTGCAGCTATCGAGCGCCTCATCATGACTCGCGATCGAAATTACTTACTGAGCCAAGAAGGCGACGTGGGTATGGAAGAAGTCAAGGTATCCCGATTTCTTTGATCGATCGACGTGGAGCTATTTCGGCGTCACTTGACGAACTATCGTTCTAGCGCTATGACGTTCTGGGCCTCTATTTTTCCGCTTCTTGGTGTGCCCCTTGCAAGATTTTCACGCCGCAGCTGATTGAAGTCTACAATCAGATCAAACGGACCAATCAGTCAAAGTTCGAGATCATCTTCATCTCGTCGGATCGCGACGCTGCTGCCATGGAGGAGGTTCGCGTTGTCCTCACTTGCGAGCTTGATGAAAGGAATAACAGATTTATTTCAATTTAGTATTTTGCAAAGATGCCCTGGCTCGCGATTCCATGGGGCGACCAAGGTGGTAGAACGCCCTCGAGGATCGCGACTTTGGTTCGACCCTTTCGGTCTTTTTTGGGATTCGAATGTCATGAATGTGTTGTGTTCTTTTTGTAGTACGGCGTTCAAGGAATCCCAACGTTGATTCTCCTCACGAGAGCGGGCGAGTTGATTCGAAAGTGCGGGGTTTTTCACCTTTCTTCGTTCGCTCGCTCAATCTCACGGCCACCTCCTTGCAGGGATGGCAAGGCTTTTCTGAGTAAAAGCGGTGCCAAGGGCATTCTGGCGCTTTGATAGGCAGAGCTTTGATAGATATCTCGAACCATCCTTATTCGTAAATTGTCCTGTCACCTCGAATATCCCCTCTCTTGTCATCTTGCATCTACGATGGCGTGTATTCCTCGATCGCCCGCGTTCATTTTGTGACGACATTCGCCTTCGTCATTGTGCATGTACCCGTTTTAATAAAGGGAAAGCCTTGTATTGCAAGTTAAATGTCCGATGAACTACTGTAACGCCCTTGGAAAGATATCTTATCGGTGCTACTTTTTCTTAGCGGGCGCCTTCTTTTTCTTGGCGCCTTTGCCCCCATCGTCAGCTTCCACGACGTTCTTTTTGGCCTTCTCACTTACCTTCTTAAAGTCGAAGTGCTCTTTGTTGTACCTAGGTAGCAGACCAATGAGATACATGTCAAGAGGGAGATTTTTTACAGAGAGGGGCAAGAGGGCGTACTGGCGAGTGAAGGCGCCCTTGAGGCTGGAGTTGATGCCGTCCTGGAGACTCTTGCCGCCCAACTTCTCGCAGAGTTCAATGATCTCGTCGCGGTCATCACGAGTTAGCTTGTACCTGTCCATGAAGGCCTCGACCTCAGCGATGCCGTCGTTCTGTTTCTGGACAAGAGGCCTCGTGAGGTAGTGTGCCATGAGTGGCACGTACTCGGAAGCGATCGAAGTCGGATCCGCGAAGCTCTCCTCGTAGCAGTGGTGAGCGATATCGTTCACCTGGCGAATATGCCGTTGGGCGCTCGAGTTCTTCACTAAAGGTAACTGAGTGAGAAAAGCGTGGAAGACCAGGAAGCGAGGATCGCCTTACTGAACCAGGTGGGGAACTGCATGAAGCCGCCAACGTGACCTTTGCAGATGGAGGCCGGTCGAAGCGACGACATAAGGGCCTCTTCCGGCATGAGAGCCCACATTTGCTTCCGCCTGAAGAAGATTCCATCATCACGAAAGCAACTAATACGGGGAGTGGAAGGAAGGCGAACATGATCGACTCAGAAACGAGGTCACCGTCAGATATGGAGTCCGCCGCAGCTGACAGCTGGTGGAGGTCCGTCGACGCATCGATGTAGGCATCCTGGGAAAGAACGGAAGGTAAGCATGAGGGAAGACAGAAAAGCGGAGAGAATCTACGTGAATCATAAGCGGGATGAACTGGTTATCCATATAATAGAAATCGAAGCGGTCACCCAGCGATGTCTGATCGCGGCCTTTTTCGAACAGTTTTGGAACAATCTGCGAGGCGCCTAAAGTAATGTTCTTTCCAGCATTCGCCAATCTAAAGAGGCATCGTTAACCAGGGGAAGAATTTCGAAGTGATTGAAATGGAGGTGTACTGGGCTTTCACGGCCTTGTCCGTCAACGTTTCGCTGGTGGCTCGCCACATCTGCAACAAATTGAGGACTTGCCTGAACGAAAAGAGAAAAATGAGCAATTATCGCTGGAAGCAACTTCGAGCAGATAAGAAGACCTCATGTCACCCTGGCAGTTCTCCAAAATCTGATTCAGCGAGGTGTCGCTGAGCTCGTAGCCCTCGCGCTGAGCAATCACTTTGATTCGTCCAAACATCTGACCGAGAGTAGGCCTGGAAACAATGAAATCATCAAGATTTCGTATCATATGGTGAAGTCACGGGAGCGCACTTCCTGAACTTGACGTCGTAGCACGCATTGCCAAGATCTTTGACCTTTTTGGCATCGCGATCGTTGCAAATGCATACAATGGGGATCTTGAGACAGAGAATTCAGCGCCCAGAAACCCGAATCAAGGAGATGGCACAATGTTACCTGAGAAGTCGGGATGACTTTGATGAGCTCTGAAACGCCGCCCTTGTCGCCACTGGACATACCGTCCACCTCGTCCATGATTAGCAGCGTCTGAACAAAAAGAGTTGGATCAAGCAAGTACAAAGGTTCGGTGTCGGATGAATTTTGCACCTTCTTATTTGTGGGCTTCGACTGGCCCTCAATGGCAAAGAAGTGAGTGACGCTGGTGTTAGAGCTCATCTTTAGGAGCGAATCAAGAGAACTCTTGTTACGAGTGTCGGATGCATTGAGAGCCACGACGTCATAGCCAAGCTCTTTGGCGAGGACAGTGCACGTGGTCGTCTTGCCTATCAAATCAGATCGCGGTGAGTTCCGATTTCTTTTGAAGGGTATCACAAGCATAAATACCGATGCCAGGCGGCCCGGAGACTAAGGCGGCACGAGGAACAGTCTTGGGTTTACGGGCGGGCTTCTTTTCGCCATCATCGCCACCCTTGTCCGCAGGGGCCTCCTTTGCTCGCTCGGCATCCCAGCCCTTGAGCCAGTTCCTAGCAAAAAGGTTTAAGGGATGATCAGCAGAATGGAAGACACACAAAATTGTACCTTAGCTGCTCAATCGCAGCAGGATTGCCGACCAGTTCATCCGAAGTTGTGGGTGCATACTTGTCCGCCCAAAGCATAGTCGCAACATCAGACACCTCGATTGGAGCACCGGCCTTGATAAGCGCATTCGGAGGTTTCCTAATAGGAAGGTCAGACGAAGCGAACAGTAAGAAGAGTCAGATGAGGCGTACTTGGGGCTCACAGCAGCAGTAACCTTGACGACCTTCGTCTCTACGGCCTTCTTATCGGCGGCAGCATTCTTCTCGGGAGCGGAGCTGCGAATCATGTCGAACAGGCCATCCTCGTTAATCAGCGGTAGCTTGCCCTCCTATAATTCGCGCGTCAATCTCAGAATCACTAAGATAATAAAATGATTCCGAACGTTGAGCTTCTGCATTTTGGAATCACCATAACCATCGCCAATCACTCCATGAGTGACCTTCTTCGTCACGGACTTGGCCACCGCACTACAACGAACGGATAACACGGGATCATCACAAAAGGATCACAAAAAAAGATACCCTCCATATTTCACGATCAACTCCTCGGCTTGCTCGCGTTCAAGGGATTCGAGAACACCAGTCACAATGAAGACTTTGCCCGCCTAATAGTGGTGAAGTCAAATAAATGAGATCCAAAAAGAAATGCAGGAAATACCAAGCAATTCGGCGCTCCAATTGGAATAGTCTTCTGACCGCTTTCCGGGGGAGCTCCTCGATCGGCCACGCCACGGAAACCTTCATTGAATGTGTTAAGATTTCGTCTCAGTCCGCAGAAAGGAAACAGAAGAACCTCCAGTTGGCTTGTACTTGCTGAGGATTGCTTGCCTCTCCTCGTCAGACTGCGGCTGCGGCTTCTATTATTAGGATTAAGTTCAAATCACGGCAAGAATGTAGGCAATGGGGATGAACCTCGTTAGACTTGACGGCAGTCGCCTTCTTTGCAGGACTCTTCTTGGGGCTCGGGGCAGGGGCAGCTTTCTTCGGTGATACAGCTTTCTTCGGTGATGGCTTGAAGTCCTTCTGCTGCTTGTATGGATCATAGCCGCCTTCCTCGTCACTACTGACGTCAACCTTCAAGGCTGACACCCGTTTCTGTAGTGCAGGCTAAAATGAAAAATGAGATCAGGTATTTGAGTATATCGAAAGAAAGTACCTTGGCCTCCGGCTTCTTAGTCGATTTGGGCTCCTCTTTCGCCGGCTTTGGTATTGGCTTTTCGTCATCAACAATCTCGATGGGCTCGTGAACGTGAATCTCCTTTTTCGGGCTGGCAATTTTGGTTGGTGTCGCTGGTTGAATGCCGATCGTCAATTCAAGGTGAAAGCGAAAAGGAAGGAAAGGAAGTCACCTTTTGGGACGGCTTGCTTCACTGCCTTGACCTCGTTGCCTGCCTCGACCTTGAGTTTCTTCTTTGCAGGCTTGAACACCTCAGTGGACGCATCTTCGTCACTTTGCTCAATCGAGAGCTCCCGCTTAACTCCTTTCTTTACGGGTGACTTGGCAGGCGAGGCGACCTTGCTTGGAGACTTCTCCTGAGGCTTCTCCTCCTTTTCCTTCTGCTTGCCTTTCGCTGGCTCCTCGTTCAACTTGGTCTTCTTATGCTGCTCTCCCTGAATCGGCGCCTTGACGTCAATGTCGTCTTCGAGCTTGCGCTTTCGAGGAGACACGGCAGGGACCTTCGTCTTCGCGGGCACATCCTCTGCAAGATCAATAACCTTCTTTTCGGCTAAATGCGTGAAGTAAGGGGGAAGACAAGAAATCGAAAGATGAGAGACAAGCACACATTCTTTGGGAGCAGCGGGTTTCTTTGGGGATAGTTTTGGCCTACAAAAAAGTCCGCATCAAACGAA
>Ga0154020_10004586_pt1 | contig 16458 bp, 12 predicted proteins | sample Klosneuvirus_201_FD_109709 | JGI IMG/M metagenome (GOLD analysis project Ga0154020, IMG submission 109709) | Active sludge microbial communities from wastewater, Klosterneuburg, Austria - Klosneuvirus_20160825_MG | ecosystem: Engineered > WWTP > Aerobic digester > Activated sludge | place...
GCCAGAATGCGATAAACTTTCGCGGCAGGACGCCGCGACTGCGATTCGACAGGATGTCGCCAAGCGCAACTACTACAATCCATCGGTCTGAGGCGAGCGGCGAAGCCGCGATGCCTCGCTAGATTCTTGAAGGATCTGCAGGCGGTTTCTTTTAGGCGTGGCTGAAGCTGCAGTGATTCGACAATTCGTTTGGAATTCTGAAGACTTGAATTCTGCTCTTCAAATCCGCGTGTGAGTCGATCATGACTAAAGGGCCTGCAGCTCCCACTCGACGGCCATAACAAAGTCAGATCGAGATCCGTTCCACAATGTTTCGGGTCACTGTCTTCTGGCGTCGGTCGTAGAGCCGGGTGGTGCGTGGATCAGCGTGGCCTGCCAGGTTTTGAACGTCTTCAAGTGGCAGGCTCTGATTGAGCAGGTTAGTGATTACTGCAACTCGAAAAGAATGCGCGGATAGTCGTGGTGGAAGTTCGCAGGATTTCATCCGCCGTTTGATCATGCGGCCCATGTCACCTGCGGACATAGTGCGGTCGCTGAGAACTCCAGTGCGCCGGATTGTGGTCAGGAATAGTGGTCGATCATTTTGGTCGCCCAACTGCAGGCTGGTTCCCTGCAGATAGTTTCGCAGCAATTGCTGCAAGTCATGACGGACGGGGAATTCACGGGACTTGCCTCCCTTGTCAATAAAGTGCAGACAGTACTGATCACCGATGTCGTACAGATCTTTGACCTTCAGTGTGGCGACAGCTCCGATGCGAGAAGCCGTGTAAACCAGAATCGAAATGATGGCTTTGTCGCGCAGGCCGACAACAGTATTTGTGTCGATCGACGCCAAAAGTGTTCGAGCCTGTTTGATCGTGATCTCAGGCGTCTTGCCTTCGATGACCTGGTAGCGTTCGCCGCGAACCGAAAGGGCTGGGTTCAGTGCGATGGCATGGCGGGTCACCATACCATCGAAGAAATGCCGCAATCCAGCGAGCACCTGCTTTTTGCTGGCGATACAGAGTGACAGTTCATCCAAATAAATACCCACGTCCGCCGGAGACACCTGTTGCAACTGACGATTCCGCAATTCACACCATTCGAGAAAGCGAAGTACGGATCTGCGGTACGCTCGCCGCGTGTGAGCATTCCGGATCTTTGCATGGAAGAACTCTTCGAACGCGAATCGAGCATTGTGGCCAGCCTGTTCGATAATCGCGGGCAACGATCGGTGATCGCTGTTCGGCTTTGATTGCGGCACTACGACATTTGCCGAGCCGACTGGCGGAATCTCGTTCATGCAGAATTGGCGACATTCGTTTCACGAGCAGCCCAGTCGAGGAAGGCGCGTCGATGACTCCGATCCCATGTCTGGATCGCTGCATTCATATCAAACCGGCCACACTGCCATTCACGTTGCGGCATCCAAAGATTGAGCAGGAACCTCGCTGAATGCACGGCATTGGCATCATCGGCTGACTCGGCGGCCCAGATATCCAGTTGGTTGGGATTCCACGGTGCGATGCCCGGTGCTTCTGCCAGTGCCGGAAACTTTACGCCCAATCCAAGAAATGCGTTGTCACTTTGTTTCATATTTCTGACGACCTCCATGCGGTTTTGAATTTCAGGGACAATTCCCCTTCCTGTTTATAGCGCATGATAACGTCCTTTATCAAGCATAAAGTGAAGGCCACAATTCAGAGGAAATTTGTCGGCAAACCAGCGTGCTGACTGGCTGGCATGTTGCGCTGCAATACTTCTTGCCAGCTTGCTGGCTTGCAATGCGGCACTGTAGATTTTGTCCGATTTCAGACACAAGCGATCAAAAGAAAAGGCCCGGTGGTGCAACGGGGCCAGACAGTAAAAACCTTGAACACATCCACGTCGGCTGTCGATCCGACGAGGGTGTTACGCTTCAGAGCCAGACTGGTTAAAGATCCAGTCATGGGCCTGATCGGCGACTTTCATCACCAGCGGCAGATCATCGCGGCCGAAGCTCGATGAATCCTTCCATTTGTCAGCGTCCTTGTAGAGACGGCTGATTGTGACGTTGTGCCGGACTCCGTTTTCCGTCGTGTTTTCCCAGACGGCAGCTTTAATCCGTCCGAGTCGCACTTCGTGAACCGGCCCCTTTGCGGGGGAACCATTCTGTTTTGTCATGTGACATCTTCCTCTTCAACAAACAACAAACAAAGATTGACAGCCCAAACAGTTCGGGCTGTCCAAATTCTTCACTACACTATTCGCAATTCGGGCAGAGGCCGATGAAGTTTTCACCGGGACTCTGCGGGACAAAGCGAATACGAAACCAACCGTCATCGACAGCCCTGTAATAGTCGCCGGGGCCATCGACGTCGCAGTTGCAGCACGACAGCGTGAATGGCACTCCACGAGGAATTCCATTCGGGTCGTTCAGCACCTGATTCGCCAGGTCCAGAGCGTATCGACACGCAGCCTGAGCCACGATCCGATTCCACTCCGAACCCAACATTCGCGGGGGCTCGTCTGCCGCTTTGCTGACCGTGGCAGTTTCCGGAGGGAAACCATCGCGATCCATCCACTGCAACAGACCTTCAGCGAGATCACGAACGCGATCCCAGTCCAGTTGATGAAACGCATCCATCAATTCCTGCCACGCGACTTGAGGATCCATGATGTGTGCTCCTGTGTCTGAAACACCTCCTTCGTTCTGAGAACTACAAGACTGAAGATTTCCGGGCCGACGATCGGCACGGACAGCCTTGCTGAGATCAAACGTCACCAGACCGGCCTGCATGCCTTCGTCGAGCTGATCACAGAATGACCAGTCGCCGTAGTACATGCCGTCGTAGTACACAAACTCTTCAACGAGATTGAGACAGTATTCGCCATCACCGAACTTGATTTCGCAGCCGTAGGTCATGTGGAAAAATGGAAATGGTCCGAAGGTCGGACCGTCTTCTCCCCAGCCGTCGAGCTGTTCATCCGGATGCCGGTGACCGTGCCAGAGTTTCAGGTACGGCATGATGGGTCTCCTGCTAAACCGCCAGGGTCAGCAGACGACCGATCCGGGAATCCAATTCCGCTCGGTCACCGGCGTTTCGAATTCGTCCGGAGATGCGCGTCAACGCGTCCACCAGAGCAAACACGGTGAACCGCGCACCATTGGCCGCTACCATATCGAGAGCCGCTCGGATGGAATTCTGAGGAATCCCCTTGCCGGTCAGCGCCTTCATCGTCGCCTCACGGTCTTCACCCAGCACAGATGTCTGGGCAACCGTCATCTGACGCACAAACGCATCCCGTCGCTGATCGCGGGATTTCACCAGCTGATCCAGCAAGCTGGTGATCTCCGGCAGGGCGTCGTGGACATTGGCCGTGTGTTTGCGACTGAAGGTGGTGACCTCCATTGCATCCCACACGATATGATTCGCGCAGACGGACTGAAACCAGAATGTTTCAATGCCGACCGTGCGTCGTCCAACTTCGGAATTCCACAGAAAGAATCCAGGAGCAAACGATTCACCGCCAATTTCCACCCAGCCAGTCGGATCAATCAGAAAGCAGAACATGTCCTGCTCGCCGGCGTACAGACCAGTCGCACCATTGAAGCCCTGCTGAGGCGGCACGAAATCCCCCGCATGATTGCGAACAATGTCGAGGAGTTCCGTGTTGTAGAGCCGCGTGTAGCTGGCGCCATGAATCGAACGAACAAGGGCAGGGCCCTTGACCCGGTTCGAGCTACCGCTCGGAGCTTCGAACCCGCTCCCGTTGGTCGCTGGCAATGAATCCGTCAGTCGTGGATCGGATTCATTCTGCGTCGATCTCGACAACTTTGTGTAGTCTGTTGTCAGCACCTGCAGCGGCTTACGACCTTTCGGCAGCGTTTCGTGAAACGCCTGCATGGCCGTTTCGCAGCAGAGCCGATTCAGCGTGAGCTTATCGACACGGGCCAGACTGCACAGTTGACCGAAGGACCAGTCATTCAGATAGAACTGACCGGCCGAACCGACCGACAGTCCCAACTGACCATTGTCGAGGAGCGTGGGAGTCACGGTTTCCGGTGGTTCCCAGCGATCCAGTGAATGTTCCTGCAGCGTGCTGCAGTACTGATAGAGCTGATCAAAGGAATCGAACGTCTCATCAGGCGTTCGGGAAAACAATTCGCGGGAAGCCCGCACAAGATTAGCCATGGAATGATCTCCAAACAGGAACAGGGAAACAGAAAAACCTCAGTAAAAACCGAATGTTGCACCACCGGTACTCACGCACGCCCGTTCTGTTGCCGGACAGCGTCCATGAGTGCCGATGTGAGTTCTTCTACCCGTACCTGAATGTCAAAGATCGTGTCTCACATGCGTTTTGAAATGTCGCCCGGGAAGTGTGCTCAATAAAGCGCATATCCAACGAACAATTCTTCGAGGTAATCAGTCTGTGGCTGTCACTCTCTTTGAGTGAGTGGCTTCGCGGCTAATTGATTCTGCCTTCGTCAACTGGCATCCATTGGGGCTCGCCACGCCGGGGGCCCCCCGATGGATGCCAGTCGACGAAGGCTGCGTGAGCCGATACCTCGCACTGAATGCTGGGCGACCATCATCAGCAACCTGCCACTCCTGCTGACTCACTCCCATCCGTCCGCCGTCCTGAAATCAATCTGCCTTTGTTGACGGCTTTCCGGCGGGCCCTGAGAGAAATAATCACCTACGCAGGATTGCTGATTCGGCAGGCCACATGAATAGAGATGCAACAAATTGAAAGTGGCAGGCTACCCAGTTGTGATGGCTCAGAGATTGTATAGAGTTTCGGTGATGGACTGAACGAATCCAAGACGTCTGGGAGCCCGGTGATACAGGCGTGAGAGTTATCATCGCCACCGTAGAATCACGTTTATGAATTCGATGTGTTTTGAAATCTGAGGAGTCCGATCGACGGGCAACGGCAACTTCATACAGTGCCCAGACCGTTGCTCAGGCCAAGGATTGGTTAGACAAGTCAATCATACGATAGAGCGCTGTCTACTGAGGCCACCTACACCGATGCCAGCAACTCCCTTGTCTCGCGGCGAGCGTGGAAGCGGCGTGAGATGTTCTTTGAGCCCGAACGATGCTCATCAATGTTCTGCGGCTGACCGGCCACCACGCTGAACAGTTTTCCGAAATCTTTCACAAGCCGACACCAGACGTCCGCAGAAATGCCCAGCCGATTCAACAGCGGAGCGATGTGTTTGGGCGTTGAGCCCTGTTTGTCCGGACGATCCTGTCTTGCCGTCCAATCGAGAAGACTCAAATAATCAGCCGTAGACATCGGCAGAAATCCCTTGTTACTGCATCGAGCCCCCGCCTTATGAACGCACGGCCCGGTTTCCCCCGACCGCCCCTTTAATTCCACCGGAGCCAAATGCCTCGCCGTCGTCGCTCGCGCCACACGTCCCTTCTCCCCCGAATCGGGGGAGAAGGTGGCCGACAGGCCGGATGAGGGGGCTTCGCCAGCGTCGTAGCTCGGCCTGTCCTCAGGTCGAGATCCTTCCAACTTCCCACTATCTGCCTTCTCCGAACCCTCAACACTCTCAATTGAAAACTTCGACCGCAGCTCGCCCGCCCTCTTCTGCCCCGACGTAAAATCACTCCCTTCGATCGTCTCCGCCATCGCCGCACGAATCGGATTCAGATCCACATACGCCGCACACGCCAAAATCGCCGTTTCATCCAGAAGACGAACAGCACGATATCTCGCCTGCCAAAACTTGCCGACCTCCCGATCTTCTTTATTCGCACGTTGAGCGATGTTTTGACTCAGCAACCGCATCCACCACGAGATATCACTCAGCCGACCACGAACAATCGCGAGTTTCTCTTTGTTGTTGACGATGCTGTTGATCTCGAACTCTGTTGGCACTAGAGGCCGTCGCTTCTCATCCCGCCGTTCCGGACACAGCATCAGCCAACGCCGAGCCACCTCGTTGTCATCCAATTCCTTCACGACATCTGGTCGAGACCTCAAGACCAGGTGCATGTGATTTGACATAATCGCCTGACAGAGCAAGTCAATCCCGAAGTATTTCGCCTGATGAATCAACTGCTCATCGAGCCACAGTTTTCGATGATCGAAGTTCTTCCCTGAAACCGGATCATCGCCCAGCAGGAAGCAGCGTCTGACCACCCGATTTATCACATGCACGATGGCAATTTCATCTGCCGCAAAAACCTCAACACGAGCCAAACGAGCCATAAATCACCTCAACTTCAGATGCAGAAAACGAACCAAGCAAGGCAGAAGTGTACAAAATGGAATCATTGCGTCATCAAAGTGCTGTGTCCCCGTGCCCCCCGAAGTGCTGTGTCCCCGTGATCCCTGTCCAAAGTGCTGTGTCCCCGTGATCCCTCCTTGGATGGCCCCGACCGACCGCGTGCGTGATCCCTCCCGTATGACTTAGTCCGTCACGTACGGATCTGTGCGGGGGCGGCTGGTAACAGCCGTCCCTTGTATGCGATGCTCATTTCCCAAACAATGAGCCGCGTCGCCCTTTTCGTCGCGGTGGCGCACTGTGTCCCCGTCCCATCCCCCCGTGCCATCCCCCACGTTGTTCTCCTACTTCTGCAAAGAACTACATATCGCTCTGGCTTTTTCCAAATCATCTTTACTTACAAAAACCGTAGTATCATGACTTCTAATAATCAGCTCGTAACCTATGTCAGATGCAATAAGCAATTGGCAAAGACGCTGGATTCTTTCTTGATCGTTGGGCACTTTGCATACCTCGGCATCGCAGACTATTAAGGCTGCACTTTCGAGGAACTCCTCATCCGTCGACTCGTGAAAGTTCCGCATGTCGATAGCAATAGGGCAATTCTTCATTGGAATTTGGAAACCAACTGAATCCTCCTCATATGTGACCGCAGGACAATAAGCTAGGGCCAGTTCTGTTGAGGTTGCCACCTGTTCAGGACGATTCCGATTCAAAAAGTGTGAACCACAGCAAGGCGATACAGCTTGCTGACGATTTCTATTTTGCCTGCAGATTTTAATACAACAACCGCCGCCTCGTTGAATCCGTGATCGTATTGCCCTTGCATCTGCGATTGGTGCAAAGCTTGAATACAATGCTACAACGAAACAAGCAAGTCTGATATAGTTGCATTTCATTTCGGTTTCTCCTAATTCAAGAAAACTAACCGACCACCGTCCACCCACGATCTAAGTTTATGTAGCAGTTCACAGATTGCAGTTCCGACAGCTTCCTTCCATCAATCTTTCAACTATTTGAACCGCCAGCCTCTCTTTACCGCGTCGTCGAATATATCTCTAAGGCGAAAGTCCCATTCATGATCAAAACTCACTTGCCTTCGCCATACGTCATCTCGTGTGCAACATTCGTCTGATACAATCTGTGTGAATTGAAAAGAAAGCCGTGCCTTTAACCGTATCTTACTCGTCGCGCTTGGAACTGCACTTCGGAATAAGTTATTGAGACTAAAGCATTGGCCAGGGCCATCGTCCATCTGGTAACTCCACCCATTGATGTTATGATGGTTCCCTTGGAGATCTGACGCGGGTGGATCGCCATAACACCCGCCAGCATCGTTACAGTCCTCGACCGATCCACCCCGCGGTCGTTCTTGAAGGTCGCGCAAAACCTTCACTTTACCGTCTACTTCCAACCATATTTTGATGTTTAGAAAATTAAAATATTGTCTAAATCGGCAGCACTCGGCATCGGGGCTCCCAATTTCGCCAAAACTCAAATGAGTTGAAAAATAGCCTTTAAAGCAAAGTTCGGTTGGAAACTGCTGCCGATTTACACCACCTCTCTCTTCAGGGCCGTACTCTTCCGATGCAACGACGGAACACTGCCTTGTGCCAAATGGATCCAAGTTTTCAGCCGCAAAATATCCTGAAAGTGTATTGTATCCATCCAAATATCCAAGTGGGTCGTGGGAAACAAAACGGCCATGCTTAGCCGAGTAGGTCCGTGCTCGGAATTGGTACATCGCTGATTCCGTATCAAGGATTCTCCCTGTGAATGTCATTGTTAAATCGGCAGTTGGCACTACCCCCTGCAATGACCCGTTTGGGAACACACATTGAATTTCCCCGTAGCTTTGGTAGGAATAAAACTCCATCAACAGGCCTGTCTCGCCGGTAACGCAGTAGAGGCTATGCTGCCGATTATGACACATCCAGTACCGCGTCTCGCTAATTGCAGCGGAATTAATGACGTTGATCGGTTCATCAATGTAGCTTCCATACGCATATTTCCTGTCACAAACGGTAGAATCGATCGATCGCGAATATTCACATGCCACTTGGTCACCAGCTTGAGCACAAATGGTTGTTGTTGTTGCTCCCACAGTCTGTGCTATGTTCTTGGCAACTCGACGTCCGATCGCATCATATTCATATGTGGCGTCCCTTAGATCGCTCACTCCATTGGCCACAAAGCTCTGCATCATGTTATCGAAGTCCCACGTCATGCCGCAGCTGCGGTCGTCGGTGGTCATGTTGCCTTTGGTGTCGTGCTGGAGCGTGGCGGGAGTTGGTGAAACTCCGGCACCGGACATGGTGAGGATTTCATGAACGGGGCCGTGGGTTCGGGTTTGGATGGCTCCGTTGATGGCGGTGGAGTTCCAGTCGTGGACGGGGGACAGATTCCAAGTTTGGCTGTCGCCGTTTGTTCTTGACCAGTTGGTTAAGCGGTCCTCGAAGTCCCAGCCGGTTGGGCCGGTGGTCCAGGAATACGGAGCCATCACGCCTGAGCGAGCTTCGCTCGTTGGGTTCTTGTTGGCGTCGTAGGTGTAGGTGAGCGTTTCCACGGTTGGCGTCGCGATGCTCTGGATCTGGTTGTCGGCGAAGTAGCCGCGTGTTGTGGTCAGACCGTTGCCTAGGTTGCGTTGAGTTTCACGGCCGCCGGGGTCGTAGGTGAAGGTGGCGACAGATGAGAGGGCTCCGGCGTTGGGTGTGTAGTTGACGGAATGGAGCTGGCCTCGGTTTGTGTACGCTCGATCGACGAGCGAGCCGTCGGGGTATTGAAGCTGTGTGGTCTGGCCGAGGACGTTTTTCTGGTAGCCGACGGTGTAGGTTTGGCCGTGCGTGGTCAGCGTTTCCTGAATCTGCTGGCCTCGATCGTCGTAGCTGAATGTGACCGTGTTGTTGTAACGGCCTTTCACGCCGGAGAGCATGCGGCCTGCTCGATCGTAAGTGAAGGTATCGGTGTCCTGTTGACCGGCGAGTGGGGATGTGGACGGACTGGAAGTCCATCCTACGTAGCCGCGAGTTAACATGCGGCCGGTCATGTCGAAGTTGTAAGACGTGACGTCGCCTTGCTGGTCCTGTTTTGTGATTCGGCGACCGAGAGGGTCGTAACCAAACGTGATGATGCCGTAACCGGGTTGGCCAATCGTGGCACCGGAGACGTGGTCGGGGTACTGTTCGGTGGTTCGCTGACCGGCGTCGTTGTAACCGTAGCTGGTGATCTGGTTTTCAGCGTCCTTGAGTGACAGCAGATTGCCTGCAGCGTCAAAGCTCCATTCGGTGGGATACGTGAGCCGGTCGGTTTCTTTCCAGCGGCGACCGCGAGCGTCAAAGGCGTAGTGCGTGACTTTGTTCTTTGCATCGGTGGCGGTGATCTGCTGACCGGCTTTGTCGTAACCACTGGCTGTGACGCTGCCGACCGTGTCGGTGCAGCTTGTGCGGCGGCCGAGCTGATCATAGACGCAGTCCTGACCGACGTTGTTGGGATCGCGGCTGACGATGGAGTTGCCGCCGGCGTCGTATTGGACTGTCGAAACATTTCCGTCCTGATCGACAGATTGCAGTGTGTGGCCGAGGCCGTTGCTGCGGCTTTTGGTGGTGTTGCCGAGGGCATCGACGGAGAGCGAGCAGAGGTAGACTTTGCTGTCGATTGTTTCGGTGGTGTCGGGGACGTTACAGGACCAGGAAAGCAGGCTGGAAGCCTGCTCTACAGAAACAATGCCAGACATCAGCGAGCGGCCTCGCGCGTCGCTGATGGAAAAGCTGACTTCGTTTTCGGCGTTGATGCTCACCACGGCAGTTCCTGGTGTTCCGGCGGCGAAGGTGATGCCGGCTCCGCCCTGAGTAATGGGTTCACCGAGTTTGGCGATCGCTGCACTGAGACTTACAGTGTACGTTCCGCCGAGTACGGAAGGTCCGCCCCCGGGATTTGTCACGGAGATTCCGCCGCCGGTTTCCGAAACCTGATATAAAGTAGAATGTCCCCTTTTGCGATTCCCCCCTCTTTCTTTTTGCGTTTTTGCGAAAAATGCTCTAAGTGGCATCTTCTTCTGTTGTGGTACCAGGCGGAGCATATGGTGAAATTGTCGCGGGGTCTTCCTTTGTTGCGATCCCGGACGGGGCGGATATTGAATTTGTCGAACGATACAACTGACGCGTCCGCAACTTTCGCGTCATCAAAACAATTGCGGGCGCAAACAGGAACGTTAACCACGCTAACCGCATTGCATCTTTCAAAAATCTATAATATCGGACATAACAGTAGTGGTAAAAGATGCCAGACTGAGAAAGCAGCACAATCGCACCGACCAAAAGGACCAAGAGCCAAAATGACAGGGAAGGAATCCGCTGGCCGGGTGCCAGCCATAGTTCCAGCGTCACCGCAGTCCAAAAAAAGATGGCACACGCAACAAGGACATTCCAACCAATACGAGCTGGCGTGAATTCGGCAGAATCCTGAGAGGCAAAGACAGTCGTAGGCTTCAATGCAACACCGGCTGGGAACCGGAAACCGCCATCCGGCATCTGCATTTGCTGGTATTGTGATGGTGTGAAGTTAGTCGAGTAATAAATGAACGGCCATCCGAATTCGTTTCCACCATAGTCCTTAAACGGTGGTCCTGCTGGATTGCATACAAAAGGAAACCCCGTTACGTTCAACGTTACGAAGACAATCAGTTCTGCCATAAGGGCGGCTTTGGTTAGTGGCTGAAGCGAGATTTTCTTCATGGCACATCTGTCTTTCTGTACGCAGAAACGTCTAGTTGAATTCACCTTGCATGCTCGACCATTGGTGAAACGGATGCAGGCCAAGTCACCGACGGTTCTGGATCTGAATCAGGAAACAGCGGCGACTCAGAAAATGTATGGCATCGGCACTCGAAACTGCCCCGGCGAATACTCACACTATCAAAAATTCAGGTTTCACCACAAACTATTGGTACTGTGGATCGCCGATATTGTAATAATAGCCTTGGCCATCAGAGCAACAGTCATCTCCGCTATCCTTGATCGAATCAAGTGTTTTCTTGTAGTTTGACATTATGTCGTTGAAGATTTTGGGAGGCTCGGCGAGATCGGAAACTCCCGTTTCATACACAGTGCTCCAATCACCGCTTGTACGAACCCAAGACTGCAAACATCCCAGCCACTCGCCCGCCATGTAACCCTTTGTGCACATTGCGCACGTTACAAGGTCGATTCGAACGTTATCACGACGGTGCCCTGGCTGGTCGTACAACTCGGCCGGTTTAGAGCTGGAGCCACAAACCATCGCTCGATGAGTGCTTTCGCCATCATGCCAGTCATAATCTAAGCCATTACCATTCCAGAATGGAGGATCGGCAGGTCGCTGTGAATTGCCTTTTGCTCCATCCAAATGCCAGTCCCAAATGATCTTCCCAAAGGGATCTGTTGCTTTCCCGATCTGAACAAACTTAGTCTCCTTGCAACACTTCGCCTCGCGACTGTCACTGGGAAACTGGAACGTGATTCTAAGGTCGAAGTGGCCAAAGTGCCGAGCTTTGTGCGCACAATACTCAAATATGCAAGATGAACTTGCGAACGTTTTGCAATAGTTATTGCCGTCCGAGAGGTCTATCGATTCTCCACCAAGTGGGTCCGCGCCGCGTAAGCCGAAGTACCCTCGATACATCGACCACCCCTCAACGTACTGCAGCGGATCCCGCGCCAGAAAACGGCCAAGTTCGCTGTCGTAGTATCTTGCTCGGAAGAAGTAGTCACCGGTCTCGGGTTCGTAGCGTCTGCCGGTGTAGGAATACGTGTTACCCGCGACGCCGACTGCAAGTGGCGAGAGGCTGGCGTCCATGATTTCCACGTCACCGAAGGCGTCGTACGCATAGTGCTCAACAACACTGCCTGCGGCGTCCGTCAGCCCCACGATGCTGTACTGGTGATTGCGGTGGTAGTAGGTTATGCCACCGGTGCCATCTTTGATGATGGGTTCGTCAATGTAATTCCCGTAAACATATTGCTCGGCTGGTGATTCGGCACTTGCCCCAGAAGTGTATTCTGCAATGACCTGTTGGCCGAGACAAACAAAAACTGTGTTGTTCTTTGTTGTGCGCCGACCGAGCGCGTCGTAAGAGTACGTTACATCGGGTGTGCCATCGCTGTCCGTGTCGACCGACTTCAGTTGGTTGTCGAAATCCCAGACCAACGTGCTGGTTTCCGTGGCGTTTAGTGCACTCGGCTTGCTCGTTAGGTTGCCTTTGGTGTCGAGAGTCGTGGTTTGCGAGCCAACGGCGCGCAATTCGTGCGCTGGTCCGTGAGTTCGGTTCTGCACAACTCCGTTTTCGGCGAACGTATTCCAGTCACCTTCAAGTGACAGCCCCCACTGCTGGTTCAGGCTGCCGCGGGTATAACTGGTTAAGCGATCTTCAGCATCATATCCATTCGCTCCGGTCGTGAAGCTGTAGGCTGCCAGAGCACCAGTGATGGTCTCGCTTGTCTTGTTCTTGTTTGCATCCCACGTGTAGCTGTACGTGCCGATGTTCGCGTTGCTGAAGCTGATGTTCACCAGCGTATTGTCGGGGTTGTACTCACGCGTTTCCGTGATGCCGTTGCCGAGCGTCGTGATTTGCAATCGCATGCCGTTGTCGTAGCTGCGTGTGTCCACCACGCTGCCGTCGTACGTCAGCTGTTCAAGTTGATGTCGGTCTGTGTACGTTCGGTTCAGGACCTTGCCGTTCGGGTATGTAATCTGAGCTTGTCGACCGACATTGTCGTAGTCAAGTGCTGTCGTGTACGTATGGCCTGCGACGGTGAGGCTTTCGGTGCTCGTGCGACCGGCGCTATCATACGTGATTGCGCGGGCGTTATTGGAACGACCGCTGGTGGCCGTCAATACGCGGGACTGGCGATCGTATGCGTAGCTGTCAGTATCGGCGATGCCTCCAGCCGGACTGTTTGGAGCTGTTCGGTAGTCACATGACAACAGGCGACCCGCAAGATCGCAGTTATACGTTCGAGTATCGCCGGCCTGATCCGTGCAGACGTTACGGCGACCTAGAGCATCATAACTGCATTTAGTGACGCCATAGCCATCGGTGCCAACGGCACTGCCCGGAATGTGGTCTGGATAGACTGTTTTCACCTTCAAACCGCGATCATCGTATTCGTAGGCTGTCACCTGCAATTCGGCATCCGTGACGGACAGCTGGTTTCCGGCGGCATCGTATGTAAACTGCGCCGTGCCGCCGATGCGATTGGTAGTGAGCATTCTTCGCCCCCGAGCATCAAACTGATGAACGGTTGCATTTCCTTTGGCATCGGTGGCTGTGATCTGCTGACCGGCTTTGTCAAAAACAGACTGAGTCACGCTGCCGTCGGAGTCAGTGCGGGAGGTGCTGCGGCCGATGGCGTCATACACCACATCGTAGCCCACGTTATTGGGGTCTCGGCTGATGACCGCATTGCCGCCGGCGTCGTACTGCACAGTGCTGATGAAACCGCCCTGATCGACAGATTGCAGTGTGTGGCCGAGGCCGTTGCTGCGGCTTTTTGTGGTGTTGCCGAGGGCATCGACGGAGAGTGAGCAGAGGTAGACTTTGCTGTCGATCGTTTCGACGGTGTCGGGCACGTTGCAGGACCAGGTGAGCAGGCTGGAAGCCTGCTCCACAGAGAGCATCCCCGACATCAGTGAACGTCCCTGAGCGTCACTGATCGAAAAACTGACTTCGTTTTCGGCGTTGATGTTCACCGCGGCAGTTCCTGGTGTTCCGGCAGCGAAGGTGATGCCGGCTCCGCCCTGAGTAATGGGTTCGCCGAGTTTCGCAATCGCGGCACTCAGTGACACAGTGTACGTCCCGCCCTCGGGATTTGTCGCGGAGATTCCGCCGCCGGTTTCCAGACCGACGTTGTCCGTCAGATCGGCGTCGTACAGTGTCTGCGTCGTCAGACCATCAGTCCCCGCGATGCCGCCCAGACCGGCAATTGGCGGTGCGGCCACATCGACCAGCCCCAGCGGCTGCAGCCAGACGGTGCTGGCTGTGCTGCGACCGAGTGCGTCATATTTCGTGGTCGTTTCCTGCAGTGTTTTCGCATCGACAGGATTCAGCAGACTGCTGTGCGTATCGACGTCGGCGATGCCCGCTGTATGGACAGTAAGACCGCCTGCGTTCTGGTTGCTGATTGAGCCGTGTCCCAGCGGATTTCTGGAGGACACCGAATGTCCGCAACAACTGGCGTAGTTTGTGGTCCAGATTTTGCCTCGGGCATCGGTGCGGGTTTTCTGCCGACCGGCGAGATCATACGTGTAACTTTCCGCCCCGACTTCCGCTGTGCCCGGGGCTTCGGTTCGCGTCAGGACTCGTCCCGCTCCATCATAGGTCATCACCGTGCGGGATTTTTCATTGCCGTTGGGGTCGTTGGCGTCGAAATATCGCGGACTGCGGATTTCAATCGCATTCCCCCCGGCGTCGTAAAGTGTTTCTGTCTTGGCTTCGACCGGCGTGCCTTTAGCGGCGAGCTGTACCGTTGTCTGGCCTCGGCTGTCGTGCGTCGTTTCACTGGCCGTGCCACGTTCATCGACGACCTGCCAGACATGGCCGCCCGGATCCTGAATCGCATCTTTCACGGTGTAATCAGGATTCAGGTTGGTGTCTCGCATGAGGGCCATCAGCACCGCGTTCTGGTCAACGGGCGGCACGAGGAATGAGAAGTGGTAATGCCCCAGCCAGTACGTCCCGTGATATCCGCCGCCGCCGCTGCCGTACATGCTGCCATAGTAAACATCGAATCCGTCACCGGCACCGTCACCGCCACCATCGCCATATCCGTCCAGAAATCCCTTCACATACGCCGCACTGCCCGTCGGAGTGGGAGCGGCACCGCCACCGGAATACATGTAATAAGGATCCTGGAATCCCGCCTCATACCCGGCGGGATATCCTGCTTCATAACCAGCCGTGTAATCGGCCGTATTATCGTTCGCGGCCATGACACCGCTGACCACGCCGGGATATGCTTCCGTCACGTAACGCACCATCACGCCATCGGACGCTCGATAAGCCTGATACTTGCGGCGTCCGTACGGATCTTCATCGTACAATTTGCGGTTTCGGACATACGTCGTCTTGCTGCTGAGCGACTTGCCCGCATAAGGATACACGACACTTTCGATGACACGACCGCGATAATCAAAGACCAGGTCAGTCCGGGCACCGTCACGAACAATTACGGTTGGTCGCTGATTTCCGGGTTCGTACGCCATTTGCGAGATGGACTGCTCATTGCGATCGGTGATCGGCGTGTCGTCCGGCTGGCCATCGAGAATATTGGAATCAAATGCACTGCCCGTGATGGTTTGAATCACTCGGTCAGAAAGGTCATACGTGATAGATGTCACGACATTGCGACGATCTTTGGTTTTCACCACCAGACCTTCGAAACCACTGCCTGCTGCTCCGTACAGAGTTTCTTCATTGCTGCCATCGTCATAGATCGTGCGGATCCTCCGACCGCGTCCGTCGTATTCAAATGTTGTCGTGTGGCCTTCCGGATCGACGACGCTGGAAAGACGGGCCAACGCGTTGTACGCATAGTTTGTTTCCGGCCGCTGCTGACCGGCGACAGACGCCGAACCCAGCTTCTTGGTGATGTTTCCGGCCCCGTTGTATTCGTAATCGGTGCGATGGGTATCTGCACTTGATCCATCCCAAAGGAGACCGAATTCCGTTTTCAGAAGCCCCTTGTTGGGATGGCCTGTGGGATAGTATTCCCAATGATAGATCGCATATTCCGGCTGATTGACGTCGCTAAAAGTCGTCGTTGAGCCGCCGCTGCCATAGGGATCCGCACTGTGCGAATACATTTCCATGTAGTAGGGATCATTGTAGAACGGATCACCGCTACCCCCGTTTGGATCTGTGTTCGCCGTTGTGGTGGCAACTTCCAGAATGCCAACTTCTTTGGTCAGCAGATGGCCGGTGGCGTCATACGTGTTCTTCATGACGCCAGCTAAGCGATCACGATGTCGAGTCACCTGATTGCGGCTATTGTATTCAACAGCCCGCTTTGTTGTTGGGAATTGCACTAGGAATTTCTTTTAACATGGGCAAAAATTCTATTTTCTTTTGGGAATGGAATCCTGAATGTCTCGACTCACATTGGAAGAATCGGCTGTTCAAGAATTGATGCTCGATCGTGAGGATCGTCTCTGTCCGGAGTGCGGGCAGCGGATGCACATTCGCTCTCGGCGATCCCGGAGCATTCTCACTCTGGAAGGGC
>Ga0154020_10004588_pt1 | contig 16452 bp, 13 predicted proteins | sample Klosneuvirus_201_FD_109709 | JGI IMG/M metagenome (GOLD analysis project Ga0154020, IMG submission 109709) | Active sludge microbial communities from wastewater, Klosterneuburg, Austria - Klosneuvirus_20160825_MG | ecosystem: Engineered > WWTP > Aerobic digester > Activated sludge | place...
CCCACGCCGCCAGGTCGGAGACCTCGAAGACCAGATAGCCGAGCTGGCTGACGCCGGGCTGCATCGCGCTGACGGTCGCCGTCGCCGTCACAGGAAGTAGTCCACGTTCTTGAGCCCGAGCTGCACGCCGCCCGAGTTGCGCGCCGGCTTGTCGGGGTTGTTGGCGTAGTGCGCGCGCGCGGCGTGCAGGTCGAGGAAGTAGCGCAGCAGGGGATGGCCGAGGAAGATGGCGCGCCCGCCGCTGGCGGTGAACAGCGCGTCGACCGCGGCGACGCAGCGCTCGACGGCGTTGGAGGAGTCGAAGCGGTAGCGCACGCGGCGCTCCAGCGGCAGATCCTGGTTGGCGCGCACCGCGGCCATCATCTCGGTGAAGTTGCGCTGCAGGACCAGGCGGACCTCGTCGATGGTGGCCGCCGCGCGCGCGGCGACGACCTGCGTGGTGGGATCCTCGGCGACCTTGGAGCCATCACCTGCGGCGATGCGCTGCGCCGCGGCGGCGCAGTAGGCGTCCAGCGCGCCCTGGGCCGCGCCGATGGCCGAGGTCGACACCGAGCGCACGAAGATCTGGCCGAACGGCAGCCGGTACAGCGGCGCCGGGTTGACCTCGTTGCCGGGGCTCGAGCGCTTGAAGCCGTCGATCAGCCGGTGCGTGCGGTGCTCGGGCACGAAGACGCTGCCCACCAGGATGTCCTTGCTGCCGGTGGCCTTGAGGCCGGCCACATGCCAGGTGTCCTCGATGGTGTAGTCGCTGCGCGGCAGCAGGAACGTGCGCATGTCGGGCGGGCGGTTCTCGCCTGGCTCTGGCGGCACGAAGCCGCCCAGGAAGACCCAGTTGCAATGATCGCAGCCGCTGGAGAACGACCAGCGCCCGCTGATGCGGTAGCCGCCGCTTTCGCGCGTCACCTTGCCGGTCGGCGCGTATGAAGACGAGATCAGCGCCGAGGAGTCCTTGCCCCAGACCTCCTCCTGCGCGGCCAGCGGGAACAGCGCCAGCTGCCAGGAGTGCACCGCGACCACGCCCATCACCCACGCGGTCGACGGGCACGCCGCCGCGATGAGCTGCTGCACCTCGAAGAAGACGCCGGGCTCGACCTCGTGGCCGCCCCAGCGCGACGGCTGCAGCATGCGGAAGAAGCCCGCCTCACGCAGCTCGGCCACGGTCTGGTCGGGCAGGCGGCGCAGCGCCTCGGCCTCGGCGGCGCGGGCCGCCAGGGTGGGCGCCAGCGCGCGGGCGCGGGCGACGAAGTCGATTGCGGCTGCAGTGGTCACGGCGCCTCCTACTGACCCTCGGAGGCCGCCGCCTGACCGGGGTAGAACTGACGATACCAGCGCCGCAGGCGACCGATGGGGCCGTCACCTTCACAGAGCATCGCGGGTTCCTTGTAGACCTTGTGCTCCCAGATGCGGATGTCGTCCTCGAAGCCCTGGCGCAGGTTCTCCATGTACTTGCCGACGTAGCCCTCGGTGGTGGTGCGATCGCCGACCACCTTCAGGGTCACCGCCAGGCGCAGATCGAGCAGGTTGTCCTCGACCGGGGTGTGCGTCAGCAGCATGTAGTTCTGCAGCGCGCCCTTCATGCGCATCAGGAGATAGCCGGGGCCGTGGTAGGTCGTGGTCGACGAGAACGGGTCGGTGCCGCCGGAGGCCAGGTGGGCCAGCCCCTTGACGAGCTGCGTCGCGGTGTGGCCCTCGACGGTGAAGTCGAACTCGGAGATGTCGGTCGAGTGCACGCGCGGGAAGTGCGCGCGATCGGCCAGATTGTCGACGATCTCGCGCGGGTGGGTCTTGATCTGGTACTGGCTGGTCGCCCACGGCAGCCAGCCGTCGCTGCCGTACTCGGGGATGGGCGGGATGCTGAAGTCGGGCGCGGCGCTGCCGGCGCCAGCGTGCCAGACCATGACGTGGCCGTTCTGCTCGTGCACCGGCCAGCTGCGCACCTGCGCGCGCGGCGGGATCTTGGTGGCGTAGGGAATCTCGGCGCACACGCCGTCACCGCCGAAGCGCCAGGCGTGGAACGGGCACTCGATGTTGTTGCCACACACCTTGCCGCCGATGGCCAGGTGCGCGCCCAGGTGCGGGCAGTGCGCGTCGGTGACGCGGACGGCGCCGTCCTCGCCGCGCCAGGCCGCCAGATCGCGGCCGAAATACCGCATCGCGCGCGTGCCGCCGACCGCGAGGTCGGACGAGAAGCAGACCACGAACCAGCCCCGCGGAAAGCCCGTGACGCCGCTCACGGGCGCTGCTCCGGCGTGAACTGGACCGGGATCTCCTTGAAGCCGTTGATGAAGTTCGAGCGCAGGCGACGCACCGGGCCGGCCAGCTCGATGTCGGGCAGGCGGCGGATGATCTCCTCGAAGATGATGCGGATCTCGAGGCGAGCCAGGCTGGCGCCCAGGCAGAAGTGCTCGCCCGCGCCGAACGCCAGGTGCTCGTTGGGGGTGCGACCGACGTCGAAGCGGTCGCCGCCGGGGAAGACCTGCTCGTCGCGGTTGGCCGACGGGTAGTACATGACGACCTTGTCGCCCTCGGCGATCTTCTTGCCGCCGAGCTCGGTGTCGCGGGTGGCGGTGCGCCGGAAGTGCATCACCGGCGAGACCCAGCGCAGCATCTCCTCCACCGCGCTCGGGATCAGGCTGGGGTCGGCGATCAGGCGCGCGCGCTGCTCGGGGTGCTCGATGAGCGCGAGCATGCCGCCCGAGATGAGGTTGCGCGTGGTCTCGTTGCCGGCGACCGCGAGCAGCAGGAAGAAGCCGTCGAACTCCATCTCGGTCAGGCGCTCGCCATCGACCACGGCGTTCATCAGCACGCTGACCATGTCCTCGCCCGGGGTGCCCTTGCGCATCATGGCCAGCTGGTTGGCGTACATCCAGACCTCGGCGGCCGCGATCTTGGCGTCCTCGATCGAGGTCTGGAACTCGGGGTCGTCGAAGCCGATCAGGCGATTGGACCAGTTGAAGACCCTGTGGCGGTCCTCCTGCGGGATGCCGAGCAGGTCGGCGATGACCTGCAGCGGCAGCTCGGCGGCGATCTTGGTGACGAAGTCGCAGCGACCGAGGCCGGCCACCTCGTCCACGATGGCGGCGGCGGCGACGCGGATCTTGGGCTCCATCTGGGCCACGATGCGCGGGGTGAAGCCGGTGCGCGCCAGCTTGCGGAACTTGCCGTGCTGGGGCGGATCCATGTTGACCATCATCATCCGGATCATCGCCATGTCGTCGGGCGGGTAGTCCGGGATGTTGGTGCCGCCGCGGTACGACGAGAACAGGCCGGGGTCCTTCGACACCGTGACCACGTCGGCGTAGCGCGTCACGGCCCAGAAGCCGGGGCCGCCCGGGTTCTCCTTGTGGCGGTGCACCGGGTCCTCCAGACGCAGGGTCCGGAAGGCCTCGTGAGGCACGCCTTGAACGAAGACATCGGGATTCCAGAGGTCGACTTCGGCCAGCCGCATGGCCGAACTAGAACATGTTTCATTCTGGGGTGCAAGGGGGCTTGTCGGTCTGAATGAAACATGTTCTATTCCGGACATGTCCACTGACACTGCGCCGCATGTGCTGGTCGAGAAGCTCGGTCACGTCGTCGTCGTGACCATGAACCGGCCAGAGAAGCGCAACGCTTTCGGCCTCGAGATGCTGGCGCGGCTGGCTGACGCCTGGGCCATGATCGACGGCGATGACGAGGTCCGCGTCGCAATCCTGACCGGCGCGGGCGGGCACTTCTGTGCCGGCAGCGACCTCAAGGAGATGGCCGGTCCGCGGCCCGACAACGAGTGGAGCAAGCGCTTCGCCGCCGATCGCGACCTGCACTGGAAGGGCATGCTGCGCCACCACCGGCTGAAGAAGCCGCTGATCGCAGCCATCGAGGGCACCGCCATCGCGGGCGGCACCGAGATCGTGCAGGCCACCGACATCCGCGTCGCCGGCGCGACCGCGAAGTTCGGCATCAGCGAGGCCAAGTGGGCGCTGTTCCCGCTGGGCGGCTCGACGGTGCGCCTGCGGCGGCAGATCCCGTATGCGCACGCCATCGACATCCTGCTGACCGGTCGCCACTTCATGGCCGACGAGGCGCTGCGCATCGGCCTCATCTCGCGGGTGGTGCCCGACGGCGGCGCGCTCGCGGAGGCCAAGGCGATCGCCGAGACCATCGCGGGCAACGGCCCGCTCGCGGTGCAGGCCATCAAGCGCTCAGTGATGGAGTGCGAAGGCCTGCCCGAGGCCGAGGCGCTGAAGAAGGAGCTGGAGATCGGCTGGCCGATCCTGGCGACCGAGGACGCGAAAGAGGGCCCGCGGGCGTTCGCGGAGAAGCGCAAGCCGGTGTTCAAGGGGCGCTAGCACGAGCACGAGCACGAGCACGAGCACGAGCACGAGCACGAGCACGAGCACGAGCCGACGAGGACGAGGTGCTAGATCGCCTTGTCGCGGCCCGCCCAGTAGGGGTCGCGCAGGCGGCGCTTGTACAGCTTGCCGTTGGGGTCGCGGGGCAGGGCGGCCGTGAAGTCGATGCTGCGGGGCAGCTTGAAGGCGGCCAGACGCTCGCGGCAGTAGGCCAGGATCTCGCTGGCCAGGGCGGGGCTGGCCTCGATGCCCGGCGCGGGTTCGACCACGGCCTTGACCGACTCGCCCCAGTCGTCGTCGGGGATGCCGAACACGGCGACGTCGCCGACGTGGGGGTGGCCGACCAGGACGGACTCGATCTCGGCGGGGTAGATGTTGACGCCGCCGGAGATGATCATGTCGCTCTTGCGATCACACAGGAAGAGGTAGCCGTCGGCGTCGAGGTAGCCGGCGTCGCCGACGGTGAAGTAGTCGCCGGCGCGGCTGGCGGCGGTCTTGGCGGGGTCCTTGTGGTACTCGAACCTGTGGCCGCCCATGCTCATGTACACGGTACCGACCTCGCTGGGCGCGCACTCGCTGCCGTCGTCGCGCGTGATGCGCAGCTTGGAGATCGGCCACGCCTTGCCGACGGTGCCCGGATGCTGCAGCCACTCCTGCGGCGTGGCCAGCGTGCCGCCGCCCTCTGACGCGGCGTAGTACTCGTAGATCACCGGGCCCCACCAGGCCAGCATCTGCTGCTTGACGTCGACCGGACACGGCGCGGCGCTGTGCACGACGTGGCGCAGCGACGAGGTGTCGGCGGCGGCGCGCGCGTCGGCGGGCAGCGCGAGCAGGCGGCGCAGCTGGGTCGGCACCATGTGCGTCGCGGTGACGCGGTGGCGCGCGATGGCGGCCAGCATGCCCTCGGGCGTCCACTTGTCCATCAGCACCACGGTGTGGCCCATGTGCAGGTGGCTCATGCAGAACGAGAGCACCGCGGTGTGATACAGCGGCGACACCACCAGGTGCACGCCGTCGCGCGGCTGGATGCCGAAAAGGGCCAGAAACATGGCCAGATTGCCGGCCACCACCTCGGGCGGGAAGTCGGCCAGCGGGCGCCGCACACCCTTGGGGCGACCGGTGGTGCCCGAGGTGTAGGTCATCGCGGCGCCGGCGCGACGGCCGTCGGGCGCCGTCGTGGGCTGGCCGGCCTTGAGCTCGCTGTAGGGGCGGAAGCCGGGCACCGGGCTGGTCGAGAAGCGCGCTGCCGCGGGCAGCGCCAGCCCCTCGACCGCGCGCGCGCACAGCTCGCCATACTTGCCGCTGATGATCAGCGCCTTGGCGTCGGAGTCGGCCACGATATAGGCGATCTCGGGCGCCGCCAGGTGGCCATTGATGGGCGTGACGTAGAGGCCGGCCTGGCCCGCGGCCAGCATGATCTCGACCATCGCGGCCTCGTTCTCGAGCACCACGGCGAGGGTGTCGCCGGCGCCGAGGCCGAGCTCGCGCAGGCCGTGCACGACCTGGTTGGCCGAGGCGTGCAGCTCACCCGCGCTGTGCTGCCGCCCGCCGGGCTCGACCAGCGCGAGGTGGTCGGGGTCGTCAGTCGCCAGCTTCCAGAAGCCCAGGTCCGCCATGCAGGGGAGACTAGGGCAAACTAGAACATGTTTCAAACCGAAACCGCGCGGCGCTTCCAGTTTGTCCGGATCCGGTTCTTTTTCCGTCGTGGTAGCCTGCTCGGCGCATGTTCGCCAGCCTCGCCCAGCGTACGGGTGCCAGCGTCCTCGATGGACTGGCGGCGGCGCGTGACCTGTTCGCGCTGTTCGGGCGCTCGTTCGCGCGCGTGCGCGGGCAGCGCCCCAAGGGCGAGGTTGCGCGGCAGATGCACCAGGTCGGCAACAAGTCACTGCTGTTCGTGGCCGTCACGCTGGGCTTCCTGGGCATGGTGCTGGTGTTCCAGACCTGCCTGCAGATCGGCCGCATCACCGGCGATCTGTCGATGGTCGGCGCCGAGTTCCTCAAGGTCGCGGTGCACGAGATCGGGCCCACGCTGACCGCCAGCATGCTGGCCACGCGCGTGGGCGCGGGGATCGCGGCCGAGGTCGGCTCGATGCAGGTCACCGAGCAGGTCGACGCGCTGCGCATGTGCGGCGTCGATCCGGTGTCGTACCTGGTCGTCCCGCGCCTGCTGGCCTCGATCGTGATGACGCCGGTGCTGGCGGCGTTCGGTGTGGTCGCGGCGCTGGGCCTGGGCGGGCTGACCGCGAAGATCTACTTCGGCGTCAACCCGGAGATCTTCTATGACGTGTCGCGGGTCAGCTTTCCCGACCTCATCATCGGGCTGAGCAAGTGCTTCGCCTACGGCATCGCCATCCCGATAGTCAGCGCGTTCTTCGGGCTGCGCGCGCGCGGCGGCAGCGAGGGCGTCGGCGCGGCGACCACGCGCGCGGTCATCGCGGCCTCGTTCGTGGTCATCCTGCTCGACTTCGTACTGTCGGCGGCCGGCTTCTTCTTCCTGCAGGCCGGGTCGAAGGGCTAGCCCCCTCGAAGCGAAGCTTCGAGGAGTGCTATCCGGTCCGGCTACAGCCGCAGCGAGCTCGCCGCCAGCGGCTGATCCGGCGTGCACATCGAGGTCCCGCCCGCGCAGTGGCGCACGCGCAGGCGGGCGCGCTCGAAGATGTTGAAGTACCAGAACACGATGTCGAAGGGCTGCTCGCCGGCGGGCAGCATGACGCAGGCCTGGTTGGCGGCTGCGCTCTCGGCCATGTAGCCGGTCTCGATCAGGCGCCGGGTGGCCTGCCCGCTGCCGGTGCCGGCGTTCACATAGACCTGCCCGCAGGCGTTCTTGCCGGTCACGATGCCGGTGCCGGTGGCGCCGATGTCGATGCTGAAGCAGTGCATGCCGGCGGCGGCGAGGCTGAGCTTGCCGGTGAAGCGCACGCTGAAGCGCTCAGACGGGGCGCTGGCCCAGTTGGGCTGGAAGCCGTAGCTGGGGTCGTTGTAGGCGTCGGCGTCGGTGTCGAAGTCCCAGCCGGCGCGCACCGGCATGCGCGTGGCCCCGGTGAAGTGCCCGGTCATCTCGGTGTAGTCGGTCAGGGCGTCACAGCTGCCGGTGACCTCGGGGCGGTCGCCGATGATGGCGAGCAGGCCATTGAAGACCATGGCATCGGGGGTCAGGGTGGCGTCGGGGCTGGCGTCCGCACCGGCGTCGAGCGTGCCGCCATCGACGCTGCCGCCGCCATCGGGCGGGATGGCGTTGGTGCCGAACAGCTGGCAGCCGCTGGACAGCAGCAGCGTGGCGATGATCACGAGGGGTTGCATCCCGACTCCAATTTCCGCGCCCGACCTGCGCAACTAGAACGTGTTCTATTTTGCTTGGATCGAGAATCAAATTCAAGTACCGTCACGCTCTCGCAACACGGAGGTGGGTGATGTCGAAGCTGATTGTGGCACTGGTGGCGGCCTCCATGTTCTCGGCGTGCGCCGAGGACAAGGTCATCGGCCCCGAGGGCGACATCGACGGTGGCAAGGTCATCGACAGCGGCCTCATCGCGGACGGCGGCCCACCGGTGGACGCCCCGCCGGGCACCCCGCCCTGCAGCATGACCGGGGTCTGGATCGCCGCGCAGGTCACCTTCTCGACCGCGCTGGGCGCGCAGCAAAAAGCGGTGAACTGGTACTACCACGACATCACGCAGACCGGAGACAACTTCACCATCACCAAGAGCCTCGACTGCGGCTTCCGCGTCACCGGCACCACCACTGTGACCCTGAAGGAGCCCACCATGGAGGCGCTGGCCAAGCGCTCGTCGAGCGTCGGGCGCAAGGGCACCTTCAAGCCGTCGGCGTCCGGCAACACCTGCGACTTCACGCTGGGGCGCGCCTACAGCCTGCGCGGCGCCAACATGGCCACCTTCCTGACCAGCCAGTGGATGGTCGGCGATCCCGACAAGGCGCTGAACACCTTCCCCGCGCTGCCCGGCAACGCCGCCGCGGGCATGGAGGACTGGGACAACGACGGCAAGGAGGGCTTCACCCTGGTCACCGGCCTGGGCGAGCGCTATGTCGCGCAGCGTGACTGGGCCAGCTACGCCGGCCCGGTGCCGCAGCAGTCGCTGATGTTCGGCGGCGCCGATCTGGTGGTGACCTGGGATGGCCAGGAGACGGTGTCGCAGCAGACCGCGGCGCTGCTGCGCACCGGTTCGACGCCGACCAACCCCGGCCGGGTGTACTTTGCCCGCGTGGACAACGAGCTGACCGTGGTGACCGGCGCCAACGCCGAGCTGGAGACCTGCAAGAACGTGCAGCGCCTGGCACTGGCGAAGTTCCCCAACCCATGACCTGTCGGCTGCGGCCGCGCCACGGCGGGCTGGCCCTGGTGGCCGCCGCCGCGGTCGCGAGCACCAGCGCGCCACGCAGCGCCGCGGCCTCGCCGCTGTTCGAGCTGGTCGGCGGCGGGCAGGGCTCGGGCGGCTTCAACGCCCGCGTCACCGGCGCCAGCGCGGCGTCGACCTACTTCAACCCCGCGTTGCTGGTCGACGCCGAGCAGGGGCTGGAGCTGGGCGTCTTCGTGCTGACCGATCAGATCTCGATCTCGGTCGACGCGCGCTCGGGGTCGCCGCAGTGTCCCGCCGGCAGCTGCAATATCCCGGAGGTGCTGGGCACCGGGCCAGAGTCGTTTCGCCATGGCGACGGCTCCAAGCTGGAGCAGCCCGCGGTGCCCACGGCGTGGCTGGAGCGCGGTCGGCCGCGCAACGACCTCGACGACGGGCTGACCGCGCGGCCGCGCCAGGGCGCCGGCAGCGGCAGCCATGTGCGCGGCTACCAGATGCTCGGCCTGGTCACGCCGATCCTGGGGCGGCGCGTCGTGCTCGGCCTGCACGCGCTGATCCCGCTCAGCGACTTCACCACCGCGCGCGCGTTCTACAACGACGAGCGCGAGCAGTACTTCTCCAACAGCCTGCACCCCGAGCTGTATGCCGACCGGTTGACCGCGACCTCGCTGGCGTTCGGTGCCGGCGTCTGTCTGGGGCCGAAGTGGTCGGTCGGCGCCGCCTTCACGCTGAGCCTGGAGAACAGCGCGCAGGCGCCGGTGTACGTGTCGAACCTGTCGAACCTCGACACCGTGCTGCTCGACAGCGACATCGGCGTGCGCGCCTCGGTGTCGCCGCACCTGGGCGTGTCGTGGAAGCCGCGCAAGGGCCTCGGTCTCGCCGCGACCATCCACACCGAGCAGGCCTTTCGCATCCAGACCGGCTTCACCTACTTCCTGTCGACCGGCTCCGAGCAGGGCGCCTCGGTCGACTTCACGCACGCCTACATGCCGCTGCAGGTCGCGGTCGGCGGCACCTGGGAGACGCCGAAGCTCGGCCGCCACCAGCCCATGCTCGCGGCAAATCTCGTGTACGGCCGCTGGTCGCAGTACGAGGACCGGCACTCGGAGCGCGCGCACCCCGACTATGGCTGGTTCGACACCCTGTCGGGCACGCTGGGGCTGCGTGATCGCATCGGCAAGTGGACCGCGATGCTGGACGGCAACTTCCAGCCCACGCCGGTGCCCGATCAGACCGGGCGCTCCAACTATGTCGACAACCACCGGCTCGGCTTCCTGGTCGGCGGCGAGCGCGAGGTCGCGATCCGTGGCGCGCGCTTCCGCTTCGGCGCCCAGTTCCAGCTGCACCGGCTGCTGGCGCGCCACGTGACCAAGTTCACCACGCCCGACAATCCGCAGCCCAACCCGCACCAGCCCGGGTTCGGCAACAACTTCTACCCGCAGCTGGTGGTGGACGAGGTGCCCGACGACGCCGTCGACGGCCAGCTCGGCGACGCCATCCCGGGGCGTGACGGGCTGCAGACCAACAACCCCGGCTTTCCGGGCTTCGGCAGCGAAGGCTGGATCATCGGCGGCGGCTTCAGCGTCGCCGTGCTCTACTGAAGCTCGTGCAGCGACTCCTGCCCGGCCGCCATGTGCGCGTGTTCCCGCCCGAGCGGGTGACCAGCCGGAATCCCGCCGAGGTCGAGCCGCGGGCCGCCGGCATGCGGGCCGAGGACGTCGACGAGATCTGGCGCGCGGTGACCACGCTGTACAAGACCGGGCTGCACCCGGCCATCGCGCTGTGCGTGCGCCGCCACGGGCGGATCGTGATCGATCGTGCCATCGGCCACCTGCGCGGCAACGCGCCCGACGACGTCGGCATCGAGGCCAACGCGGTGCCCATCCGGCACGACTCGCTGTTCAACCTGTTCTCGAGCTCCAAGGCCATCACCGCGATGGTGGTGCACCTGCTCGATCAGCGCGGCCTGCTGCACGTGGACGATCGCGTCACCGAGTACATCCCGGAGTTCGGGCGCCACGGCAAGGAGTGGGTCACGCTGCGCCACCTGCTGACGCACCGCGCCGGCATCCCGGCGGTGGGCGGCGCCGAGGTCGACCTCGCGCTGCTGACCAACCCCGAGCGCGTGCTCGAGATCCTGTGTGACGCCAAGCCGGTGTCGGTGCCGGGGCGGCGGCTGGCCTATCACGCGGTGACCGGCGGCTTCGTCATCGGCGAGGTGGTGCGCCGGGTGACCGGGCGCGATCTGCGCCAGTTCCTGGGCGACGAGATCCTCGGGCCGCTGGGCTTCAAGGACTTCAACTATGGCGTCGCGCCGGAGCGCGTGCGCGAGGTCGCCGAGAACGCCTTCACCGGGGCGCCGCCGCTGGCGCCGTTCTCGTGGCTGCTGGCGCGCTCGCTGGGGGTCGGGGTCGAGGAGGCCACGCGGCTGTCGAACCAGCCCGGCTTCCTGACCGCGATCATCCCGTCGGCCAACATCATCGGCAGCGCCGAGGAGGGCTCGCGCTTCTTCCAGCTGCTGCTCGACGAGGGCGAGCTGGGCGGCGTGCGGGTGTTCGACCGGCGCACCGTGCGCCGCGCGGTGGCCGAGCAGAGCTACCTCGAGATCGACGCCTTCCTGGGGCTGCCCATCCGCTATGCCATGGGCTTCATGCTGGGTTCGAGCTGGTTCTCGCCCTATGGCGCCGACTCGGCGCACGCCTTCGGCCACGTCGGCTTCACCAACGTGCTGGCCTATGCCGACCCCGATCGCGCCATCAGCGTGTGCCTGATGACCAGCGGCAAGCCCTTCATCACGCCCGGCCAGGTGATGTGGATCAACGTCGCGCGCACCATCGCGCGGCGCTGCCCGAGGGTCCGCTAGACAGCCCGTCAACCCGAAGTTGCGTGGATTGCGCCATCCAGGCACCATGGCGGCTGGACACAAGTCCGGGGGGACGACGATGAAGACGAAGCAGTGGGCGGTGGCCCTGGGGATGATGCTTGCGCTGGGCGCCTGCGGTGGCGACGACGATGACGACACCGGCAGCGACGGCGGCAAGACGGCGGACAGCGGCATGCAGATGACCTGCACGCCGGCGCAGAAGACCATGTGCGAGGCGGCCTATCCGAGCTGCTTCACCAACCTGTTCACCATGTGCACGCCGAGCGGCGCCTGCACCGCGGGGCCGACCATGACCATCGGGATGCCGATCCCGACCGGCGTGGTGCAGCCGATCTGCTGGGCCAACGGGGTCAAGCATCGCTCCGAGGCCACGCTCGATCCGTACGGGCCGATCGACACCACGACGTACAAGCCGGCCGGCGGGGTCTGCTACCACTATGTGTCGCAGGTCGCGATGGCCACCAACGACGTCACCCTGAAGTACTACAACATGAAGGGCGGCACGCTGATCGCGACCCAGGTCGTGCGTGGCAATGGCACCACCACCTTCCAGTGCCCGGGCATGGCCGAGGTCACGCTGCCCGCCGGCTGCGGCGGCTGCGCCAGCACCGGCTCGGGCGGCGGCGGATGTACCCAGGGAGCTTGCGCGGCGCCCTGACTCCCTCGAAGCGCAGCTTCGAGGAGAAGGGCGTCGGCTCCCGGGTCTCGTAGCGCTCACGGGGTCCACGGCAGGTCCGCGGCCCCGATCACGGCACTCGTGACCTCCGCGATACGCGCCCGCAGGGCGACCGGTCCTCCGGGCAGCGCATCCTCCAGCTCCCACACCACGCCACTGCCATCGCCGAAAACCACGCTGCGTCCATCGGGACGCCACAGGATGCGGCTGACCAGGCTGGTCGGGCCGGTGACGGCGCGACTCTCGCCGCTGGCGACGTCCCAGATGCGCACGCCCATCTCGCTGAGGCCGCTGCCGCTGGCCAGGCGGGTGCCGTCGGGCGAGAACTCCATCACGTAGACCTGATCGGCGTGGCCGGTCAGCGCGCGCTCGGCGCCGCTGGCGACGTCGATCAGCCGGATCTGGTTGCTGTCCCCGGTCAGCGCCACGGTGCGACCCTCGGGCGACAGCTCGGCCTGGCTGGTCGGCCCCGGGCTGCCCAGGCGCACCATGGTCCCGGCCGCGAGGTTCCAGCGCCGCAGCTCGCCGCGCTCGTCGCAGCTGATGAGCTCGCCGCCCGGGGTGAAGCGCAGCAGCGCGAGGCGGGCGCCGTGGCTGCCCAGCTTGCGCACCGGCGCGCCGCCAAGGCCGAGCAGGCTGATGTTGCCGTCGCGATCGCCCAGCGCCACCGTGCTGCCGTCGGGCGCCAGCGCCAGCCACTCGCCCGCGACCGGAGGCAGCGGCTTCTCCTGCAGGGTGTCCATGTCCCACAGCCGCATGGGCTGGCCGCCGGTGAGCACCAGGCGACCGTCGGCGGACACCAGCAGCTCGCTGACGTGGCCGACACCGAGCACGCGGCGCTCGCCGGTGGCGAGCTCGAAGCGCACCAGCTCGTCGTCGGCGGCGAGCAGCCACTTGCCGCGCGGATCGGCCAGCAGGCGCGCGCGTCGACCGACCTCGCCGAGCGGATGATCACCCTGGGCGTCGTGCAGCATGACGGGCTCGCCCAGGCGCGTCACCGCGAGCCACTCGCCCGAGCGTGGCTGCGCCAGCCCGACGACGCCACCAGGGCGCTCGAAGCGTGCCCGCGGTGCGCCCTGCGGCTCGGCCCACACGCGCACCGCCTGATCGTCGCCCGCGCTGAGCAGGGTGCCGTCGGCGCTGAAGGCGAACGCGACCACGGTGCCGCTGTGGCCGAGGATGCGGCGGGTGGCGGCGCCGCGCTGCCACAGCAGCACGCGGCCCTCGAGGTCGAGGCTGACCGCGCGCTTGCCGTCGGGCGACAGCGCCAGCTTCATCAGGGAGTTCGAGCCGATGTCGGGGACCTCGCTGTGCGCGTGGTCGACGTCCCAGATGCGCACGTCGTTGACGTTGACCATGCTGGTCAGCGCCACGCTGCCGTCGTGCGACAGCAGGATGGTGCCGACACGGCCCTCGCCGACGTGCAGCTCCAGCGGCGGCTTGCCGCTGGCGTCACCGATGATGACGCGGCCGTCGTGGCTGCCCAGCGCCCAGCGCTTGCCGTCGCCCGAGCTGGTGACCAGCGCCGCGCCGAGGTCGGGCAGCACCAGGTTGCCGTCGAGCGGGATGGTGCGCGGGACCAGGTCGAGCAGCACGATCCCCCCGGGCACGAAGCTCATGTCGCCGGACTTCGCGGGGTCGTCGAACTCGCGCGCGGGGGCGTTGCCGGCGACGTCCCAGACCCGCAGCTTGCCCCGGGTCAGCGCCGCGACGTGCTTGCCGTCGGCGCTGACCGCGAGCCGGCGCACGTCGTCCCCGGGGCCGGCCAGCTGGCGCACGCTGCCGGCGAGCACGAACAGCGCGCCGTCGGCGTGGGCCCAGGCGGCGATGGCGCCGGCGCTGACCAGCTTGTGGACCGGGGACGCCCGGGTCGCCAGCACGGTGCCCTGGCCGGTGCCGAGCTGCCAGCGCATCACGTTGCCGCTGGCGTCGCCGGCCAGCGCGAGGTTGCCCGGCAGCGCGACCAGGCAGCACACCGCGCGGCTGTGGGCCAGGACGTGGCGCGCGACGCCCTGGTACTCGGCCGCGGCGATGAGCTGGCGCACGCCGCCCCAGCTGGGCGCGGCGTCGGGATAGCTGCGCAGCCAGGCCAGCGTCGCGGTTGGATCGATGCGCAGGGCGGCGCGGGCCTGGGCCAGGATCAGCTCGGCGGAGCGGGCCTCGGCGCGCTGGCGCTCGGCGACGGCGGTCAGACGCTCGCGCTCGGCGTGGCGACGCGCGGCCAGGATCTTGCGCACGCTGATGACCGCGACCACGGCGAGCACCAGCAGCAGGACCGCGGTCGCGATCACGGTGGGCAGGTGGCGGCGCACGAAGCGGCCGAGCAGCTGCATCAGGCCGTAGCGGTGGGCGCCCACCAGCTGGCCGGTGGTGTAGCGCTCGAGGTCGCTGGCGAAGGCGTCGGCGTCGGGGTAGCGCGCGTCGGGCTCGTGGGCCATCGCCTTGTCGACCAGGGCGAGCAGCTCGGGGGCGACGTCGGGCGCCAGCTCGGTCAGCGGCTGCGGCGGGCGGGTCGCGACCGCGGCGATGACCCCATCGGCGTCGAGGCCGTAGTAGGGCGCCTTGCCGCCGAGCAGCATGTAGAGGATGGCGCCGAGGGCATAGACGTCGGCGCGCGCGTCGGCGGGTTCGCCGCGGGCCTGCTCGGGCGCCATGAAGCAGGGTGTGCCCATGACCGAGCCGAGGCGGGTGGCATCGACCTCGGGGGTCGCGAGGTCGGCGGGGCGGGGGCCGTCGGGGCGTGGCGGCAGCGAGGGCGTGGTCGACGGGCCGGCGGCGGGGCCGCGGTCGGCCTCCGACGCCGGCGGCGGCGCGGTCTCGGGCGGGCGCGGGGGCAGCGAAGCGGGCAGCGGCGCGTCGGGGCTGCCGATGACCTTGGCCAGGCCCCAGTCGATGACCACGGTCTCGCCGAAGGGGCCGAGCATGATGTTCGAGGGCTTCAGATCGCGGTGGATCACGGCCTCGTTGTGGGCATACGCGATGGCGCGCGCGGCGGCGAGTACGCGCGGTAGCAGGGCCAGGCGATCCTCCAGGCTGTGGCTCTCGTCGAGCGCGGCGTCGAGCGAGCGGCCCGGGATGCTGCGCATGGCGTAGAACGGTTCACCGCTGGGCCAGCGCCCGGCCTCGTAGACGGGCACGATGCCAGGGTGCTGCAGGCGTGCGGTGATGATGGCCTCGCGCAGGAAGCGGCCCTCGAGATCGGTGCGCGGGACCAGCAGCTCCTTGATGGCGACCGGGCGACCGAGCTGCAGATCGGTGGCGCGCATGACGCGACCGAGACCGCCGCGGCCGTACTCCTCGCCGAAGCTGTAGCGCGCGGGATCGATGGTCGGCAGCGTGGGCAGCTCGGCGCTGGCGCTGGCGCCGGCGCGGGAGCTGGCGCCGGAGCCCGAGCCGCCGCGTGGTCGCGGCGTCGCGATTGGCGGGGTGTCACCGGCGGGGGTCGCGCCCGGGCGCGCCGGGACGGTGGTCACCGGTGCGCGGTCACGGCCGGCGGGGCGGTCCTCGGGCAGCGACAGGGTGACGCCCGGGCCCTGGCCGGGGCGCGGTGGGCCTGCGGCGCCACGATCGCCGGACGACACGCGGGCAGCGTAGCATGACCGTCAAGGCGCGCCGGCACGGGGCAGGCGGCAAACTCGCGGTGGGTCGGCGGCGCTACTCTACTCGATGCCGCGGAACAGGTTGCTGGCGCGGTTCAGGCGCTGGCCATCGGGGTCGACCCGCGCGCGGTCGGCGATGATGAGGATGCTGCGGCCGTGCTGCACCACCGCGGCGGTCTCGTCACCCAGGCTGGCATAGCCGGCCTCGACACCACGCGACAGCGCGGCATCGTCGGCGTAGTCACACAGCACCGCGTCCAGCCCGGCGACCTTGCCGGCGCGACACTTGCCGCCAGCATAGTTTGCGCCGTCCACGCTCGCGAACGCGGTGACCTCCAGCCCGGCCGCTTGCCAGGCCTCGCGCACACCGCTGCTGCCGGCCGACTTCTTGTCGCCGCAGCCGGCCAGCGCACCGGCACCCGCCAGCATCGCCACACAGGTCAGCAGCCAGGTTCGGGCGCGCGGGCTCACCAGCGGTCTCCGCCGCCACCCTTGAACTTCGCCTTGCCGCCGGCGCCGCCCTTGACCTTGACCTTGCCGCGCGGTGGCGGAGGCGGTGCGGGTCCGCCGACGACCACGCCGCCGCCCGCGCTGATGCCGATGCCTGCGTTGATCTCGATCGACGGCGGCCGGATGTCGATCGACGGCG
>Ga0154020_10004590_pt1 | contig 16441 bp, 12 predicted proteins | sample Klosneuvirus_201_FD_109709 | JGI IMG/M metagenome (GOLD analysis project Ga0154020, IMG submission 109709) | Active sludge microbial communities from wastewater, Klosterneuburg, Austria - Klosneuvirus_20160825_MG | ecosystem: Engineered > WWTP > Aerobic digester > Activated sludge | place...
AGCGCGCCTTCACCCTGGCGCTGGTCAACTCCGAGCGCAGCCTCGAGGTCGAGGCCGACGCCGACGCCCTGGCCGCCGAGCCGCGCCTCGAGCGCAGCGGCCCCTGGGGCAAGCTGCAGGACGAGCGCCTGGCCAAGCTGTTCACCAGCCAGGCGCCAGGTGATCACGTCGAGGTCGCGCTCAGCGGCCACTTCGTCCGCCCTGGCGACCTGGTCGCCATCAGCTGCGAGGTCACCGACGAACGCGCGCCCGAGGCGGGCTATCGCGACTCGGTCCCGGCGATCCCGACGCGCGTGCGCGCGCTGCGCATCGTGGTGGGCGCCGACGAGGCCGCCGCACGCAGCACCCTGGAGGCCGCCGAGGCCACGCAGGCCCGCGCCGCGCGCGAGGCGGTGACCCCGAAGGCACCCGCCCCTGCCAGGCCGAAGCCGTCGCCCAGCAAGCGCACCGCGCCCTATGGCGACTGGCCGGTCATCGTCATCGGTCTGGCCGCGGTCGCGATCATGGCCGGCCACCTGTTCGAGCGCGGCCCCGATGCCCGCGGCCGGGTGGCGCCCTGGCGCATCAGCGCCATCGCCTTCGCGGTGCTGCTGGCCCTGCACGCGCTGGCCATCTGGGCCACCCAGTACCCGCGCGGGGTCCATGGCGCGCGCGCCAGCAAGGGCAAGGGCGACGGCAAGCGCAAGAAGGGCGGCCCGCCGCCGCGCTTCCCGACCGCGTTCGGCGGCACCGGCATCATGGTCATCGTGTCGCTGTTCGTGCTGCCGCTGGCGGGAGCCGTGCGCGAGTCCGCCATCGTGCGGCTGGCCTTCCTGCCCATCGCGGCCGAGGCCGCCATCATCGCCATCGTGCTGCTGATCTCACGCTACGACGAGTGGCGCTTCCTCGGCCTGACCTCGGGCACCCCGGTGGCCGAGCCCCAGGAGGGCCGCTTCGCCGCGCACGAGGGCGTCATCACCTCGTCAGGCGTCGCGCTGGGCACGTCGACGACCTTCACCCGGCACAGCGAGACCTACACGGCCATGGTCAGCGACGGCAAGGGCAACCAGGTCGCGCAGCAAAAGACGCGCTACTGGTGGACCAGCAACCCCAACCCGATGCGCAGCAATCGCTTCACCCTGACCACACCGCGCGGCGACCTCGTGGTCGAGACCGACGGCGCCGACTACTACCCGCTCACCGTCAGCTGGGACGAGCGCACCGCGTTCAGCCAGCTGGTCCTGCGTCACCAGCTGCGCAAGGACGACGCCGTGCGGGTCATCGGCCGCCCGGTGCGCGAGGGCGAGCAGTGGCTGATCCGCGCCGGTGGTGAGGAGTCGCTGCTGGTCATCGGCGGGGGCAAGCCGCCGCTGGGGCCGCGCCTGCTGGCCGCACGCCTGCGCTACCTGGGCTGGCCGGCGCTGTTCCTGGCCGTCGCGGCGGGCTGCCTGCTGCTGGTGCAGCACTGGAGCTGGCTGGGCTACCCGCCGTCGCGCTGAGACCGGGGCTTGCACATCGTTCACGTTTGCGTTAACTATTTCCTCATTCGCGCAACTATCGTCCCTGCGCCAAGAGGAGAACCGCCATGAAGCCCACGCCGCCCGGTTGGCCCCGCCTGTCCATCGCGCTCTATTACAAGGACCCGCTGCGGGCCATCGACTGGCTGTGCGAGGCCTTCGGCTTCGAGATCCGCCTCAAGATCCTGGGCGAGGGCGGCCGCCTCGAGCACTCCGAGATCACCTATGGCGAGGCCATGATCATGGTCGCCGGCGAGGTCGAAGCCAAGGCGCGCCGCGGCGCCAGCCACCCGGCCTCGCCCGGGACCGTGGGCGGCGCCAACACCCAGAACGCCATGCTCTACGTCGACGACGCCGACGCCCACTGCGCCCATGCCAAGGCCTCGGGCGCGGTCATCACCTACCAGCCGCAGACCAGCGACTATGGCGACGACTTCTGGGTCGACCGCAGCTACGAGGCGCGCGACCTCGAGGGCCACCACTGGTGGTTCGTCCAGCGCATCAAGACCGGCACGCCCAGGACCTGATGTCCGCGCACCCCCACCTCGACGACACCCTGGCCGCGCTGGCCGATCCCACGCGTCGCCATGTGGTCGACCTGCTCAGCAAGCGCCCGCGTCGCGCCGGCGAGCTGGCTGCCGCGCTCGACATGTCGGCCCCCGCGATGAGCCGCCACCTGCGCGTGCTGCGCAGGTCGGGCCTCATCGAGGAGGGCGACGGCGCGCCCGACGACGCCCGCGTGCGCATGTACCGCCTGCGCGCGGCCCCCTTCGAGGGGCTGCGCAGCTGGGCCGACGAGGCCCTCGGCTTCTGGACCGAGCAGCTGGCCGGCTTCAAGGAGCACGTCGAGCGCACGCGCGGAAAGCGCGGCGGCAAGTGACCGCCAGCGCGCTGCCCGGCGACCAGGCCATCGTCAACCTGCACGTCGCGGTCGAACCCGCGGTCGCCTTCGAGGTCTTCACCACCGAGATCGATCGCTGGTGGCGCCGCGGCGTGAAGTTCCGCGTCGCTGGCCGGCGCCCCGGCGCGCTGCAGCTCGAGCCGCACGTCGGCGGCCGCCTGTTCGAGAGCTACGACACCGTGGCCGGCCCGCGCCTGGCCGAGGTCGGCCGCGTCACCGTGTGGGAGCCGCCGTCACGCCTGGTCTTCATCTGGCGCGCGGCCAACTTCGTGGCCGGCGAGCACACCGAGGTCGAGGTCCGCTTCGACCCGATCAGGCGTGCCGGGGGCGACACCGCCACCAGCCTGACCCTGATCCACCGCGGCTGGGCCAGCATTCGCCCCGATCATCCCGCGCGTCACGGCGACGACGTGCCCACCTTCATCCGCAACATGGGCCTGTGGTGGGGCGACCTGATGACTGCCCTGCGTGAGCACCTCGCCACTCGCACCAGCTGACGTCGTGCCCTCGGCGACATAGGTGAACGCCCGCGGTGTGGCCGGCGCCGGCACCGGATTGGCCGCGCGCGCCCCGGGCCTGGAGCCCGCCGCGACCGGCACCGGCACAGGTGGGGGCACGATGAGCGGCGACCGCAGCTGCAGCCGGTACCACTCGATCTCCTCCGAGACCTCGGCCTCGAGGACCTGCTTCGGCGTCATCCCGCTTCCGCGTCGCACCGATCACCCATGGGTTCCATCCCGCCGCCCCCCAAAACAAACAGCCGGGCTCTCCACATGGAGAGCCCGGCCGATTTCTACGCTGTTACGAGCAGCCGCTGGTCGAGCCGCAGTTCAGGCACTTGTGGCAAGCACCCGAGCGCACCATGATGGCGCCGCACTCGTGGCACGGCGGAGCATCCGACTCCTGCTTCCAGGACGTCTTGTTCTCGACCACGACCTCGGTGCGGGTGTGGCGCCCGTTGCCGTTGGTGGCCTTGGCCACCTGCGCCACCACCGACAGCGCCGCCGACGAGGTCGCCGCTTCGATGACCGCAGTCATGCCGTCGGCGTCGGGCTCGGGCAGCTCGCTGCCCTCGGCGCGGGCCGGGAACTTCACCGACAGCCAGCGGAAGATGTAGTCCATGATCGACGTCGCGCGCGGCACGTCGGGATTGCCGGTGAAGCCTGACGGCTCGAAGCGCATGTGCGAGAACTTCTCGCACAGGGTCTGCAGCGGCACTCCGTGCTGCAGCGCCAGCGAGATGGCCAGACCGAACGAGTCCATCAGACCCGCGACGGTCGAACCCTGCTTGGCCATGCGCACGAAGATCTCGCCCGGCGTGCCGTCCTCGTACAGACCGACGGTGATGTAGCCCTCGTGACCGGCGAGCGAGAACTTGTGCGTCAGCGACGCGCGCTCGTCGGGCAGCTTGCGCCGCACCGCGGTCGGCGGGCCCATCAGGGACACCGTCGCCGGAGTCACCACCGCGGCCACCGCCGTGCTGGTGCCCGAGCCCTTGTCGGGCGTGCGCCCGGTGGACAGCGGCTGGGTGCGCTTGCAGCCGTCGCGATACACCGCGACCGCCTTCAGGCCGAGGCGCCACGACTCGATGTAGGCCTGCTCGATGTCCTGCACCGAGCAGTCGGTGGGCAGGTTGACCGTCTTCGAGATGGCGCCCGACAGGAAGGGCTGGCACGCGCCCATCATGCGGATGTGGCCCATGTAGTGGATCGACCGGGTGCCGTTCTGGGCGCGGAACGCGCAGTCGAACACCGGCAGATGCTCGGCCTTCAGCGCGGGGGCACCCTCGATGGTGTCGTGCTCCGCGATGTGGTCCTGGATGGTCTTGATCTCGCTGGGGTCGTAACCCAGCTTGCTCAGCGCCTCGGGCACCGTGCCGTTGACCAGCTTGAGCATGCCGCCGCCGACCAGGCGCTTGTACTTGACCAGCGCGATGTCGGGCTCGATGCCGGTGGTGTCGCAGTCCATCATGAAGCCGATGGTGCCGGTCGGGGCCAGCACGGTGACCTGACCGTTGCGGAAGCCATGCTCGCGGCCGACCTTGAGGGTGTCGTCCCACGCTTCACGCGCCGCGGTCATCAGCGGGTACGGCACCAGCGCCGAGTCGATGTGATCGACGTGGCGACGATGCTTCTCCATCACGCCCACGAAGGCCTGACGGTTGGGCTCGTAGCAGGCGTACGGCCCGGTGGCGTCGCGAGAGATCTTGGCCGACGTCGCGTAGGCGTGGCCGCACATCAGGGCGGTCACGGCCGCCGCGTAGGCGCGGCCCGGCTGGCTGTCGTAGGGCAGGCCGCGCGACATCAGCAGCGCGCCCAGGTTGGCGTAGCCCAGGCCCAGGGGACGGAAGTCGTGCGAGTTCTTCCCGATGAGCTCGGTCGGATACTTCGCGTTATCGACGATGATCTCCTGCGCCAGGATGGTGATCTCGACGGCGCGCTTGAAGGCCTCGACGTCCAGCTCACCCTCGGCGTTGACGAACTTCATCAGGTTCAGCGACGCCAGGTTGCACGCCGAGTCATCGAGGAACATGTACTCGGAGCACGGGTTCGAGGCGTTGATGCGGCCCGACGCCGGCGAGGTGTGCCAGCTGTTGATGGTGGTGTCGAACTGCATGCCGGGGTCGCCGCACTGGTGCGCCGCCTCCGAGATGCGCCGCATCATGTCGCGCGCGCGATAGGTGTCCATCACGCGGCCGTCGACGCTGGCGCGGGTATGCCACTCGCCGTCGCGCAGCACCGCCTCCATGAACTCGTCGGTCACGCGCACCGAGTGGTTGGCGTTCTGGTAGCCGACCGAGTCGTAGGCGCCGCCGACGACGTTGAAGCCGCCGTCGTAGCCAGCATCGATCAGCGCCCAGGCCTTGCGCTCCTCGCGCGCCTTGCACTCGATGAAGTCGACGATGTCGCCATGGTCGATGTTGAGGATGACCATCTTGGCCGCGCGACGCGTCTTGCCGCCCGACTTGATGGCGCCCGCGAACGAGTCGAAGCCACGCATGAACGACACCGGGCCCGAGGCCGTGCCGCCACCGTTGAGGTGCTCACGCGAGCTGCGCAGGTTGGACAGGTTGGAGCCCGCGCCGGAGCCCCACTTGAACAGCATGCCCTCGGTCTTGGCGAGGGTCAGGATCGAGTCCATCGAATCTTGGACCGAATTGATGAAGCAGGCCGACGCCTGCGGCTCGGCCTCGCTGCCGACGTTGAACCAGACCGGCGAGTTGAACGCCATCTTCTGCTGCACCAGCAGGTGCACCAGCTCGGAGCGGAACGACTCGGCATCGGCCGGCGACGCGAAGTAATTGGTGGCGACGCCCCACTTGTGGATGGTGTTGGCGACGCGGCCAATCAGCTGGCGCACCGAGCGCTCACGCGTGGGCGAGCCGAGGATGCCCCGAAAATACTTCTGGACCACCACGTTGGTCGCGGTCTGGCTCCAGGCCTTCGGAATCTCGACGTCCTTCTGCTCGAAGTAGACCTTGCCGGTCTCGCCGGTGATGGCCGCGGTGCGCAGCTCCCACTCGACTTCGTCGAACGGATCGATGTTCGGGCGTGTGAAGTAGCGCGGGATCTTCAGTCCCGGCGCTCCCGCGGCCTTCTTCTTGTGGCTCCCATGCTGGTGGTGACCAGCGGGACTCGAATGGCCCGTCGCCTCGGCCTTGGCCTTGAGCGACGACTTGGCGGAACCATTCACCCGATCATTCACGTGACGATCCATTGGACGCACCCCTTCCTCCCGCGAGCGATGGGTAGATCAACCCGACCGCCCGTGAGGACCTCGCGCTTACCCGTTTCTGCTGGCTTCGGTCCCGCCTTGTGTATCGCCCGACGTCCGCTGGGGTCGCGTCGGAGAACCACCGGTCGCCGCTTTCGCTTCGCTCCACCCCTCCTGAGAGCCCCCCTGAGAGCAGGTCAGGTAGGTGTTGGTGAGCGATACACGGACAGGACTGGAGTCAAATTCGGTAAAGCCTGATCTATCCCGGCTCGGTCGTACTGTCAATCAGTAAAACACAAGCGCTAGTAGGCCGCAACTTTCCAAAACACAATGTGCAGTAGCTGGGGGCGGGTTGTGGAGAACTTGGGGATGGCTGCTGGATGCGATCGGCAAGGTTGCCGCAACGACTCGGGAATATCCATGTGTTCAGTTCGGGGCGGGTGGCTTGCCCACACTGTGAGAAAGCGTCGTCGCCTTGACAGGGGTCGATCTTTTTTGTTGTCTGCCCCGTGCCCCGGCGACCGGTTTTCCGAATTTGGCTCACAGCCGCGATCAGCTGCGCGGCGATGGCCGCCCTGGGTTGCAAGCGTGTCGCGAAGCAGGCGCCGCCGAAAGCGCCTGGCGCGCGGCTGCGCATCATCACGTTGACGCCGTCGTTCACCGAGATCGTGTTCGCGCTGGGGCGGGGCGGCGAAATTGTCGGCGTCGATCAGTACAGCGACTACCCGCCCGAGGCCAGCCAGCTGCCACGCATGGGCAGCTTCCTGACCCCCAACGTGGAGGCCATCACCGCGGCGGCGCCCGACGTGGTGCTGCTCGATGCGGTGCAGAGCGACGCCCGGCGGGCGCTGGAGAGCGTCGGCGTGCACGCGGTCGCGCTGCCAGTGCTGACGGTGAACGACGTGCACACCGCGATCACGATGGTGGGCCGCGAGCTGCACGCGGAGGAGGCGGCGCTGGCGCTGAATGCGCGCATCCAGGGCGAGCTGGCCGAGGCCGCGCAGCTGGCCGGCAGCGGGCCGCGGCCGCGCGCGCTGCTGGTGGTCGATCGCGAGCTCGGCGGCCTGGCCAGCATGGTGGTCGCGGGGCCCTCGAGCTATCTGCACGATCTGCTGACCCGCGCCGGTGGTGACAATGTGATCGACGACGCCAGCGGCGGCTACATCCGCATCGCGCCCGAGCTGGTGGTCGAGCGCGCGCCCGACGTCATCCTGGATGCCGTGCACACCCAGGACATCGCGCACGCGGTGGCCGACTGGAGCTCGCTGACCACGGTGCCCGCGGTGAAGCACCGGCGCGTCATCGTGTTCGCCGATCGCGCGGTGGTCACGCCGGGGCCGCGCCTGGGCGCGGTGGTCAAGCGCATCGCCGCGGCACTGCATCCGAAATAGGCCGGCGCTTGCGCGCGGCGCGGGCTTCGTGCTACCCGAAGACTTCGGCCCAGCCGGCCGAGGTCCGAGGATCCGAGGACAGGAGGCAGCGCCCAACACTTCCCATATGCGCACGGGTTCGTACCGAGACGACTGCATCACGTGGTCTGGTCGTTGACGGTACGCGAAGAGGGAAGCCGGTGAAACACCGGCGCGGCCCCCGCCACTGTATAGCCGGCGACGAAAGCGAGAGCACTGGGGCAGCCCGGGAAGACTCGCGAGTAGGATGACCCGGCGATAGCCAGGAGACCTGCCCGCGTGCTTTCGGAACCGTCCTCGGGGTAGAGGAACGGCCGCTCCCGCGTCAGGACTCGGACGCACGGCGCCGTTCCCCATGGACTGGGCCGGTGTCATGTTGACCACGCGGAGACATGGGAAGTGGATCGTGCCGTGCGCGCTGCTGTGCGCCGCGGCAGGCCTCGCGCGTGGCGACGACACCGGCAACGCCAAGGGCGGCGGCCCTGGCGGCTACCAGACCACGGTGACCGCGGATCGCGACGCCGAGGTGTCCTCGCTGGACGCCAGCGCCGCGGCAGCGCGCAAGCGCACCGGCTTCGTCACCGTGATCGACGCCTCGCACGCGGCCGAGGAGGTCACCGATCTGGCCGAGGTGCTGGCCGCCAGCGTGGGCGTGCACGTGCGCTCGCTGGGCGGGCTGGGGGCCTTCTCGTCGGTCTCGGTGCGCGGCGCGGCGCCGGGGCAGATCGCGATCTATCTGGATGGCGTGCCGCTGTCGCGCGACGTCGCGACCGGGGTCGACCTCGGCGACATCGCGCTGGAGACCATCGATCACGTCGAGATCTACCGCGGCGCCGTGCCGCTCGAGATGGGCGGCGCGCTGGGCGGCGCGCTCAACCTGGTGACCAAGGCACCGACGCGCGCGCGCACGCTGGCCTCGGCGTCGCTGGGTTCGTTCGGGGCGCGACGCGTGGTAGCGGCGCAGCGGGCCAGGAGCGGCGGACTCGACTGGTCGGCCACCGCGGTCTACGCGGGCGCGCGCGGCGACTTCACCTACTTCGACGACGCCGGCACGCCCTACAACCTGGGCGACGACGCCTGGCGCGCGCGCGAGGGCAACGCCTATGACCAGGGCGAGGGCGCGCTGCGGCTGCGCTGGGGCGAGCGCCGCACCCGCGCCCAGCTGGGTGCGCGCGCGCTGGTCAAGGCGCAGGGTCTGCCGCCGACCTCCAGCCTGCCCGGCGCGGGCGCCGCGCTCGACACCACGCGTGTGATCTACGACGCCCGCGTCGAGCGCTCGGGCGCACTGGCGCTGAGCGCGGCGGCGTTCGGGCTGGCCGCGCGCGAGCACTATGTCGATGGTGACAACACCGTCGGCGTCGGCGTCCAGGACAGGCGCTACACCTCGCTGGGCGGCGGGGTCTCGGGCCAGCTGGGCTGGAGCACGCGGCGCCAGCGCCTGACCGTGGCACAGGAGCTGCGCACCGAGTGGTTCAGCGAGGAGGACCTGGCCGCCGGGGGCACCCGCGGCGGCGCGCAGCGCTGGGCCGCGGTGCTGGCCGCGCGCGAGGAGGTCACGCTGGGGCGCGCCGTGCTGGAGGCGTCGCTGCGCAGCGATCTCATGCTGACCGAGCCGCACGAGGGTTCGCTGCCACGGCCGGCGTTCCTGCGTGACGAGCGCCCCTCTGTGCGCGACGCCTGGCTTTCTCCACGTGCAGGCGCCAAGGTGCGGCTCGGGGGGGAGCTGTACGCCAAGGCCAATTTCGGCCGCTATGTGCGCGCCCCCAGCTTCATCGAGCTGTTCGGCGATCGCGGCGCCACCGTGGGCAACCCCGACCTGCGCGCCGAGACCGGCCTGGCCGGCGACGTCGGCCTGGTGCTGGCGCCGCGGCCGCGCAAGGGCAAGGGCGTCGTGGTCGACCGCCTGCTGTGCGAGGCCGCCCTGTTCGAGAGCCGCCCGCACGACACCATCGTGCTGCTGCCGGTGACCCGGGTGGCGCTGGCGCAGAACCTGGGCGACGCCCGCATCCGCGGCCTCGAGCTGTCGGCCGCCGCGCGCCTGTGGCGCCGGCTGACGCTGTCCTCGAACTACACCTATGTCGACGCCGAGAATCGCGGCCCGCCCGCGGGTGACGCCGGCAAGCGGCTGCCCGGTCGCCCCGCGCACGAGCTGTACGCGCGCGCCGAGCTGGTGCTGCGTCGCGGTGGGCGCTCGCTGGGGCTGCGCTATGACGTCGCCGCGCTGGCGGGCGACTACCTCGACGCCGCCAACTTCAACCCGGTGCCCGCGCGCGTGCTGCACGGCGCCCAGCTGGCGCTGCGCCCCGGGCGCGGCTTCGAGCTGACCTTCGACGCCAAGAACCTGAGCGACGAGCGCATCGCCACCGTGCGCCCCAACCCGGCGCCCAGCCCCGACCTGACCTCGATCCCTGTCGCCGTCGCGGACGTCATGGGGCAACCCCTGCCCGGCCGCGCTCTGTTCGTCACCCTGGCCTGGAGTACGCCGTGAAGTCGTCTCGACTGTTCGTGATGTCCGCCCTGCTCAGCTGCAACCTCATCGCGCTCGCCGGCTGCGGAGATGACGAGGACACCCACCGCGACGGCGCCGTCACCGACGCCGCCGTCGTCGGTGACGGCAGCCCGGTCGACGCCAGCGACGGCGCGCTGCCCGACGCCGGTCCGGCCAGCTGCGATCCGAGCGCCACCGCGACGCCGACCAAGGCGGTCGTGGTCGGCACCGACTTCGCGTCGCCCGGCACCCTGGCCACCATCGATCTGACCACCCGCGTGGCCACGCTGAACCGCGCCACCGTGGGCAAGGATCCGATCGTCCGCGTCTTCGGCACCTGCGTCTTCGTGATCAACCGCGACAGCGACTCCAACATCCAGGTGCTGCGCGCCAGCGACCTCGCGCTGGTCAAGCAGTACAGCACCGGCGCCGGCTCGAACCCGCACGACCTCGCCGTGGTGTCGGCCACCAAGGCCTACGTGGCGCGCTACAACGAGGCCGCGCTGCTGGTGGTGCACCCGCTGACGGGGGCGCAGCTCGGCACCGTGGATCTGTCCTCGTTCGACAGCGGCAACCCGCCCGAGATGGAGTCGGTCGTGGTGGTCGGCAATCGCGCGCTGGTCTCGATGGAGCGCCTCGATGGCACCTTCACGCCGGCCGGGGTCGGCGTGGTCGCGGTCATCGACACCACGACCGATCAGGTCATCGACATCGACAGCAGCACCGGTGGCGTGCAGGGCATCGCGCTGGCCAGGCAGAACCCGTTCGGCCCCATGCGCGCCAGCGGCGGCGGCGCCTGGGTCGCCACCGTGGGTGACTTCTCGGGCAGCACCGGCTGTCTGCAGCTGGTCACCGCCAACCCGGCGGCGGCTGGCAGCTGTCTGGTCACCGACACCGCGTTCGGCGGCACCATCAGCGGTGTGACGGCAGGCGCCACGGACGGCTTCGCCGCCATCGCGCGCAGCTTCACCCAGGGCGACATCGTCAAGTTCGTGGTCGGCACCGGTGCCACCACCCCGTTCGGCACCGCGACCTTCAACCTGGTCGACGTGCAGCAGGCGCCCAGCGGCACCCTGTGGGCGGCCGACCGCGCCGCCACCGCGCGCGGCGTGCGCGTGTTCATGCCCAGCGGCACCCAGCTGACCTCGGCGCCCATCGACATCGGCAAGGCGCCCGCCACCGGCGGCATTGCCTTTGCGCCCTGACCCGCGCGCGCTACTTCAGGGTCAACGGCAGGCCGGCGCAGACCAGCACGACGCGATCGCACACCGCGGCCACCTGCTGCGACAGCGTGCCCAGGTGGTCGCGGTAGCTGCGCGCCAGCACGCTGTCGGGCACGATGCCGAAACCGACCTCGTTGGTGACCAGCACGACCGAGCTGGGCGCCGCGGTGATGGCGGCGGTCAGCCGGGCGAACTCGGCCGCGATGTCGCGCTCGGCGTGCATCAGGTTGGACAGCCACAGGGTCAGGCAATCGACCACGATGACGGCGCTGCCGCTGGCGCCGTGCTTGCGCGTCAGGATGGGCGCGAGGTCGAGCGGCTCCTCGATGGTGACCCACTCGGGGCCACGCTCGCGCTGGTGATCGTCGATGCGCACCGCCATCTCGGCGTCGAGGACCTCGGCGGTGGCCAGGAAGATGCGCTCGGGATGCAGCGATCTGGCCAGCGCCAGCGCGTGGCGGCTCTTGCCGCTGCGGGCGCCGCCGGTGATGAGCGCCTTCATGGGCTACGGCATCGGCGGCGTGCAGATGCCGACGAAGGCGCCCAGGCCCGCGTTGCTGCAGGTCTGCCCGGCGCGACAGCCGTTGGCGCCCGCGGCCGCCGTGCGGTCGCACGGCTTGTGGCAGCGGAAGCCGGAGCCGAGGTCGACGCACGACAGCGGCTTGACGCAGTCGTTGACGGCGGTGCATACGCTGTTCTCGGCCAGCGCGCCGACCGTGTTGTAGCAGTGGAATGCGGTCGACGAATCGATGTAGCAGGCCGAGCCGACGGCGCAGTTCTGCTGCAGGACGTCGCAGATGGGGCGCGGATCGGCGCAGGCGTTGGCCAGGGTCTGGCTCATCGAGCCGATGACGTTGATGCTGCAGGTGCCGCTGTTTGGACACGCGGCGCCGCCGGAGACGCAGAACTGGTGGCAGCGGTCGTCGCTCAGACAGGTCGCGCCGGCGACACAGTCGACGCCCACGCCGCAGGGTTGGCCGTGGAGCTGGGTGCCGTTGGCGCGGCACATGTTGCGATCGCCGACCAGGTCGCAGGCCATGCCGGTGCAACCCGTCTGCGGCGCCACCAGGGTGCAGGCCACGGCGGCGTCCATGAAGGTGAAGCCGGCGTCCATGAAGACGAAGGCATCGACCACGCGCGCGTCGGTGACCGCGGCGTCCAGGAAGCTGAAGGCGTCGGGGGCCGCGGCGTCGGGGATGGCGGCGTCGGGTGTGAGGGCGGCGTCGATGGTCGCAATGGCGGCGTCGATGTCGGGCACCTGGGCGTCGTCGTCGACCGTGCCGCCATCGTCAGGCCCTGGACCAGGCAGCTTGCAGTGGCCGTCCACGGTGCAGATGGCGCCCGCCATGCCGATGCAATCGCCGGCGACCTTGCAGTCGAAGCTGCAGAAGCGGTTGCCGCTGCTGTCAGGGTCGGCGCAGTACGTCCCGTTGGTGCAATCCGATTGCACGTTGCAGCCGGGCCGGCGCGGACTGGCGCAACCGACGCCCGCCGCCCCCAGCAGTGCCAGCCCCAACAGCAGCCAAAACTTCGCAGTTTTCATGTGAAAATCTGGGTCCCTCGAGGCCCGGAGCGTAGTCTTCCGCTGGGAGCGACGCAAGCGTGACGCACAAGCACCCGGTCCTGGAGCTCGACGCGGTGGGGTTTCGCTATCCCGCGCGCGACGACGGTGACGTGCTCACGGGTGTAAGCCTTCGTTTTCACGCAGGAACCCTGGTGTGCCTGGTGGGGCCCAACGGGGCCGGCAAGTCCACCCTGCTGCGCATCGCCGCCGGCATCCTGTCGCCGCTGGCGGGTCGCGCGACACTGGACGGAAACCCGGTGCACGACCTGCCGCGCCGCGAGCTGGCGCGCGCGCTGGCCTACGTGCCGCAAGAGTTCTCGCCGGCGTTCCCGTTCCGGGTCGCCGAGCTGGTGCTGATGGGGCGCTATCCGCACCGCGGCTTCGGGCGCTTCGAGAGCGCCGACGACCTCGGGCTGGCGCAGCGCGCGATGGAGGACGCCGACGTGTGGCCGCTGCGCGAGCGGCGCTTCGACACGCTGTCGGGCGGCGAGCGACGCCGCGTGCTGCTGGCGCAGGCGTTCTGCCAGGCCACCCCGCTGCTGCTGCTCGACGAGCCGACCGCGGCGCTGGATCCCGCACACGCCATCGCGGTGCTGACCACGCTGCGCAAGGACTCGGCAGGCCGGGGCACGACGACCGTGGTGGTGACGCACGATCTCAACCTGGCGGCGCGCTTCGCCGACCGCGTGGTGGTGCTGGCGGGTGGCCGCGCGGTCGCCGACGGTCCCGCGCGCGAGGTGCTGCCCGGCGCGGCCGCGCGCGCCGCCTTCGGCGTCGGCATGCACGCCGGCGCCCTGCCCTCGGGCATCCCCTTCGTGGTGCCGGAATGATCCGGCTGTCACGCACCCGCATGGTGGTCGGCCTGGCGGTGTGCATCGTGCTGTGCGCGGTGGCCATCCTGGTGGCGCCCTTCGTGGGCAAGCCGTGGATCGATCCCTGGCGCGCGCTGGGCGAGGACGGCGTCGATGCCCGCATCCTGGCGCTGCGCCTGCCGCGCGCGGTCGCCGCCGCCATCGCGGGCGCCGGGCTGGCGACCGCGGGCACCACGCTGCAGGCGCTGGTGCGCAACCCGCTGGCGGATCCGTACACGCTGGGCATCGCGGGCGGCGCCTCGCTGGGTGCGGTGCTGACCATCCAGGTCGGGCTGGCGGTGATCGCGCCGCTGGCGGCCTTCATCGGCGCGGCGGCGGCGGCGGCGCTGGTGTACCGCTTCGCGCGCGTGGGGCGCAGCCTGCCCCCGGCCACGCTGCTGCTGGCCGGCGTCACGGTGTCGCTGATGTGCTCGGCGTTCATCATGGTCATCCAGGCCTTCGCCGACTGGACCGAGTCGTACAAGATGGCGCGCTGGTTCATGGGCGGCCTCGACGCCACGACCTTCGACAAGGTGCTGCCCAGCGCATGTGCGATGCCGCTGGGGCTCGGCCTGATGTTCGCGGTCGCGCGGGATCTGAACGCGCTGTCGGCCAACGAGGACACCGCGGCATCGGTCGGCGTGTCGGTGCTGCGTGCGACATCGCTGGCGTACGGCGGCGCGGCCATCGCGATCGCGGCGGCGGTGGCGCTGGCCGGCCCGGTCGGCTTCGTCGGGCTGCTGGTGCCGCACGTGCTGCGCGCGCTGCTGGGGCCGGATCACCGGCTGCTCTTGCCGGCGTCGGCGTTCGCGGGCGGCGCCTTCGTGGTCGCGTGTGATGTGCTGGCGCGCACCCTGGTGTATCCACGCGCGCTGCCGGTCGGCGTCATCACGGCCCTGATGGGTGGGCCGTTCTTCCTGATCCTGCTGGTGCGTTCGCGCCGAGGGACAGGCGTCTGGGGATGAGCTAACGTCCCGGCCATGAGCGAGCTGGGCGCCGAGGCGCTGGTCAGGTCGGTGGCGCAGGCGGTGCCGGCGCTGGACGCCGACGCCGGCGCGGCGTGTGCGCGGCTGCTCGACCGCAAGACCAAGCCGCCGGGCAGCCTGGGGCGCCTCGAGGAGCTGGCGCTACGGCTGGCGTCGGCCCAGGGGCGTGCGCAGCCCGACGTGGCGCGGCGGGTGGTCGCGGTGGCGGCGGCGGATCATGGCGTCGCGCGCGAGGGCGTGAGTGCGTACCCGCCCGAGGTGACCGCGCAGATGGTGAAGAACTTCGCGGGCGGCGGCGCGGCGGTGTCGGTGCTGGCGCGCCACGTGGGGGCGCGCGTGGTGGTCATCGACATGGGGGTGCGCGGGGGCGGCGGCGCGGTGGACGCCAACGACGGCGTCATCCGGATGTCGCTCGGTGACGGCACCGCGTCGATCACGGCGGGGCCGGCGATGGCGCGCGAGACGGCCGCGCAGGGCGTGCAGGCGGGCATCGCGATCGCGCTGGCGCTGGCGCAGGAAGGGCTGGACCTGCTGGCCCTGGGCGAGATGGGCATCGGCAACTCGACGGTGGCGGCGGCGGTGATCGCGGCGCTGACCGGGCGCGCCGCGGCCGAGGTGACCGGGCGGGGCACCGGGGTCGACGACGCCGGGCTGGCGCGCAAGGTCGCGGTGGTCGACAGGGCGTTGACGGTCAACCGCGCCGCGCTGGGTGACCCGCTGGGCGTGCTGGCGGCGGTCGGCGGCTTCGAGCTGTGTGCGCTGGCGGGGCTGGCGCTGGGTGCGGCCTCGGTGCGCGTGCCGGTGGTGATGGACGGCGTCATCTCGACGGCGGCGGCGCTGGTGGCGGCGCGGCTGGCGCCGGCGCTGACGGGCTATCTGATCGCGGGTCACCTGTCGCCGGAGCCGGGCCACGCCATCGCGCTGGCGGCGCTGGAGGTGCCGCCGCCGCTGCTGTCGCTGGGCATGCGCCTGGGTGAGGGCTCGGGCGCGACGCTGGCGATGGCGCTGTGCGAGGCGGCCTGTCGCGTGGTGGCCGAGATGGCGACCTTCGAGGCCGCGGGCGTCAGCGAGCGCTGATGCTGGCCGAGGAGCACGACGACGATGACCGCGACCGCGACCGCGACCGCGACGACCGCGGCCGTGGGCGCGACGGCCGCGGCGGCGAGCCGGGCGACGTCTTCCTGCGCCCCGAGCTGCGCGGCGTGCGCGCCGCCTTCGTCTTTCTGACCCGGCTACCGCTGGGCGGTCATCCCTACTCGGCGGCCGATCGGGCCTGGTCGGCGGCACACTTCCCGCTGGTCGGCCTGGTCATCGGCGCGATGACGGCGCTGACGCTGCGCCTGCTGTGGGGGGTCGGCCCGCTGGCCGCCGCGCTGCTGACCATCGGGGTGCAGCTGCTCATCACCGGCGCCTTCCACGAGGACGGCCTGGCCGACAGCGCCGACGCCCTGGGCGGCGGCACCACCCGCGCGCGCACCCTGGAGATCCTCAAGGACAGCCGTGTGGGCACCTACGGCGCCGCCGCGCTGGTCATCTCGATCGCGGGGCGCGCCGCGCTGCTGGCGACCATCGCGATGCGCGGGCGCGCCGGCGCGCTGTGGGCGCTGCCCCTGGTCGCCTGCGCCGCCCGCACCTTCCCGGTCTGGCTGATGCGCCTGCTGCCCTATGCGACACCGCCCGAGGTCGCACGCAACAAGGACGTCGCCGGCACCGGGGCCACCCAGGCCTGGGTCGCCACCGCGTGGCTGGTGCTGGCGCTGCTGGTGATCGTGCCGCTGGCACCGGCGCCCATCACCGCTGGACGCGCCT
>Ga0154020_10004591_pt1 | contig 16441 bp, 12 predicted proteins | sample Klosneuvirus_201_FD_109709 | JGI IMG/M metagenome (GOLD analysis project Ga0154020, IMG submission 109709) | Active sludge microbial communities from wastewater, Klosterneuburg, Austria - Klosneuvirus_20160825_MG | ecosystem: Engineered > WWTP > Aerobic digester > Activated sludge | place...
AATTGTTGCATGCGAATGCCTGGTAAAAATTTACGGTCGGGTTAGGTTAGGGAATTCCATAGCATTAATATAGCTGTTGTAAAACCATATTATTAATATAATTTTTTACGTATCATCAGCAAACACCTTGTTTTATGATGGCAAAGAAATGACGATTGCCTAAATTAAGGAAATAAGATTGAACCTATTTTATTTCAGCCAGAAAATTGTAGATTTTATACGACTATCCCTATTTGTACTGGCCATCGTAATAATATCAGGGGGTAAGATTTCGCCTTATTCACATTTGTTAGCAGATGTGGAGAAAGGAAGATATGTGTTCACCCTAGCGGGCTGTCAGTCTTGTCATACCGCCGGTTCATCTTCTCCTATAGGGGCGGGTGGAGTTGAGATTAAAACACCATTTGGAATATTTTATACGCCGAATATTACCCCGCACCCCAAGCAGGGGATTGGCAATTGGTCAAGGGATCAATTTGCTGACGCTATCAGATATGGCAAAAATAGTGTGGTTGGTTCTTTTTTTCCTAGTTTCCCTTATACTTCTTACACGCAAATGAGCGATGAAGATATTATCTCTTTATATGGGTATATCATGACACTACCCATATCAGAGAACCGGAACCAGCCGCATAATATAGATTTTCCTTTTAATTGGCGCTTTTTAAGTAATTTTTGGCGATTTATGTTTTTCCAACCAGGGCCCTATAAATATGATCCTTTGAAAACCGAAGAATGGAATCGGGGTGCATATGTCGTTCGGGCAATTGGACATTGTGCGGAATGCCACTCGCCTAGAAAATTGTTCGGCAATATAGAAAAAGGCCAAGAGTTAAGTGGTAATCCTAAAGATTACGAAGGATCGTTAGTTCCAAATATTACCCCTGATGAGAAAACCGGATTGGGAAAGTGGCAAGAAAGCGATATTATTGCCTTGCTTAAATTCGGCAATTTACCCGACGGTGATGTGGTAGGGGGTAAGATGATGGAATTTGTCATTAATTCCAGTAGCAAACTATCTAATCATGACCTTCAGGCTATTGCTATTTACCTAAAATCCTTGCCACCCATTTATAATCCTGCAGCCCCTGCAAAGGCACCGGATTTCTAAAAAAAATATACCGTCACCTGTTCATTAAGTTGTGTATTACGTTAAGTCCTTATATAATACTTCATTATTTATAAAACTACCCATGGCTAAAATAGGCTAAAAAATCCTGCCAATATGTTGTTTTTTAAGAAATTAACTACCATAAGAGGTTCAGTTGATACGTTATATATTACCGCCAATCCATCCAAGTGGCTGGGTTTTTATTTTTTTGTTTTTCACTTTAACAGTGTTGTCTTTTTTGCTCTGGATACCTTTAGGGCTTGGTTTTTTATTACTATTTGTTTGGTGTTTATATTTTTTTCGTGATCCCCGTCGAATTATCGATGATAATGACCGAGAAATAGTTGCCCCGGCTGACGGGTTGGTCATAGGGGTTTCCAAAATCTTATTCCCGCCAAAGCTTTTAACCCAAAAACCTTTTGAAGAATGCATAAAAATCAGCATCTTTATGAGCGTATTTAATGTCCATGTAAACCGGATTCCTACGACCGGCGAAGTTATCGCTTTAAAATATCATTCAGGACAATTTTTAAATGCTTCATTTGATAAAGCGAGTGATGCCAACGAACGTCAAGCTATTTGGGTTAAAAGGAATGACGGTCAAGATATTGTATTTGTGCAAGTGGCAGGATTGGTGGCACGACGTATTGTATGCCGCTTGAAGCCAGGACAAAAAGTGATTAAAGGGGCGAAATTTGGTATCATTAAATTCGGCAGCCGTTTAGATATTTATTTACCATTAGGGTTTAAAATCAAAATATTAAAAGGCCAAACAGCGGTTGGTGGTGAAACAGTGCTTGCTGCTGTTAATGAATAAAATAATTGGCGTATAAAAATGTCTAAGAAAAAAAATAATCACATAGCAACCCAACCGCTTCATAAATTAATCCCCAATATGATTACTATCATGGCGCTTTGTGCGGGCTTAACGAGTATTCGTTTTACCTTGCAGGGTCGTTGGGAGGACGCTGTAGCGGCAATTTTTGTGGCCGCAATCCTTGATGGGTTGGACGGCAGGATAGCCCGCTTATTAAAGGCTACCAGCAGATTTGGGGCAGAGCTTGATTCGCTTTCTGATTTTGTGTCTTTCGGGGTTGCTCCGGCAGTTCTTATTTACCAAGCTAGCTTGTTCCAATTACAGGCGATTGGGTGGGCCATTGTTTTGATTTATACGATTTGTTGCGCCTTAAGATTAGCCCGGTTTAACATCAACAGCCAGCTAGGGTATCAGCCAAATTCCTATGACCCAAGATTTTTTACAGGATTGCCTTCGCCTGCTGCAGCCGTGTTAGCCCTTCTCCCAATTATTATCAATTTTGAAATTAAAAAAGAATTTGTTGTTTTCCCTTGGGGATGGGGGATATGGCTAATGGTAGTTGCTATTTTGATGATCAGTCGATTCCCTACTTTATCTTTGAAAAGTTTTCGAATTAAACAAGAATTAATTTCTACGTATCTGCTGATCGGGGGGATGATCACTGCATTAGTGGCAACTTTCCCCTGGCTCGTTATTATTACCTTAGCGCTAGCTTATTTAGCATTTCTTCCTGTGGGTTATCATATGTATCGTCGTGGCCAGAGAGCTAAAGAAAACCCTTTTATTAAAATGCCGAAATCGGAAAATCATCCTTGACCGGAAAGGGAGCAAAAATAAGGTAAATACCTACCTATGCTGAGATTTTTTATGTTGTTGATGTAAGCTTTATTTAATCAGTGTCTCGCTTGGTTTTTTCCAGGCGTTCATGGAGTTCTTGAGCCTCCAAGGTCAAGGTAGCAATCGGCCTGGCTTCTAGCCTTTTAATTCCTATGGGTTCATTCGTTTTTTCACAATAACCGTAGGTTCCATCTTCAATGCGCAGCAAAGCCGCATCAATTTTGGCAATTAGTTTTCTTTCCCGATCCCGTGTCCTTAATTCTCTTGCCACATCCGCTTCATGAACGGCACGGTCTACCAAGTCACTGTCATCTAAAGGCTCTGCTTGCAAGTTATTTAAAGTTTCCGCTGTTTCTCTTACCAGGCTGATGCGCCAATCTAAAAGTTTTTTCCGAAAATATTCTAATTGGTTGGGGTTCATAAACGGTTCGTCTTCGGATGGTTTGTAATTTGGCGGTAATTTCTTAGCCATTACGGATCCCCAATATTAAAAAAGTTTAAGTTGGATTATCAAAGTAACCATCAATAAAAATTCAACAAAATCAGAAAATAGCCAAAATCTGACGATGAGCAAGTAAATTTTTATATATTAAATTCCGTCAATAATTCGGATTGCTTTATATTTGTCAAAAATATGTAATAAATTCCTTAAATTTTTTCCATCCCCCTCTTTTAAAAATGGGTCTTTTTGTATCACTAATTTTGCCTGCTGATGGGCGGGTTGAAATAAAATATGGTGGGAATGGATATCGACCAGCTTAAAAACATTGAAACCACTTTGTTGGGTTCCCAATATATCGCCACTACCACGAAGTTTTAAATCTTGCTCAGCAATTTCAAAGCCATCTTGGGTTTTAACCAAAATTTCTAAACGGGATTTAGCTATGGGGGAAAGTGGTTCACGATAGAGCAGTACACAATAGCTCTGGCGCCTATTTCTGCCAACCCTGCCTCTTAATTGATGCAGCTGCGAAAGGCCAAATTTGTCTGCATCATCAATAACCATAATATCAGCTTCGGCTACATCAACCCCAACTTCAATAATTGTGGTAGTTGCTAATATTTGCAAGGTGCCATTCGTAAAATTGTCCAGCACCCGCTGTTTTTCTATGTTTTTTAATTGACCATGAAGCAATCCAACGAGGGGGCCAAAAAATTTTTGTAATTGTTCAAAACGCTTCTTAACCGCAACTAGCTGGCTATCAGTTTCATCAATTGAAGGGCAGACCCAAAATATTTTTGATCCTTGTTTAACCATATGTTTCAGCCGATCAACTAATTCGGGCAGCCGTTCATTTCTAATGGCTTTCGTATCAATTGGTAAACGTCCCGCAGGCTTTTCATGCAAGATGCTTACATCAATGTTTCCATAAATCGCCAATGCCAAAGTACGGGGGATGGGTGTGGCAGTCATAACCAAGATATTGGGTTGGTTGCCTTTGCTTCCTAAAATAAGGCGTTGATGAACCCCAAAGCGGTGCTGTTCGTCGATGACAATAAATTCAAGGCTTTTAAACTGGACCTCATTTTCTAATAATGAATGGGTGCCAATCAGTATATGAATTTTTCCTTCCTTCAATTCTTTTAATATAATTTGCCGTTGCTTATTTGCAGTACTGCTGGTGATTAAAGCTACCCGGCATGTTCCATCAGGGGGAAGGATAGCGGCGATTTTTTGATAATGTTGTTGGGCCAATATTTCTGTGGGGGCTAACAGGGCTGATTGATAACCGGCCTCCACAACCATCATCATAGCCATTAACCCGACAATGGTTTTTCCGCTGCCAACATCGCCCTGTAGTAATCTTAAAAGACGTTTCCCGGATAATAAATCTGCCTCAATTTCTTGCACGACTTTCTGTTGGGAACTCGTCATTTGGAAGCCCCATTTTTTAAGGATTAGGGGGCGTAAAGAAGTTTTGGGGAGTAGGGGCGGTTTATAGCCAGTCCTATAATGTTCACGAATCAATTGCATGGCCAGTTGATTCGCTAATATTTCATCGTAAGCTAAACGTTGCCGCACTAAAGAACTTGGATCAATAATTTCCGGATAAGGGGGGAAATGTATTTGTAACAAGGCTTGTTTCCAACTCGGCCACTGTTTTTTAAGAAGAAATTGAGGGTCAATCCATTCAGGAATTTCTGGAATATGGGCCAAAACCGATTGAATAAATTTTTGTAAATTTCTTTGCGATAAGCCTGCCGTTAATGGGTAAACAGCCTCAAATTGGGGTAATTTTTGATAATAATCCAAAGAATTTATTAAACTTGGGTTAACTATTTGATAATGATGTTTGGGGGTTTTCTTAACGCTGCCTACAACGACATATTCTTGGCCTATTTTAAGCCTTTGTTCGACGTGGTCAGCCGGAACATTGAAAAAAACCAGCTCAGCGATACCCGTATTATCATGGCCTAATACTTTCTGGGGCCATTTAAGGTAAGAACGATTTAATGTGTGGCGATCAATTTTAATAAAAGTTGCAGCAATGGTATGCTTTTCAGTATCAACCAAATTCCCGATGGGAAGTTTTTCTTTCGTGCCTGTGGGCAAATGATAAAGCAAAGAGATAATTTGATTATTGCCGCATAATTTTTCAATCAAGCTGGCATAGTGGGTGCCAATGCCCATAATGGAGGTATAGGGGGCATAAAGTAAGTTTAAAAAACCCTCAATAGAATTTTTTTCTGTAAAATGAGTTCCCATTGTGGCAGGTTATTTTTTCTTTTTTATCAATTGTGATCATATGTTATTAATGCTTTAGTGATTGTATCCTTCCTTATTCAGATATAAAAGTGATATTTTGACAATAGAGACCATAGAATCAGCCAGTTTATCTTTATATAGAAAAAAACTATATTTCCGCAGCATTCATCGCGGCACTAAAGAAATGGATAAGTTGCTGGGTGAGTTTGCCACAAAATACTTATTAAAATTTACCTTTAATCAATTATCCGTTTATGAACAATTGCTGGAATTGAGTGATGATGTTTTATATAGGGGTTTTCTGGATCCAGAAAAATTCTCCACTCTGGTTACCGAAGGGATCGGGGAATTCCTCCAAGAATTTCAATATTCATTTAAATTATCTTAAATTTTTTGCAGGTTGATATCCGTGGATATTTAAGAAGTTGAATTTTAAAAAATTATCAATAGTCTTTTGAATAATTTATTGAAGCACCTTTTAATACAAGATATTACTATTAATAATAATTTCATAAAAACAGGTAAGGAGTTGATCGGCATAATGGCTTTACCTCAAGAATGGATGAATATTGCCAAACAACATCGACATGCGGGTCGCTTGGAAGCAGCCGAGGTAGCTTGTAGGCAGGGGTTAGAAGAAAACAGGGATAATACCCAGCTCTTGCATTTGTTAAGCGTCATTTTATACGAAACCCGAAAATTTCCAGAATCCCTGCAAGCAATTGATAAAGCAATCTCAATCAACGGTGGTATCACTTCTTATCATAACAATCGGGCCGTGCTTCTTTATGAAATGGGGCAGATCGGGGAAGCTGAGGCTTCCTTGCGCCGGGCTATTACATTGGATTCCAAGAATGCCAGTGCTTACAATAATTTAGGGAATGCCCAGCGTTTTTTAGGAAAATTAGAAGAAGCAGTGGCAAGTTTTACGCAAGCTTTGCAGATTCAGCCTAACCACGTGGATGCACTTAACAATTTAGCGATCAGCTTGCGGGAACTTGGAAAATTGGATGAAGCAGAAGAGGCCTGGCAAAGGGCTCTTCTGCTTTCCCCACAATCTGTTGATATTATTTATAATTTAGGTGTGTTACAATATTCAAGGCAAAAAGTCAGTGAAGCTGAAAACCTTTTCAGGCAGGCCATTGATAACTTACCCACATATCCCCCTCTTTATCGCGGCTTAATCAATTTATTGTTACTAGAAAAACGCTGGAATGAGGCTTTAGTTGTTTTGAAGCAAGCAAATTCTGTGCTACCCCCCAGCCGTGAACTTTCCTATATGAATAGGCAAGTTTATGGTGAAAATGTGGCCAAGGAATTTCTTCATGCAACTTTGGATGACCCTTTATTTGACGCTTATGAAAGTGCTATCCGTAAGGCTGTTACCCCTCGCTCCACTTTAATTGAAATTGGTGATGGGTTGGGGTTGTTTAGCTTAATGGCGGCTAGGGCTGGTATACAACAAGCCTATATTATCGAAAGCAATGAATTGCTGGCAAGCCTCAACCAACAAGTTGTGCGAGCCAATGGCCTGAGCCAGCGGGTAACGGTCATTACCGAAAAATCAATCAACATCACTGTGGGCGATCAACTTTCAGAAGCCGCGGATGTGTTGGTTTATAGCAAGTTTGGCCCAGGGTTGTTGCAGCATGGAACAATTATCACACTGCAGCATGCTAAAACCCATTTGCTGAAACCCGGGGCAAGGGTTATACCGGCCGCTGCTGCCGTATATGCTATGTTAGTTGAAACACCCTCTCTGGCAAAAATCAGCCCTGTTAATAATTTACGTGGTTTTGATTATAGCCCGTTTGATTTGACGCGCCCCACCAGTTTTATGAGTTTTGATTATTTACAAGACCAGTATCAAACATTAACTGAGGTCATCTTAGCTTTAGACTTTAATTTTGCCAAGTTTATCCCCTTGCAGGGTAAGAAAGAAACAGCTTTATCGGTTACAAACAATGGTTTGTGTCATGGAGTAGTCTTTTGGTACGACCTTTATTTAGATGATCAAACCGCTTTTTCTCCCGCAAATTTTGCCCAGCAAAGATACTGGAAACAAATGATCCAGTTTTTTGATCAGCCCATTCATGTGACAAAAGGCGATCACATCCCACTACAAGCTTGTTGGGATGAAAATAGGATATATTTTGAATTGTTAAGAAAATAAAACGGTTCATTTTCTTCAACATCTCTTAAATATTTGCAGAGAATATTTTGTTGAAATAGGTTGATAGCGTTATATGCAAATTTATGGTGGGGATAGAACGGTTGTTTACCGACAATTGACGCCGTCCGAAAAAGAAGTAAAAACTTTTTTTGCGGTTGTGCCTGAGGGCATGCGTTCCTTAGTGCTAGCTGAAATTGCCGATTATGTTTATACCCACTCACAATCTGTTTTATTGCATATTGCGAAAAGCCAACTTGAAGCCGATAACATCAAAGAACAATTATCGTTCTATGCCCCCCAACACCAAGTGATATCAATCCCGGAGTGGGATTGCCTTCCTTATGATCGAATCTCACCCAGTCGAGAGGTCATGGCACAAAGAATAGAAGGTTTATCTAAATTATCCCATTTATTACTTAAGGGAACCCAAACCAGTACGATCGTTATCACCACAATAAATAATTTATTACAACGTCTTCCTGTGAAGGAGTTCATTGGTCACTTAACATGTACATTACAGCAAAAACAACAAATCAATATTCAGGAATTTCTTAATCAATTACATGATTGGGGGTTCATGAGGTTGGAAACGGTTACACAACCAGGTGAGTACGCCGTTCGCGGCAGCATTATTGATTTTTTTCCACCTGGACAGCTTAATCCCGTTAGATTGGACTTAGACGATATCATCATCGATCATATTCGTATTTTTGATCCCATAACACAGCGTACTATTGCTGAAATTAAAGATATTACGCTTAAACCTGCGGGAGAAATTTTTCTTAATTCAGGATCAATAGAAAATTTTCGCACCACCTATCGCCAAATTTTTCAAGTAACTGGAAATAATGACCCTCTCTATGAGGCTATCAGTAATAAAAGGCCATATGCTGGGATGGAACATTGGCTGCCATTATTTTATTCAACAATGGCAACAATTTTTGATTATCTGACAAAAAATTGTTTAATGATTTTTGACTCACAAACCTTGAATCTGGCCAAATCCCGGCTAACCACGATTACTGATTATTATCAGGCACGTTCCCAACCGGTTCGTTGGCAAGGACAGACTGTTTACCATCCTTTGCCACCCAATTATTTATATTTGGCTGAGGAAGAATTAGAACCGTTAAGCGATAATTTTCTTAAGCTGTGTTTTACCCCGTTTACCAAGGTATCTGCTGAAAATTCAATTGCAAAAAACAATCATTTACCAGATTTTGGCCAAAACAACTTGTTGTCTTGGTTAAAGGCTAAAGTCGGGATCGATTACAACATTTTAACCCAGTATATCCATGAGCAAAGAAATAAAGGCAAAAGAATTTTAATTGCCGGTTATACCTTGGGTAGTGTGCATCGATTGGAATTGATGTTAAAAGAACATGGATTTGTAGAAGTTGCTCAAATCAACCATTGGGATGACCTTGTTAAACTTCCAGAAAAATTTATTGCCATTACACAATTACCTATTGAAAAAGGATTTTTAACAGAAAATCTTTGTGTATTAAGTGAGCAAGATATTTTAGGGGAAAGAATTGTTCGCCCCTCCGTTGCCAGAAAAAGAAAAACCCAGGATCTACTATTAACCTTATCGCGATTTTCCATAGGTGATTTTTTAGTTCACCAAGAATATGGAATTGGCCGCTATGAAGGAATGGAAATCGTTCATGTGGGGAATGCGCCGCATGATTGCGTCAAACTTATGTATGATGGGAATGACAAGTTATTTGTTCCGGTTGAAAATATTGATCTTTTATCGCGCCATAGCTCAGGCGATTTGCCTGTTTCTTTGGATAAATTGGGTGGCGTTTCCTGGCAGAACCGTAAAGCAAAAATCCGCAACCTTATTCAAGATATTGCGGATGACTTAATCAAAACGGCAGCAGCCAGGGAAATAAAAGAGGGGCATGAAATTGTCGCTGACAACACTTATCAAGAATTTACTAAACGCTTTCCTTATGTAGAAACGGATGACCAGGAAAAAGCCATTGCCGATGTTTTGGCTGATTTGGCACGTGGCCATCCCATGGACCGGTTGATTTGCGGCGATGTGGGTTTTGGTAAAACTGAAATTGCTTTACGGGCCGCTTTTGTAGCTGCCTCAAAGGGTTTTCAGGTGGCTGTTCTAACGCCCACGACCCTTTTATGCCGTCAACATTATGAAACTTTCCAGCGGCGGTTCGCAGGGTTTCCTTTCCATATTGCTATGTTGTCTAGATTTAATAAAGCCAATGAAGCTATCGAGATTAAGAAGCGAGCGGAAGAAGGTAAAATTGATATCCTCATTGGCACGCATGCGCTATTGGCAGAAAGCATGCGTTTCAAAAATCTAGGATTATTGATCGTTGATGAAGAACAACATTTTGGCGTTGTTCAAAAAGAAAAAATCAAAAAAATTCAAGAAGATGTTCATATTCTTACCTTAACGGCCACGCCTATTCCTCGCACGTTACAGATGTCCATGGCCGATATTAAGCAAATGAGCCTGATTGCAACTCCCCCGATTGACCGGTTGCCGGTTAAAACACTCATTACCCCCTATGACCCTATTGTTTTACGAGAAGCGATGCTGCAGGAATTTTATCGTGGGGGGCAAATTTTCTATGTGTGTCCAAGAATTGAAGATTTGGAAGAAGTTTCCGAAGAATTAGCCGAATTGATGCCGGAATTAAAACATATTGTTATTCATGGCCAAATGCGAACTTCCGAATTGGAAAAGGCCATGATGGCATTTTATGACCGTTCTTACCAGTTATTACTGTCAACGAATATTATCGAATCAGGGTTGGACATTCCATCTGCCAACACTATTATTATCCACCGTGCGGATATGTTCGGTTTAGCGCAACTCTATCAATTGCGGGGTAGGGTGGGGCGCAGTAAAGTTCGCGGATATGCTTATTTAACTGTTAAGCCAAATCAGCAAGTTACCCCCGCCGCCCAAAAACGTTTGGAAGTCATGCAAAGTTTGGAAACATTAGGTTCAGGGTTTACTTTGGCCAGTTATGACCTGGATATTCGCGGCTCAGGTAATTTAATTGGGTCGGAACAATCAGGTCATATTCGGGAGGTTGGCATAGAACTTTACCAACAAATGTTGGCGGAAGCTGTTGAACGGGGTAAGAAAGGAGCCAAAGATAAAAAAATGATCCCAGATAACGGGCAACCTCAAATTAACTTGGGTGTTGCGGTGTTAATTCCTGAAATTTATGTTCAGGACTTGGGAATCAGGTTGGATCTTTATCGGCGGATTGCTTCCTTGGCATCAAAAGAAGAGATTGAGGCTTTTGCCGTGGAATTAGAAGACCGTTTTGGGGCTATCCCTCAAGAATTAGAAAACCTATTCACTGTCATCACTTTAAAAAGATCATGTAAAATTTTAGGCATTAAAAAAGTAGATGTAGGGCAAAAAGGTATTGTTTTATTGTTCTATCCGGAAGCGATTAAAAACCCTCAACCTTTGGTGTCGTTGGTTAGTCAATATCCTGGCCAATTCAGTCTTAAACCCGACAATCGTTTTATTTATCATACGGTTATTGACAAAGATCAACAACGTATCCAAAAAACGAAAAAACTGCTGGAACAATTACAAACCTTATCCCTGGTATAATTCAGATTCTTAGCTTTGAATCCAAACAATGGATTTTTAATTTTGTTTTAGAAAACGCCACTTCTTTACGTGCAACAAAAAAGAAAATGTACGGCACAAGTTTTGTTAATTGGAGGCCCGGGCCGGAATCGAACCGACATTGAAGGATTTGCAGTCCTCTGCATGACCATTCTGCCACCGGGCCAATTGAATAATCTACCTCATGCTTTTATAATTAACTGAAGATGTTGTAAATAAATTTTTATCATTTCTGGCCTTTAAAGTTTTAAAGGCATGGGAATAGAAAAAGCTATTAGCTTTCCTTAAGAAATTAAGATATAGGAATAAGGGAATATAAAATTCAGTTTTTTATTTTCTGGTGATAGGTTAAAAAATCTCTTTCAGCGAAACTTTTGTTAATTTAAAGCTAGGTAATAAATTAGGTATCTGGCGGGTAGAGGCAAAATTGGTGGCGAATATTAATTATGAGTTTGCAAGACGTAATATGGTAACAAATCAATTGCGTCCTAATAAAATTCAGGATGAACGGCTTTTGGATCGGGTTTTGGAAGTTCCAAGGGAGATGTTTTTACCAAAAGACGATCGTTGGAAAGCCTATATAGATCAATATGTATCTTTAGGAAACGATCGGTATTTATTTCAACCAATTGCAGTTGCACAGTTACTGCAATTGGCCAAGATCCGAGATATTGATCGGGTATTATTGATTGGGTGTGGGTCGGGTTATATGAGTGCTATAGCGGCAGGGCTTGCCAGTCAGGTTTATGCAATTGATGATGTTGATTCTTTTTGCGTGGAAGCCGCCCAGCATATGAAGGCCTTAGGACTTCAAAATGTTACCATCAAACATGCTAATTTGAAAACAGGTTATGCCAATGCTGCCCCTTTTGATTGTATAATTGTCGAAGGTGCTGTTGAAATATTGCCACCGTCTTTTTTGGAGCAATTAAGTGATGGCGGTCGCATTGTTTATGTAGAATATGTAAAGCCATTTTTAGGGAAGGCTAAAATTATTTCTAAATTAGATAATAACCATATGACCACAGATGCTTTTGATTTAACGTTGCCTTTATTGAAGGCTTTCCAAGTCCATAAATCTTTTGTTTTTTAATTCTTTTCTGTATAATTTTGGTAACATAGGAGTTTGAGGAATGCAATTTTTGACCTTAAAAAAGGGGAAGCTTCTTTTATCCATACCATCGAAAATAAATAAGACGATTCCTAGCTTAATTACCGCTTTTCTACTAACCAACCTATATAGCCATGTTTCTAGCGGACAGACGCTTAATGAGGCCTTAACGCAAGCGTATCTTAATAACCCTGTGCTAGCGGCTGCCCGTTCTGAACTGCAAGCGGTTAATCAGAAAATTCCCCAAGCCTTATCCGGATGGCAGCCAAATATTGCAGTGACAGGTTCAATCGGGCGAGGGTATCAAGTTATTGATAGTGCAATTGGCAATTCGAGTAAAATCAACACTTATCCTTGGCAAGCTGAAATAACTGTTGTGCAGCCATTATATCGCGGCGGTCGAACAATTGCGGCTACCAAACAGGCAAAAAATCTGGTTTCTGCCCAACAAGCTAGTTTCAGATCCACAGAACAGAATATTTTGTTGGAAACGGTAAGGGCTTATATGGATGTCGTTCGTGACCAGGCCATTTTGAGCTTAACAAAAAGCAATGAACAAGTGATTGGTCGCCAATTGGCAGCCTCACAAGATCGCTTTAGGGTAGGAGAAATAACCAGAACTGACGTTGCTCTTTCTGAATCAAGGTTATCTGGGGCAACTGCTCAAAGGATTAGGGCGGAAGGCAATTTGGCTATTTCTAAAGCTGCTTTTGTTCGTGTCGTTGGGGTGGATCCAAAGAATTTGCGGTCTCCCTTGGCACCTGCCAATTTACCGAAAACCCAGGAAGAACTATTGCAGGCTGCTGCAAACAATCCCGCAGTGTTGTTATCTGCTTACCTTGAGAAAGCAGCTAGGGATGGCATTGATTTATCTTTTGGTGAATTGTTGCCAACTGTTTCCTTAATTGGATCCTATTCAATGGAAGAAAATAATTTTCGTCATAATAACCGTAACACGCGCCTGAAAACAGGTACGATTATGGCCCAAATATCTATTCCTTTATATCAAGCGGGATTGCCAGAGTCGCGTTTGCGAGAGTCAAAATTGATTGCTAACCAACGCCAGCAGGAATTACGTGCACAACAAGAATTTACCATCCAAAGCGCCATTAGTTCTTGGCAAGAACTTATATCTGTTCGCGCGCAAGCTAAGGCCTATGAATCGCAAGTGCACGCTTCTAAAATTGCTTTGGAAGGCATTCGGCAAGAAGCTGCGGTCGGCTCACGCACCTTATTAGATTCTTTGGACGCTGAGCAAGAATATCTTGATGCTCAAGTTTCCTTGGTAATTACGAAAAGGGATGAAATTGTTGCCTCTTATAGTGTCTTGGCAGCTATTGGTAAACTAAGTTTAGATGACCTTTCGCTGCCGATAAAATAGGCTTTCGTTATAAAATAAATAGCAATCATTTCTTGTATTTTTGTAGTTAACAATGACTGATAAAAAAGATGAAAAACCAGAGATATCGATGTCAGAAATATTGGCCTCTATTCGCCAGATGGTCGCTAAAGAAGTGGTCTCCCAAAAGCAAAATGCGGATAACTTAAGGGGTGCAAACATTAAGGAATCCCCCCCCAGTTCTGTGGGGCAACCTTTGAAAGAACCTGATAACCATTCGCAATCGCCAAAAGATTTGGATGATGATGATGAATTATTGATGTTATCTGAGCGCGACATTATTTTTAAGGAGCCAGCGGAAACCTTCAATCAATCACCACATATACCTGCAACGCAAGCATCGCAAAATACCCGAAGTTCACCGGATTTATTATTGGATCAATCAACTATTAAACAAGCAATGGGAACGATTGACCGGTTGCAGAAAATAAAAACCGAGGGAAAAAATCCCTCGATGACAATTAACGACTTAGCGCAAGAAGCTTTAAAACCATTGTTACGAGAATGGTTAAATAAGAATTTGACGCCAATCGTTGAGAAACTTGTTGAGCGCGAAATTCAAATGCTAACCAAAGAACATAGGCAAAAATAGAAAATCGATGATTATTGATAAGCATTTTTTACCGAAAGATAGTGAAAGTCGTCAGTACAAAATTTGGGCTGATTCCTTGTGTTTTAAAACCGGAAAAAATAAGAACCTTCCCCCTTACACCATTATGATGCCACCACCCAATGTCACGGGTCGTCTTCATATGGGGCATGCGCTAACTTTTACGCTTCAGGATATTTTAATCCGTTACCACCGCATGAGGGGGTTTGATGTTTTATGGCAAGCAGGTACTGACCATGCGGGCATTGCAACGCAGATGGTGGTTGAACGGCAGCTTGAGGAAAAACAACAATCAAGACGCGAGATGGGGCGCGACCAATTTTTAAAAAAAATTTGGGAATGGAAAGAACATTCTGGCGGAATGATAGTTGATCAATTAAAGCGTTTGGGGGCTTCAGCCGATTGGTCGCGTGAACGGTTCACCATGGATCAAGGGCTAAGTGAAGCTGTTACGAAGGTATTTGTTACCCTTTATCGCGATGGATTAATCTACCGAGATAAAAGGCTGGTTAATTGGGATCCTAAATTACAAACAGCGGTTTCTGACCTTGAGGTCATTAATAAAGAAACCAAGGGGAAATTATATTTTATACGCTATCCTTATCTCAATGACACTACCCAATATATTGTGGTGGCAACGACGCGCCCAGAAACCCTTTTTGGTGATGTGGCAGTGGCGATTAACCCAGATGATAAACGCTATCGCAAAAGCGTGGGTCAACTGCTTAAATTGCCTTTAACCGACCGCCATATACCTATTATTGCCGATGCCTATAGTGACCCTAAAAAAGGTTCCGGTGCTGTCAAAATCACCCCTGCCCATGATTTTAACGATTTTGAGGTTGGGCAACGCCATAAATTACAGCCAATCAATATTTTTAACGAACAAGCCATTTTGAATGACCAAGTCCCTCAGAAATTTATAGGATTATCCCGTGAGAAAGCCAGGGATTTGGTTTTAAAGGAACTGGAGCAATTAGGTTTGTTGGATCATGTAGAAGACCATGGCTTGATGATACCCGTGGGGGATCGTTCCGGGGTGATTATTGAACCACGCTTAACTGATCAATGGTATGTGGATGCCAAAAAATTGGTCCAACCTGCTATTGATGCAGTTAAGAAAGGCCAAATTGTTTTTGTGCCACAGCATTGGGAAAAAGTTTATTTTGAATGGCTGGAAAATATCCAACCCTGGTGTATTTCCAGACAATTATGGTGGGGCCATCAAATTCCGGTTTGGTATGGACCGGATAAAAAGATATTTGTTGCAGAAGCGGAAGATCAGGCGAAAAAGCTTGCCTTTAACCATTATAAAAAGAATGTTTCTCTAAAGCGTGATGAAGATGTGTTAGACACCTGGTTTTCGTCTGCTTTATGGCCGTTTTCAACGTTGGGGTGGCCAGAAGAAACAGCTGATTTAAAGCGGTATTACCCCACCGACGTTTTGGTTACGGGTTTTGATATCATTTTCTTTTGGGTAGCCCGCATGGTGATGATGGGTCTGTATTTTATGAAAGAAGTACCCTTTAAAACCGTTTACATTAATGCTTTGGTGCGGGATCAGCATGGCCAAAAAATGTCTAAAACCAAGGGAAATATCATCGATCCAATTGATTTGATTGATAAATACGGAACGGATGCTTTGCGTTTTGCTTTGGCTTCGCAAGCAGTGCCAGGCCAAGATATTAAATTATCGGAAGAACGGGTTGAGGGACACCGCAATTTTGTTACCAAGGTTTGGAATGCGGCCAGGTTCTGCCAAATGAATGAATGTGCCTATGACGCAGTGTTTAGTGTTGAGTCGGTTCAATCGCCCATCAATCAGTGGGTTTTGTCCCATTTATCAACCGTTATTAAACAAATGACCGAAGCTTTAAACAGTTATCGTTTTCACGACGCTGCCCAAATATTATATCAATTCGTTTGGAGCCGCTTTTGCGATTGGTATGTAGAACTTGCCAAACCCATGTTAATGGATGTTCAGCCTCACATTCAGCAAGAAACTCGTAAAACGGTGGCATGGGTCTTTAACCATATTTTAAGATTGC
>Ga0154020_10004592_pt1 | contig 16440 bp, 14 predicted proteins | sample Klosneuvirus_201_FD_109709 | JGI IMG/M metagenome (GOLD analysis project Ga0154020, IMG submission 109709) | Active sludge microbial communities from wastewater, Klosterneuburg, Austria - Klosneuvirus_20160825_MG | ecosystem: Engineered > WWTP > Aerobic digester > Activated sludge | place...
CCCGCTCCCGCATGGTCAGTGTATTCCCCGCCACACCCACAATCATCCCGCGGCACGAAGCCGCGCCGCAGTGACAGTCAAACGGCTCACCATTCTCATTCATGAAGGTGGCGTAATCGAGCGTGAGCTCCTCGCCATTCGCGATCGGGCATGAGGCCACCACATCGAGCCCTTCAAAACGAGTGTTGGGTTCGCAGGAATGATTCTGCGGGGCCCACGCGGACGGGTCGTTGTCCCAGAGGATGAAGACCTCGTCGCTCAGCGGGTAGGCATAGCGCCGGAACGCCAGCTGATCGGCCTCGCTCCAGGTTGCCGCGTGGCGCGCGGTGACGATCCGCTGCGCGCGCCCCTCTCCGCGGTAGACCACCTCACCCTCGGCGAGGTCGCGCGTCGCGAAGATGCCGTAGCCCGCCATTGCCTTCCCGATCCGGAACGGTGCCGTGGCCCGGCGATGGCGCGCCATCCCCTCGGCAATGATGTGCCGCAGGAAGCCGGCCTGTCCCATGCCGTCGAGTGCGAGGATATGATCGGCAGAGCCCTCGGAGCCGACGGTATAGAAGACCGAGCAGGTGAAGTTGATCTCGAGGAAGTGCACCTGTCCCGTCGCATCCATGCGGAAGTCGAGACGCGCGTAGCCCACGCCCCCGAACGCGTTGAAGATCCAGACCGCCGAGTTGCGCAGATGCGTCGCGAGATTTTCGTTCTCGACGCGCCGGTTGGCCTCGGCGTGCTGGTCGGACGTCTTGTGCGCGTAGGTCTTGAAGCGCGGTCCGGCCGGGAAGCGGTATTCCACCGGCGCCAGCGCGATCGCCGGCTGCCCGCACTCGATCGCGCCGAGCACCAGGACCGTGAACTCACGGCCATCCAGGTATTCCTCGACCAGGGCCTCGCCGAACTCGGCAATCGTCGCGGCCACCTTCGCCCTGAGTGCGGCGGGATCCGTCACCAGGGACGCCTCGTCGACGCCAAGGGAATCGCCGGCGTGCGATGGCTTCACGAAGAGCGGGTAGCGCAGCGCCTGCGCGGCATTCACGGCGTCGTCCTGCGGCCCGACCACCACGTGTGCGGGCGTGGTGACCCCTGCCGTGTGCGCGACGTACTTCATCAGCGGCTTGGAGGGATCGTACAGGAGGGCCGTCGGACCGGTGTACGGCAAACGGAGCCGCGCAAGCGCGTCGATCACGTCGATCGACGGGATGTCCCAGTCGAGGTAGCCCTCGCAGAGGTTGACGAAGATGTCGTAGCCCTGCGTCGCGAGCTGCCGCAGCTGTCGGTGCGTGGTCAACTTGTTGAGGAAGACGTGGTCCACCTGGTGCCCGGGCAGCAGCGGCGCGAGGTCGCGCGGCGGGTCGTAGTGCCGGTAGTCCACCGCTGACGTGGAGTAGTCGGGCTGGAGTACGCACACCTTCATGCGGCGGCGGTCCGTGCGCGCAGATCACGACGGGCGACGGCGTCGGCCACGATGTCGGCCACCAACTCGGCGAAGCGCCGATTGGCCAGCCGCAGGATGGCACCGATGGAGGTGTAGTTCTCGTCCTCCGAGAGACCGCACTGCGCGTTGACCTCGAGCACGTAGAGTTCTCCGGCCTCATCCATGCGCAGGTCCACCCGGCCATAGCCGCGACCACGCACCGCGGCGTACGCGTCCCAGCTGAGCGCCATCACGCGGGCGTGCAGGGCAGCCGGGGCAGCGGCATATTCCCAGAGATGCTCGCCATCGCCGATCGGCGCCTCGCCCTCGTACACCTCCCAGAGCCGATCGTAGGAGAGGAAGCGCTCCTCGGGCGGCAGGGCGGCGTGGAAGTCGCGCTCCACCGGCGGGTAGATCGTGGCGCGGGCGGCATCGTCCCAGGCTCCCACGATGAACGTGGTGAACTCGCGCCCAGCGATATAGCGCTCGACCAGCACGCCACCACTGGCGAGGTCCCAGCCGCGATAGCCATCGTGGAGCCGGCGCGCCTGGGCGTGCAGCGCCTCGCCGTCGCGCACCACCGAGGCGAGGGTGATCCCCATGCTGCCGGCGGAGATGGCGGGCTTCACGATGAGCGGCGTGCCGAGTTGTGCGAAGTGGCGATCGACGTCGTGCAGGTCGGGCTCGATCACCGCCCACGGCGCCGTCGAGACGCCCGCGGCATCGAAGGCGTGCTTCATCTCGATCTTCGACGTGGTGCCCATGTAGAAGGCAGCGTCGGCGCCGGTATAGGCGAGGCCGAGCGCTTCCAGGTGGTGAATCACGCCGACACCCGGGATGTCGTTCGACTCGTCGCCATCGCAGAGGTTGAAGATCACCGGTGCGTCGGCGAGCGGCTCGCGGGCAATCGCGTCGAGCACGTCGCGGTAGGTGGCGTTGGTCACCAGCTGCCAGCGCCAGGGCTGACCGAGGGCGGCGAAGGCGCGGGTGAATTCCTGATGACTCTGGCTGTAGTCGTGGTAGTAGTCGAGCGCCGGGTCGGCGCTTTCGGTGGTGGGGACGAGCACCACGACGAGGGGAAGGACGGACTCAGCGCGCATCGGCCACCCTGCACCAGGCCGTCATGTCCTGCACGTCCATGGTGGTGAAGGTGATCCACTCGTAGTCGCCACGCTCGAACAGCACGCCCGCCGTGCCGTTGGGGAGCATCGCGATGGTCGAGTAGGCCGCGAGTCCCGGTTCCACGTCCTGCTTTGCCATCCAGCTCGCGCCACTGTTGCACGAGAAGGCGATGGTGAGGTTTCTGCGCTCGCTGCGATGCGAGGTGTTGCTGAAGAGCAGCCACTGCGCTTCGGGGGTTCCTTCGCGAGCCTCGGGGTACATCCTGACGATGGCGGCGTTGTTGCCCGGGTCCACCAGCGTCGAGTCGTCGCGCAGCCCGGTGTAGGTCACGCCGCCATCGCTCGACCAGGCAACCCGCCGTACCCCCTTGGCGCGCCCGTTGAGCATCACCCGGCCATCGGCGAGCTCCACCGTCTTGTTCTCGTCTACGCCCGGTCCGACGAGGTTCCCCATCCGCCAGCTCGTGCCATGATCGTCGCTGTAGGCGGAGGCGCCGTAGATGGCCCCGTTGAAGCGGACCACGTACTGCTGCAGAAGTCGTCCAGCGTGCGGACCATAGCGCAGCTGGATTCCCGCACCGGACGACGCGAAGAGCCCACCCCACGCCGGATCCTTGATCTGCGCGGTGATGCGGCGATGCTGCCAGGTGGCGCCGTCGTCGTCGGACCAGGAATAGTCGGCCTGCAGCACATTCGGATCATCTTCGCGGACGCCGGTGGCGCTGCCGAAGAAACCCTGCCGCACCGAGGCGGCGTGAAAGAGGAAGATCCGCCCCGTCTCGCGGTCCACCAGCAGCGAGGGATCGCCGAAGCCGAAGGGCGCGCTGTCGGCCCGCACCACCTGCGGCGCGTCCCAGGTGGCGCCCAGGTCCCGGCTTCGGCGCACCACCAGCGCGATGTTGCTCGGCACGTCGGCCCCGCTGGGCCGCCCGTCGTACGCGGCGATCAGGGTGCCGCGCGTGGTGACCGCCAGCGCAGGAATCCGATAGACGGGGTACCCCTCGCCCTTGTGCGCGAGGTCCACGCGCGCGCCCTGGCCCCGGACGGTCGCGGGCACCATGCCGACGACGAGGGCGGATATCAGGGCGAGCGGGGGGATGCGCATGCAGCCTCGGGATGTCGTGGAGATGCTGGAAGCTATGGGGCGATGCCCGTGCGCGAAAGCGACCACCATGTCCCCCGATTGTCTTCCGCCCCGCGCCGAGCCAGCTTCCTCGACACTCCCGACATCTCCGAGGCCCCGATGCTCCGCGTTCGCCGCGTCCTCTCCGCCTGCTGGCTCGCCCTCCTGCTGGTGCGCCCTGCTGCCGGTCAGCATGCGCAGCACTACGTCCCCGATGGCGATCCCGCGGTCCGTCAGCGCGTTGCCGAGTGGCAGGACCTCAAGCTCGGCCTGCTGATGCACTGGGGGCCGTATGCCCAATGGGGTGCGGTCGAGTCGTGGTCCATCTGTTCGGAAGACGAGGGGTGGTGTCGCAGCCGCCAGCGCGACTCGATCGGCGAGTACGGCGCCTACAAGCGTGCCTACGAGGCGCTGCAGACCACCTTCAACCCGGTGCAGTTCGACCCGACGCGCTGGGCCAAGGCCGCGCGCGACGCGGGAATGCGCTACATGGTCTTCACCACCAAGCACCACGATGGCTTCTCGATGTGGGACACCAGGCAGACCGACTACCGGATCACCGGGCCGAAGACGCCCTTCGCCCTGAACCCTCGGGCCGACGTGACGCGCGCCATCTTCGACGCCTTCCGCGCCGAGGGGCTGTGGGCCGGTGCCTACTTCTCCAAGCCCGACTGGCACTCACCGGACTACTGGTGGCCCTACTACGCCACGCCAGACCGGCATCCGAACTACGACCTCAAGAAGTATCCCGAGCGGTGGAACCGCTTTGTCGAGTTTACCCACTCGCAGATCGGCGAGCTGATGTCGGACTATGGCCGCATCGACATCCTCTGGCTCGATGGGGGCTGGGTCCGTCCCCTGACCGACTCGACCATCCACGCCGAGATGGCCAAGCCGAGCTACAAATGGGAGCGATTGCAGAGCCAGGACATCGATATCCCGCGGCTTGCCGCCGAGTCACGCCGCAAGCAGCCGGGGTTGATCGTGGTGGACCGCGACGTGCCCGGCCCGTACCAGAACTACCTCACTCCCGAGGCGCGGGTCCCGGCCACGGTGCTCGACTATCCCTGGGAAGTGCCGATGCCGATGGCCAATAGCTGGTCGTGGGTGCCCAACGACCGCTACAAGTCGTCGCACGTGCTGATCCAGATGCTGGTGGACGTGGTGGCGAAGGGAGGCAACCTGATGCTCAACATCGGCCCCGGTCCCGACGGCAGCTGGCACGACGCGGCCTACGAGCGGCTTGCCGACCTCGGCGCGTGGATGCGGGTGCATCAGGCCTCGATCTACGGCACGCGGCCGCTCGCGCCGGCGCTCGAGGGGAAGTTCCGCTTTGCGCGCTCGAAGGACGGCACCGCCTGGGTGACCTACCTGCCGACCGAGGGGGAGCCGATGCCGCGCGAGTTGACGGTCACCAGCATCGCCCCCGCCAGGGGCGCGACGATCACGCTGCTCGGCAGCAACGCGCGGATCGTCTGGACCGCCAATGCCAAGGGGTTCACCATGCGGATGCCGGCGGGCGTGGCCGCGCCGAATCCGCATGCGTGGGTCTTTCGCGTGACCAAGGTGAATGGTGAACGGTGAACGCCCCCGGTCACTCGTGACTTCGTCGGATCACCCCCAGCATCTTGAGGTTGATGACCACGAACCGCCAGACCTGCCATGGGAAGAAGGTCCGCATGAAGACAGTCCGGCGCGTCGGCATGATCACGTGGGCATGCTTGGTCGAGGTCATGGTCTACTCCGGAATGAGGGACCACCCCGGACGGAGGCGGGCCTTGTGAAGGAAGAGATGGTGCAGGATGATCTTGATCCAGTGCCCCGCCAGCCCGATTTCGCCGAAGGTCTGTGACAGGTCTCTCCCGGTCTCGGGGAAGCGCTCGAAGTCCGGGACGATCGGGTAGACGATCATCGAGGCCGCCGTGCCCGTGAACGGATTGGCGCCGGCCGACGCGACGCAGGCCGCGCCCATCTTTGCCATCGACGCGGTGTGCAGCGGGCCGGTGCGGCCCTGGATGATGTCGACGATGCTGCGTGCCACGGTCTTGCCGATGATCGCCGATGGCATTCCCGTCCGCGGCGGGGCCGGCGCGATCGCCGCGCCACTCGGTGACGTGTAGGGCCGCGAGATCGCGTGGGGCGGCGCGAAGGCGATGCCCGCCGCGAAGATGTTGGGATAGGCCGGCGACTGATACGTGTGCGGCCAGTCACTGGCCCGCCACTCCTCGTACGGCTTGGCCGCGTAGTCGGCGTCCACCTTCATGAAGCCGTTCGGCTGGAAGAGTCGGTCGGTGATGTCGGTGCCCTGCCGGTCCGTCGCGGTGAGGCCGACGCCGGAGAAGGGCGGCAGCAGCATGGCGAAGTCGAATGCCTGCTCGCCGATCGTGCCGTCCACCGTCTCGTAATGCACGCGCCCCGGCTCCACCTGCCGCGGGTGCGCCCGGGTGATCCAGTCGATCCCGCGCTCGGCAAAGAGCGAGGCGTTGAACATGCTGCTTGGCGTGGTGTAGCCGCCGGCGTTGAACTGCATCCCGCCCATGCCGAAGTCGCCCAGCTCGTACTCGTTGGTCAGCCAGACGATCTCGGCGCGGTCGCGAACGCCCTGTGCGCGCAGCTCGAACTCCAGGTTGACGATGTATTCGAACGCCGCGCCCTCGCAGGTGCAGGTGCCGTGCCCCACGCCCACGATGAAGCGCTGTTTCTCGCCGCGCTTCATCCGGGCCACCGACTCGGCGAACGCCCGTGCGGCGTCGGTGGCATGGTCGGCCGTGCACACCGAGTGGCTGTTGGCGTCCGGGCCGAGACCCGGGGTCCGGTCAAAGCGCAGCTGCGGGCCGGTCGCGTTGATCAGGAAGTCGTAGGGAACCCTGACGCGTGCCTCGGAATCACCCCCGGTCGGCGCCACGAGCACGCACGGGGTCGGGTCGTCGGTGGTGCCCTCGGGACGGATGGCCCGCGCCGCACCATGCACGAACTCGATCCCGGCCCGTTCATAGACTGGCCGGAGCGGGAAGGTCACCTGGTCCGCGCGCATCAGGCCGACGCCGACCCAGATGTTCGACGGAATCCAGTTGTAGAAGTCCTTGGGCGACACCACCGTCACGGTGTCGCCCCGATCCAGCCACTTTCGCGCAAAGGCTGCCGCCGTATGGCCAGCCACGCCTGCCCCGAGAATCACGACTCGACTCATGGTGTCACCTCCGTGACGCGTGCGTCACATCGACCGCCCCTACCGTCCCGCGACCACCTGCTGTTCAAAGACATTCTGCACCACGAAGAGCAGCACGAAGCTCATCCCGCAGGCGATGATCGGCGTCAGCACCCAGCCGACCACCACCCGCCCCAGGGTGCCGTACTGCACTCCCTTGCCGCCCCTCACGAGCGCGATCCCCATGATCGCGCCGATGATGGCCTGCGTGCTCGACACAGGCACCAGCGGCGGCGCCGGAAGCCCGAGCGCAAAGAGCGCCGACTGCAGCCCCTGCGACGAGAAGACGAAGAGGGACAGCGTGTGCGCCAATACCACGATCAGCGCCATGATCGGCGTCAGCTTGAAGATCTGGCTGCCGACCGTGGTCATCACCTTGTAGGAATCCGTGAAGATCCCCACCGAGATGGCGAGCGCGCCGAGCAGGAAGAGCTGCTGCATCCCCGTGATCGTGATGTAGTTGCCGAGCCAGACGTCGGCGAATGGCGACGCCGGCACGAAGACGCCCATCACGTTGGCGATGTTGTTGGCGCCAAGCGCATAGGCGCCGGTGGCACCCACGACGATCAGGCCCGTGCGGGTGTAGGCATCGAGCGAGACGAGGTGGATGCGACTGCGTCCCAGCCACCAGCGCGCCCCGAGGTAGAGCACCACCGCGAAACCGCCGGCGAGGAGCGGCGACACCACCCAGGCGCTCACGATCCGGACCAGGGTGCCGTGGTCGGTCGGGGAGCCGGTGAAGAGGTTCCAGCCGACGATCGCGCCGATGATGGCTTGCGAGGTGGAGACCGGCAGTCCGGTGCGGCTCATCCAGGCCACGGTAAGTCCCGCCGTCAGCGCCACGGTGAACGATCCCGCCAGCGCGTTCACTGCGCCGAGGGCTCCGATGGTGTCCGTCACGCCCGCGCCGCTGACCACCGCGCCGAGCACCACGAACACGCTGGCGATCACCGCCGCCGTCCGGAAGCGGATCATTCGCGTGCCGACGGCCATGCCGAAGATGTTCGCGGCGTCGTTGGCGCCCAGCGACCAGCCGAGGAAGAGGCCGCTGAGCAGGAAGAACCAGATCATCGGGTCACACGTACCGCTTGATCGCGGCGATGGCGAGGCGATCGCAGACGTCGTCGGCGTCCTCGGCGATCCGCTCGGTGTGGGCCACGAAGTAGCGCAGCTGATTCTTGTGGCTCAGCCGCAGCTCCCGCTGGAACACCTTCCGCACGTACGTCTCCGCCAGCCGGTTCACCTCTTCCCGAAGCCCCTGGGCGCGCGCGATGTGATCGCGCACGGCGGCGAGATCCCGGAAGTAGGCGCGACACCCGCCGACCATGGCATCGACCGAGGCGATGGCGTTGTCGGCCAGGTCCACGAACAGGGGATTGAGGTCTTCGGGCAGCTCCGGCGTCTCGATCGAGAAGCGCAGCAGCGTGGAGGTCACCACGTTCAGCACCTCGTCGGCACTCTCGAGGAGGCCGAGCACGTCGCCGCGCGATTCGGGGATGAGCGTGTGCAGGTAGAGCTTGCTCTCGATGCCGCGCCGCAGCGTGTCGCCTCGCTGCTCGACGCCGCGAAGTTCGTGCAGGCGCTGCTCGAACTCCTCGATGCGGTGGTCGAGGAAGCACTTCACGCCCTGACGGAAGAGCAACCCGCCCTGGATGATGAGGTCGAGGTACTCGTCGATCTCGGCTTCGAGTTCGCGGCTCTGGCGGAAGAGTATCGTCATGCGAGGTCGCTCCTCGGGTGGTGCACTAGAACAGGCCGAACACCCCGTTCGGGGTGATGCCCAGCAGGCGGAACCAGCTCTCGCCCGCCAGGATGATCACCAGCCACGAGATCACCATCATGGTGAGGCCGTAGCGGAAGGCATCCGACAGCGAGTACCGGTCCGTCTCGAAGAGCAGCGCGGCCGGCTTGCTGTTGAACGGCAGCACGTAGACGTGCTCGATCATGAAGGCCACCGGGAGCGCCAGCGAGATCACCGGATAGCCGAAGCGCCCCGCCACGCCGATCGCGATCGGCACGAAGATCATCGCCCGCATGGTCTTCGACTCGAACACCAGGGCACTGAACGTCATCACCCCCGTGAGCAGCAGGTAGAGCATCCAGAACGGGGTGTGGTCGCCAATGCCGAGGTGGTCGAAGCCGGCATTCACCGCGATCGACGGGAGGTCGGTGGCATCGAAGCCGGCACCGAGCGCGTAGGCGCCGGCCGAGAAGAGCATCAGGTGCCAGGGGATGTCCACCTCGTTCCACTGCACGATGCCCCACTTGGGCAGCAGCGCCACGATCGCCCCGACAAACGCCACGGCGGTGGGACTCACGCCATGCACCCGGTCGGTGGCCCACAGCGCGAGGATGGCGAGGAAGATCAATGCGGCGCGGATCTCCTTCCCGTCCATCCGGCCGAGCGTGGCGTATTCCGCCTGCAGCCGCTCCATGCCGCCGGGGATCTGCGGCAGGCGCTCGTCGGGGGCCAGCGGGAAGAAGACCTTCATGGCCAGCAGGTAGCCCACCAGCATGAGGCCGAGCATCACCGGGAACATCGCCAGCATCCAGTCGCCGAAATAGATCGTTCCGCCGATGGCGCCGCCGATCAGCGCCGCCGCGAGCAGGTTGGCGCCGGAGCCGGTCATGAACGCACCCGCACCCAGATTGATGCAGAGCAGGTTCTGCAGCACGATGCTGCGGCCGAAGTTGGTCCGCGGCCCGCCCGGCCGCGCGCCGTAGATCGCCGCGATCACCATGAAGAGTGGCAGCAGGATGGCGGCCTTGGCGGTCGTCGCCGAGACGAACGCGGAGAGGACCACGTTGAGCACGATGAAGACGCGGAAGACCGAGCTCGCGCTGTGCCCGAAGCGGAGGAGGAGCCAGAGCGCCATCCGCTTGGCGAGTCCCGTGGCCACCAGCATGCTCGCGAGCACGAACGACATGATGTTGAGCCACATCACCGGGTGGCCGAGCTGCGCGTACGCCTCCTCCTCGCGGAGCACGCCGGTGAGCACCAGCGTGCTGATGAGCATCAGCGAGACGAGGTAGTTGGGGAGGGCGGCCGTGCCCCAGAGCGCCATCGAGGCGAGAAAGATCGCGAAGAGGATGCCGAGGTGGTGGCTGAACAGCTCGGCGCCCTTGGCCGCGAATTCCTTCCGGGCCAGCTCCGAGGTGAGCGTCTCGGGGTTCACCTGCTGCAGGAACGGGAGATCCACCAGGAAGCCGAACACCACGAAGAGCAGCACCGCCAGCGGGATCCCGATCTGCGCCATCCGCCGCTCGATCGGCCCCTTGGCGCGCACCGGCAGCGTCTCGATGCGATACTGCCGCATGTCGAGCGGATCCGCCGTCGCCGGCGCCACGATGCGGCCTTCGCGGCTCATCCCTCTGCCGCCCACTGCCGGTAGGGGTGCTTCATCAGCGCCGAGTTGTAATAGCGCGGGTCGCCGGTCACCTCGGCGCCGAGCCACGCCGGCCGCTCGAAGGCCTGCTCTTCGGTCGCCAACTCGACCTCGGCCATGATCAGCCCGTCGTTGGCGCCGTGGAAGACATCCACTTCATAGGTGTGCGATCCGGCCGGCACGTGGTAGCGGATCTTGTCGATCACGCCGGGCTCGCAGAGCGCCAGCAACTGGTCGGCCTCAGGCACCGGGATCTCCCGTTCCCACTCGTAGCGCGAGGCGCCGGAGGTGTTGCCGATCCCCTTGATGGTCAGGAAGCCCCTGTCACCCTTGATCCGCACCCGCACCGTGCGCTCGGGTACCGACGAGAGGTAGCCCTGCACGATGCGCACATGGTGCGTGGCGTGCTCGCGGAACGATCCCGTCACCAGGAACTTGCGCTCGATTTCCAGTGCCATGACGCGACTCCCGACCTAGACGTTGGCCAGCGGCGTCGGGTCCATCCCGATCACCCGCTTGATGGCCTGGAGATAATTGATGTTCTCGAGTCCGGTCATGCCGGTATCGGCGATGGTCCGGTGGAGCGCGGCCACGTCGGTGGCTTCCGTCGCCACCGTGACCACGCGCGCCCCGTTGATCAGCACCACCGCATACTCGCAGATGGTGTCGTGGACCAGGTAGCCGAAGCGCTGCTTGCGAACCCGCACGGCCGCGAGCTCGGGATGGGCCATCACGAGGTGGAGAAACGTGACGTAGTCGCATGCTCCGGCCGGAAGCTCCGGGGCGGTTACTGCAAAGGCCGGGAAGACCTCGTCCCGCAGCACCGCGCGCGGGAGGGGAAAGCTACCCTTCATCAGCGGGTTCCACTGCTCCAGCCCGTCCACGGTCTGCACCCACTGCTTGATGTCCATCTTGCCGTCGCGGATCTTGGTGTTGTTGAGGTCGTTGCTCCGCGAGACGATGTAGATCTCCTCCGAGTGCCGCTCCCAGAGCTTCTCGGGGACCGGCATGGAGAAGCGGCTGAGCCGGTGGTGGACCCGGTCGAAGTCCTGGCCAAAGCTCCGAAACTCGAAACGTGGGGCGGAGATCTCCCCGATCTGTGGCGCGTGCCCACTCATGGTCGGACTCCGGCATCGCAGTGACTGAAATGCATCGCCCTGCCCGGATGGGGCAGGGCGATGCGCGGGATGCTCAGTTGGGGGGCGTGCCTTCCACCGTGATGTTGTCAATCCGATGGTTGCCCGACGTCCCATCCGACCCGGTGCCGACGAACTTGAGCCGGAACCGCAGGTTGGCCTTGTTGTTGACCGCCGTGATGGCGGACAGGTTGATGGACTTCACCATCCACTCCTCGGTGACGTCGAATGCCGCGCCGACGATCACCCAGGTGGCTCCGCCATCCACCGAGTAGTAGAACTCTTCCTGTGCCGCGCCGCTGCTCGAGCGCTGCACCGCGTAGCTCACCACCAGCTTCTCGTAGCCGGTGGACGGCGCCACGATGATCAGCTCGCGCGTGTTGGCCGGATTCCGCGGCCGGAGGCCGAGGCCGGCGGGCTGCGCCAGCTGCGCGTTCAGGTCGCTCCCCGGCGAGACCTGGTCCATGTAACCGACGCCGGTGCCGGGATAGGAGATGTCGGTGCCGGTCAGCTTGCTCACGTCGGCCGGGATCGGCGCCGTGAGCGTGCCGGTCGGCAGTGCGTTGAAGTGCCAGTAGTGCACCAGCTCCGATTGCTTCGGCGGGAGCGGGGGGAGGGCCACGTCGTCCAGGCACCCTCCGGTCCCCAGCCCCAGCAGGGCGATCGCCAGCGTCATCCAGCTCCGTGTCCGTGTCATGACTGCCTCGTGGTTGTGCCGCGTCGTGGCGGACATCAGAAGGAGACCTGCACCCGCACCGCGAGCGCCCGATAGTCTTCGCCGGCCTTGCCGTCCCCCTCCACGATCAACTGCGGGTTGGGGCTCGGCACGCCCGCCGCCGTCCGACCGACGTTCAGCCGGCCGCGGCCGTTGGCATAGCGGTCGTTGTTCACCAGCGCATAGTTGAGCATGAACTTCACGTTGTTGTTGGGATAGAAGTTCAGGCCGAAGGTCCACGCCTCCGAGCCGCCACCCTGCACGAACGCGTCGAGGTCGGTCAGGTTGATGTACTCGTAGCGTGCCGCCACCTCGAGATCGCCCCAGCCACGCCCGAGACGGGGTTGCGTGAACTCGCCGTCGTTGGCGTTGTACTGGTACTGGCCGCCGAAGAGCATCCGGCTGACCGAGGCGTAGTGGCCCTTGAGGTCGGCCACCGGAATCGAGTCCACCTTGCTGGTGATGTCGGCGGTGGTGTACTCCCCGGCCACCTTCCACCCCTTGTAGTAGGCTGCTGCCTCGAAGTTGGCGTGCATGGCGTGGTCCACATTCCGGATCCGGTCGGTGTCCACGTACTTGCGCCGATTCACGTTGGCCGGCCCGCGCACGTCGAAGCGCATCGCCCCGATGTCATCGTCGAGCTTGGCGGTGCGATACGACTGCGCCACGCCGAGGTGAAGCCCCTTGGTCATGTCCTGCGACATCGGCATCAGGATGATCTTGCCGGTGAACGAGTAGCCCTCGTCGGCGCCGAAATCGGCGTTGTTGTCCTTCCGATTCTGGACCTCCTCCCAGCCCCCGACATCCTGGAAGTGCACGCCACCGGCGGCGAGCAGCCAGTTGCGGCTGTACACCGCGTGCGTGCCGAGCGTGCGGGCCGGCGTCAGCGCACGGGTCACCATCGGCCGCTCCATGAAGGTCAGGTAGCGGCTGCTGGTGTTCTGCTCCATCGAGAAGACTTCCTTGAAGTTGCCCCACTTCACATTGAAGTTCCGGTTCGGCATGTACATCAGGTAGGCATCCTTCAGGTCGGCGCGCGAGTCGGCGAAGTCCATGTCGATCTCGCCATACCAATTCTCGCGGAACTGCCCCTTCATCGCCATCCGCGCGCGCCGCACCTCGGCGCCGCTGCCGTTTTCGTTGAGCTCGTCGCCCGTGATCAGCGCCCCGTCGATGTTGATCCGCACGTCGAACCAGAAGCGATAGACGCCGTCCTTGCTCTCGAAGACCATCAGGCCGTCGCGGGTTTCCGGCACCACCGGCTTCCGGTCCACCTGCACGCCATACTGGTTGTAGCGGATGTTGGAGAGCAGCAGGAACTCGACCGTGGTCTGTCCCGCCACCGAGAACTCGGCCGCGTCATACTCGGGATGCGAGACCACCAGGATCTCCGAGGAGATCGCCGGCATCTCGATTCGGAAGGCGCCGTTGGCGTCCGTCCGCACGGTGATGATGTCGTCCTTGACGTGGACGGCGGCCCCGACGATCGGCACCGACGGCTGGACCGGCGCGCCGACCATCACGACCGGGCGCGAGCGCACCACGCCAGTCACGGTGCGGGTCTGCGCCGTCAGAGGCATCGCGCCGAGGAACATGACGCTCGCGGCCATGAGTGTGTGCAGTCTCTGCATGAGGTCACCCTTCCTGTGCTGAGCGTGAAACAGCCAATCCCCCACGCAGGAAGGATTGGCCGGCACATGTGAAGGAATGGTGAAGATTGGGGGAGGGGATGCTCAGGGAGGGGGGAGGGGTCTCCGGCCGGCGCGCGGCTCGGTCGAGGGGAAGCCGTCACCCGTCGCCGCGGCCTGACGGCCGCGGCTGAAGCTGCTCCTCGCTGTTCGCCGTTCGCCGTTCGCCGTCTACGACACCCACGTCCCCCGGCAGCTCGTCGCCACCCACCCCCCTTCGCGACGGACCACCTCGCAGCGATAGCCGCCGCCCGATCGACCGTGGTGCCGCAATTGCACACCGACGGTGGCGGTTTCGGGGGTGCCGATCCGCACTGCACCGATGCGCACCTCACCCACCAGGAGCTCCAACGCAGGCCGCCCAGTGGCCGCCTCGATGACGGGCATCGGGGACACCGATGATGTGGTGCACGCCGAACCAGGTCGGAAGGGTCGCGGCGCCTTCGGCAGCATCGCCAATGTTTCGGCCGAGAGGTCTCCGTCGCGGCTGCCGACCGGAACGGTCCCGACATCCTGGGAGGCACTGAACGCCACGCAGATCACCGAAATCTCACCACCGGCCGACGGATCGAGCGATCCGAAGTATGACTCAAGCACGCTGCGCATCGCGGCGATCCGGATCGCGAGCGTGTCCGTCATGACGGCGACATCGAGGAGTTGCTTCGTCGCCACCTGATCGCGCGCCACCAGATCGGTGCGAGCGCCACGTTCGCGCATGGCTCCGGTGACCGGGAGGCCGCCCCCCATCGTTGCGGTCGGAGCGAGACGCTGTCTTGAGGTATCCGCAGCGGCCGGCGGCGGCGCCGCCATCACCTGCGACTTCTCGGCGCGCGATTCGGCCGCCGCCAGATCACGCGCCATCTCCGTGATGTTCTGGGCAGCGGGTTTGGTCTGTGCCACCACGGCGGCCGCTGGTGGTGTGACCGGTGTGGGTGCCGCCCCCGAAGCCTCACTGGGCGCCGCGCTGCTCACCACCGCTTCGGTGGTTGTGACAGGCACGGCGATCGGCGCCGGCAGCACCCGCTCCACGTCGCCACGCGCGTACCAGCCCGCGCCGACAGCCACCACCACCGACGCCGCCCAGGCCAGCTGTCGCACCCACGGCCGCGACGCGGCACGTGGCGCAGGGAGTGCCACGGGAGGTGCCTGCACGGGTGCGGCCGGTTCATCGAGCAGCTCGATGAGTTCATCCGCCTCGGCCATCATCGCGCGCGCCAGTTCCAGCCGTGCGCGGCACTCGGCACACGCGGCCAGGTGCGCCTGCAGTGGCGGCAGCACCGTCGACGGCACCTCACCGTCGAGCAGTTCCTGAATCGTGCCGTCGTCAAGATGCGATGTCATGGCGTCCCCCTCCTGCTCGGTAGGCCTCGACCAGCTTCTGGCGCGCGCGCGAGAGCGTGGTGCCCACCGCGCCGCGTGCCAGGCCCAGCGTGGCCGCAATGTCGTCGTAGCTGAATCCCTCGGCCTTGAGCAGCAAGGCGTCACGGTCGCGCGGCGAGAGGAGGTCGAGTGCCGCGCGGACCGCTGCCTGCCGATCACCGCGATCCATCGCCTCGTCCGCCGCCTCGAACGCCGCGGGTTGCTCCGCCTTGTAGAGCATGAGCCGACGCTGCTGCCGCACGTCGCGCCGTCCTTCCTCGCGCACCAGATTGAGTGCCACGGCAAAGAGCCAGGGCCGCGGGTTGCGCGGGGGAGCCACCACCGCGCGCGCGAAGACTTCCTGCGCAATCTCCTCGGCGCGATCCGCATCGCCCGTGCGCCGGGTGAGCATGCGCACGAGCGAGGCGTGGTATTCGCGGAAGAGCTCTCCCACCGGTCCGGTCATCGGCCGTCGAACTCCTTGAGGAAGCGGTCGAGGGCGCCGGTGCGCCACTCGGTGATGCCGCCGGCGGCCACCTTCACCGAGGCCTTCCGGCCAGCCAGCACCATCGGCGCATCGAGGCCGAGGGCCTCGGCGAGTGCGGGACGCGCCTTGACCAGGGCAAACCATGCCGGCGAGTAGGGAGCGATGGTGGTGACCGCCAGGGAATCGTGATGCGCGGCGTCGGTCCACACGCCATCGCGCTTGGCAAAGATACGTCCGCTGGCCGACCGCGTGGCCAGCTGCTCGGTGCGATTGCCACGCGGCGCGGCGATCGCCTGGCGCGTGGCGGCCTGATCGCGCGCCTCGGCGAGCGTCTTGCTCTGGGCCATGCCGCCGTCGTTGCGCGCCCGCTCGAAGGCTGCGGCACCGGTCATCTCGCGTGCGGCCCCCGCACCGCTCGGCGGCGACACCGGCAGCCCACCGCCGTTGCTGGCCACCATGCCGGGCTCCTGCACCAGATACGCGGTGTACTCGGTGAGGATGCCGTGGCGCAGCCCGAGCTCGCGGATCTGGGCGATCAATGCCGGCGAGGACCCTTCCAGTCGGATCTGCCGGCTCAGCTCACCAATCCGACGGCCAGCCCAGAGCGGTGGAATGAAGTCGTTGCGTGCCGACGACGGCGCGAAGTGCGCCTCGATGGTGAAGCGCTCGCGCCGACCGTCGCGGGTCCCCTCGATCACCACGGGGCCCTCCCCCGTGCCGCGATAGCGGGTGAGCACCACCAGTTCCTCGCCAAAGAAGAGGTCGGGCAGCTCCGCGGGCGCCTGCTCGAGGAAGCGCACCGGCGC
>Ga0154020_10004593_pt1 | contig 16434 bp, 13 predicted proteins | sample Klosneuvirus_201_FD_109709 | JGI IMG/M metagenome (GOLD analysis project Ga0154020, IMG submission 109709) | Active sludge microbial communities from wastewater, Klosterneuburg, Austria - Klosneuvirus_20160825_MG | ecosystem: Engineered > WWTP > Aerobic digester > Activated sludge | place...
CAACGGCATTTTTGCGGGGATGTATTACTCAATCCAGAGAATCCTTAAGACGAGGCTTTTTTCTGACCTCCTCTCCAACATCCATTTTTGGGGGTGGCAGGCCATCATCGTCGCTGCCGCCATCACTCTTCCGCTTGGGTTGACCCAGAGCAAAGAATATGCGGAGCTGGAATGGCACGTTGACATTGCGGTCGCGGTCGTCTGGGTTCTGATGGGCGTTAACGTCTTTGGCACCGTAGCCATCCGGCGAGTTCAACACCTCTATGTCGCGCTATGGTTTTACATGGGATCGATCCTCACTATAGCCATGCTGCATGTAGTTAATAACATCGCGATACCGGTCAGCTGGGGTAAGAGCTACCAAATATATGCAGGCGTGCAGGATGCACTAGTCCAATGGTGGTACGGGCATAATGCTGTGGGGTTTCTGCTCACGACTCCCATTCTCGGAATGATGTATTACTTCTTGCCAAAGGCCATTAACCGCCCGGTCTATTCCTACAGACTTTCGATCATCCACTTTTGGGCACTTTTTTTCCTTTATATCTGGGCAGGCCCTCACCATCTGCTTTACACCTCTTTGCCAGAGTGGGTGCAGTCCGTAGGGATGGTTTTCAGTCTGATGCTGATCGCTCCGTCCTGGGGAGGCATGCTTAACGGCTTGCTGACGCTGCGGGGGTCTTTCGACAAAGTGCGGACTGATCCTATATTGAAATTTTTCGTGCTGGCACTGACCTTCTACGGCATGGCGACCCTTGAAGGTCCGCTCATGTCGATCAAGTCCTGGAATCTTTGGACCCACTACACGGATTATACTGTGGGCCATGTTCACGGCGGAGCCCTCGGTTGGGTCGCAGGGATGATTTTCGCAATCTTCTACTGGCTCGTACCCAAACTCTATGGGCGGCCACTGCACTCCATTAAACTCGCAAACATTCACTTTTGGACCGCCACGATTGGAATCCTCCTGTACGTAGTTTCTATGTGGGCAGCGGGAATAACCCAGGCGATCATGTGGTTTGCGACGACCGATGAAGGAGTACTCCGGTATCCCGTTTTTATTGAAACAGTTCTGGCCTTAAAGCCGCTGTATTGGGTTCGGGTTTTCGGTGGCCTGTTGTTTCTGAGTGGCGCTTTTGTTTGCCTCTACAACCTGTGGAAGACTGCTCAGGGCTCCGTCCCTGCTGATGAAACGGTCACGGTCATCGCAGAGCGTCACAGTACTTCCCGGGGAACCTTCCATGAAAAGCTTGAAGCTAACTCCGGCCTCATGACGGCATTGACGATCGTCGCTGTTTTGATCGGCGGCATGGTCGAAATCATTCCGACGTTCATGATCGAGAGCAACGTACCCACTATAACGGCGGTTAAGCCATACTCTCCGCTGGAGCTCGAAGGGCGTGATATTTACGTCCGCGAAGGTTGCTATACCTGTCACTCGCAGATGGTACGCACCTATGCGCCGGAGAGTATGCGTTATGGAATGATCTCACAGGCCGGAGAATATATTTACGACCATCCCCATCAGTGGGGATCAAAACGAACCGGCCCGGATCTCGCCCGACTTGGCGGAAAATATCCCGATGTCTGGCATTGGAAGCACATGCTGGACCCCCGGTCCACATCTCCCGGATCGCTCATGCCGCAGTACCTCTGGCTCGAGAATAATCTCGTAGACACGACGATCACTCACAAAAAAATGTCGGCGATGGTTGCCCTGGGAGTTCCTTACGACTCCGCATTGGCGAAAGACCCGACCCCAAACATGCGGGAACAAGATGGAGCGATCCGCGCGCGGCTCACGGAGGCTGGGGTGCAGCCAAAAGAATTTTCTGAGCTGGTCGCGCTCATTGCTTTCCTGCAGCGACTGGGTGTGGACATCAAAAATGCCGACCCATCCGAAATGGCTCATTCAACCAAATAGAACCTGGGGAGTCCTATGTTCAAGCAGTTATTCGCATCTGGTGATCTCAACATCTTTCCCATCGCGGGTCTGTTGATTTTTTTTGCGATGATGGTCGCCGTCTATCTTTGGGTGATGCGGCCCGGGCGCAGTGGCTTTTACGCAAACCTTTGTGCAGAAGCACTGGATCTAACGCCGGTCGGCAACCAGCAACCCCAAGCATGCGGCGGTGAAACACATGACAAGTAAAAAATCGACCGGAATGGATCAGGTTCGCGAGCACAGTTACGATGGTATTCAGGAGTTTGACAACCCACTTCCGAGCTGGTGGGTTTGGATGTTTATTTTGAGCATTGCCTTTGCCGTGGGTTACCTGAGCTGGTACCACGTCATGGGTGGTAAAACACTTCTCGCTGCCTTTCGCGACGACATGGCCGCACAGCAGACCCTTCAGCAGACTTCCCAAAGTCCTGGAACTGGTGGAGCGGCCGGCGACGGAACGGCATCACTCGAAGCAAAATACGCCGATGCCGGGTTGATCTCCACGGGAAGCGAAGCCTTTCAAACTAACTGCGCACCATGTCACGGAGATAAAGGTCAGGGTGTGATTGGTCCGAACCTGACCGATCACTTCTGGTTACATGGGGGAGACGCCGCCGCGATCACGCAATCGATCGCTGAGGGCATTCCGGACAAGGGCATGCCCGGCTGGAAGGCGGTCCTCGGTCCGTCAAAGACGGAAGCTGCCGCCGCGTTTGTTTTCTCAAAACTACGCAATACCAATGTCGAAGGTGGAAAAGCTCCGCAAGGGGTCGAGGTTAAATAGAGCGACGTGCCGAGCGATATAGATTCAACAACCTCCGCAGACACCACTGGGGACACTTCAGCGGCCTCCTATGCCGCACCGAAAATCCGGCCCACCACTGTGGGGGATCGCGGTCGACGGATCTGGCTCTACCCACTGCGGCGCGGCGGTCCACGCGCAAGTCTTCGGCGCAATACAGCGATCGCTCTGATGGTTTTTTACCTGGTAGGGCCGTTTCTGAGCATAGCCGGACGCCCGCTGATCCGATTTGATGTATTAGCCGGCCGGGCCGACCTTTTCGGACTGGTCTTCCAAAGTAATGATGCTGCCTATGTCGTCTTTGTTCTCGGCTTTTTAGCGGTCCTTTTATTTCTGGTCACCGCCTTAAGAGGCCGTCTTTGGTGTGGCTACGCTTGTCCGCAAACCGTATTCATCGATTGGCTGCTTAGGCCGATCGAAGAGTTGATCGAAGGAAAAGCTTACCAACGCAGCGTCCAAAACAGTAAGCCGATGACGATGGGGCTATTCGCACGGAAGACCCTGAAGCACCTGATTTTTCTTTTCATCTCAGCGGTCGTAGCGAATGCTTTTCTGGCCTATTTCATCCCGCCAGACAAACTCCTCAACTGGATCGTTCGTCCTCCCTCGGAGCATCCGGTTGCGTTTGGGTTTATGATGGCGATCCTGCTGGCCTTCTATCTGGATTTAGCGTGGTTTCGCGAGCAGTTCTGTAGTTTTGTCTGTCCCTATGCGCGTTTTCAAAGTGTCATGATCGACCGTGACACACCGGCGGTCGCCTATGACGTGGTCCGTGGAGAACCACGAGGCAAAGCTTCGGCAAGGGCCAACGACAAAATGTCGCCCAAAGGGGACTGCATCGATTGCGGACTTTGTGTCCGGGTTTGTCCCACCGGAATAGATATACGCAATGGGCTGCAACTGGAATGTATCATGTGTGAGCGCTGCATTGACGCTTGCGATACCATCATGCGCAGCGTCAAGAAACCAGAGGGTTTGATTCGTGTCGCATCCCATCGGGAGATCGAACGTGATCGCAGCTCCGCAGGCGTTCGCTTCCGGGTCTGGATTTATGCTTCGATGCTCGCGCTTATTGTCGGCGGCGCAGCCTTTGCGGTATTTAGCCGCAAGGACTTAAAATTTACTCTCGTAAGAGCCCCGCGCACGGCATTTGTGAAAATGCCCGATGGTCGCATCAACAATCTGTTCTTCGTTCACGTCAACAATAACCGCGCAACGACTGCGTCTTTGGACTTTGACCTTGTTTCGCCTACCGATGCCGAAATTCTTTGTGGTGCCTGCAAAGGAACATTGCCCCCGTTTGGAGAATCCAACCTTAACGTCGCTGTTATGTTCCGGGGCACCCCCGGACACGATCTGACATTTGCCATTCGCCACAAGGAAACGGGTGTGGTGATCTCGGCGCCGTTGCTGCAGCCTTAAAGTACGCAACCACCTGATTTCAATTAGATTTTATTTATTTATTTAAGCCCCGCCGCCAGAGGCCGATGGAGCTCCTAGTTGGTAAAACATAGGTAAAACGCCCTGCGGAGGACTCATGTCTAGTTTGAAAAAAAATGCCTTAACTTCCGGTGGATTCAGCAAACAAATCAGCATTCCTCTGATTGCGGCCATAGCTCTTGGCTACATGGGGTGCAGTAAAAAGAAAGACAGCGACGATGACGAACCGGCTGATACCGCAACCGTCAGCGGCGGCGGCAGCGGTACGGGTTCCGGTTCCGGGGTCACTGCAAATGATGGCCCCTCGGTCGCGGTTGCGGGCGAACTGGCGTTGGGGTCATTGTCCCTCACCGGCTCCCAGTCCGTACTGCTCTTCAAAACGTTTGGTGGTGACATGACGGGTAATCCCGAAGAGATCACCGTCGGTGGCGACGGCAAGTTTACGGCTACCATCGCCAAAGCCGATGCCGACGTGGAAGTGTTATCGGCTCAGGCGGCATTGCCCCGCGAAGGGCGCGACTGGGACGCTATGGCAGCTTCGGTCAACCGCATTATGGGCAGAACATATGCCGGTAGCGACCTTCAGGCCATGGACGAGTCTCAAATCCAGGAGGGCGTTAAAGGCCTGGCAGACGACCTGAAAGCCAAAGGTTCCGTCATGCTACTCGTCGCCTATGACAAATCGGGGAATAAAGAAGCCGAAGCGAGCTCCTTTCGCTTTATCGGCATGCCGACCGCAGCGGGCGGTAAGTTGACCGCGCTCGTCGCTGGTTCGATCAAAGGAAACCTTAATCTGGGTGTCATCAGCGGCAACGGCGAAAATCCTGTTTCAGAGCTCGCCGCCAATTCAACGGCCTTCGACCTCAGCGCTGGCGCGATCGAGGCCATCGCAGGCATGGGAGACACTCTTAAGAGCGTTCGCAATAAATACATGAATGAAGATTATACCGCAGAGCCTTTCTTCGCATGGAACCAGACTCCTGCCTCCGGCACAGGAATCGCGGCCGCGACCGATCAGTATTCAAATGCTAACGAAATGGAATACAGTGGTTATGGGGTATACCTGTTCCAGGCCAAAAACGAGGACTCGGCATTCTCACTCGACGCCATCTGCGGATCAAGTCCCACAACGCCAATCGAATTCACTCCTCCCTCAGCCGTCAACCTCGACAACGGCGGCGGAGCACAGTCCTACACGAATTTCAGCAGTTCAGGCGCTACCCTTAGCACCCAGGGATCAAATCGCATCTGTTCCGGCGGCGATTCCTTCTATGCCCGCGAAGACATTCGCGACGGCATGACGCAACTCACCATGAACTTCGGTGCTGGTGGTTCGATTCAAGACAGCCCACAGGGACTCTGGCGCATGAAAGCCGGAGGTACTGAAGTCGGACGTTTTGACCTCAATTCCGCTTCGCCAATTAAATCCGGCCATTCGGTCGTACCGGTCATGAGCGCAAAGTTCATTACCAGTGGCAGCAATGTGGTGGGTGTCAGCGTTCAATTCTACCGATGGAATGGCTCTTCCTATGAATTGATGACCGATCTTAAGCCGATTGAGACGCTTGTCGATCAGGTGTCGGGATCAGTAACCCGCCTTTCCGACAATGGCGAGGAGTACCTTGACAACCTCACCAAGTCCGCAGACGGAACCGCCTTCGAAGGAACCTTCGAGACCCCGGTAGCTACCTCAGATGTCGGCGCAATGTCTGCAAGTTATAAAATCGGTCAAAGCAATTATCGTATTGAGTTCAGATAAGGTGATTGATGCATGGGGTTCAGCGAGTGCCGAGCGAACCCCAGCCCGACCAACCGTTTAGGTACCGGCGCCGCCATAGTGTTTTCGCGTCTCCCCCCAATGCGATGACTTCAAAGCTGCTACCTCCCACAAACCAACCGGCACCTGGGTCGGACCCAAGATACCCTCCGAGTGATTCAGAGGAAAAACTCGCGCCGCCATCGCGGCTCCAAAAATGCATCGCTTCATAATCCATACGTTTTGCGACGATATCGATCTGGCCGTCGTTTGCGCTGATTGACGGGTAGCCGATGGCTCCCCGACCTACTTCCTGCCATCCGCTCCATCCGGAACTTTTTGACCAAAATAAGGCGTAGATGCTGTGGTTGTCTCGCCCTTTTGCGGCGATTGCAATTCGGTAGACATCGTCTGCGCTCGGGGAATCAAGTTGTACGGTAGCAGACACATTCGGGGCGATTACTCCACCGTGGTTAGTATGTGTTCCGAAACTACGTGTATTGAAATTGAAGGTCCATGAATAGAGTTCTGAGTTCGTGCCGACACCGAGAAGCGTGGCTTGATTCGCTCCGGAATTGACAACTTTGGGAAGTGAAATGATCTTGTAGCCGTTGCCCAGCTGGCTCCATCCACTCCAGCCTCCATCGTAGCTGCGATACCAGACATCGTGAGCACTGTTTTTTACAGTTACCAGGAATTTTCCTCTGTCCGTAACAACGACGGAAGGTGTACCATCAAAACTTCCCCCAAGGTCTTCCCAGCCAGACCAGCTGCCTGAGTACCATTTGTGGTATAGAGCGCCGTTCAATCCCCGCGCGAATACGTGAATCTCGCCGCTTTTTGTCATGACGCTTGCTGGGCCGGGGCTGATTTCTCCGCCTAAATCTTCCCAATGTTCCCAGTCTCCGGAAGGTCCGCTGAACATATGCCAGAGCTTTGAATCCGCACCAGACTTGAAGAAGTGCTTCTGGCTTTTCAAGCTGGCGGTAAGAGCGATGCCGCCGGCATCCGGTCGCATTTCTTTTGGAATGTCAGCGCCGGCGTCGTCGTAATCATTTTCTCTTGCCAGCCGCTCACGCCTTTCTCTTTGAGTGGGTGATTCGTCACCAGAGAGCATCAAAAGCGCACCCCACGGGCCAGTGGGCACTCCAATTTGCCCAAGCAATTCTTTGATCAGCTCACTTATGATTGGTGGAATGGTCGCTTGCTCCAGGTTTGAGGAAGCAGGTTCCACGGGTCCACAGGAGTTAAAGCTGACCATCGCGCTTATCTCGAAAATGATGAGGCAAAATCTGGCAAAAAAATTTGATTTCATGGCGGTTGAATCTCCGTAGGTGGTTGTTTGCCCAAGATGGATTAAGCATTGTCTGTGCCATGATGTAACCGCCTATAAGTAAAGCATAATTTTCTTTTGCGCCTTCCAGCACCAAAAGCTGGCTCGAAATCCGGCCTCCGCAATCGCGAGACCACGGTCCGTTCGGAACCCACTGGCTGTTTAGAGCGCTCGACTTCGCCAAACATTGATTTTTGAACATTCTCCATCTTACGAATCAAAACTCGCGTAAATCGCGTCGTTACTCCACTCTATTCGACCCGCCATTTGCAACGTTCGTATTTAATCGTGTTTCGAAACTGCATTTACAAGTGTCAGCAATTCTATCCCGTCAATAAACCTGATAAAATAACAATAGACACGTCAGCAGTTGCCTGAATTCTTTGGCGCATTTTCCCTTACATTTGACAAGACTCTTTCAAAACTGGGAGCATTAGTGGCATCGGCGGCACTGAAGCAGCTACAGCTTCTGCATAAAACTTTATATGAGCGAGCCTATGCTGAGGCTCACTCGCTCGTTGCCGGCACTTCACGCACGATCCTGGCCTATTCGGACAAGTTTGAATCCAGCCTTCCGGATCACATCGAAAAATCCACTCAGCTTGAAGTGTTGGAAGCGATGCACGCCAGCAAGTTTCTGTTGTATGGGGACTTTCACGCGCTGAAGCAATCCCAAAGAGGCTTGCTGCGACTTTTGCGTGCGTATTCGCAGCGCTACCGCAATGCACCGATAGTTTTGGCCCTGGAAATGTTTAAGCAGAAAGACCAGGGAACTCTCGATTCTTACGTCAACGGCGAGATCAATGACGCGGAGTTATTGGTCGCCACCAACTACAATCGCGACTGGGGATTCCCCTGGCCTAACTTCAAGGCCATCATCGAGTTCGCAGCAAGCCGAGGCGTCCCAATCATTGGCATCAACAGTGAGAATGCGGGCAAAGACTCCCTTCCGGTAAGAGACCGCTTTGCATCGGAGATTCTTCTTGACGCTGCCGAAGAGTATCCCGATCACCTCATCGTCTGCCTGATAGGCGAGTACCACCTCGCCGATTCGCACCTGCCAAAGGCGATCAAACGAGAGGCTCTGCGACGAGGCACCTCCGGCGAGGCATCGATCACGCGGGTTTTGACAAATGTTGATCGCTATTATTTCCAACTACAGGACGACTCACCAATTCAGAACACCCGATTCCTAAAGGCGAAATCCGATCTGTTCTGCATCATGAACTCTCCGCCCTGGATGAAATGGCAGTCCTACTCCATATGGGAAGAGATGCGAAGCTCTGGGTTTGGCGGCACAGATTTCGATTCGGGTGACATTGAGCAGGTTGACGGCGATGATTACACTGAAGACTCTTTCGACATCGACTACCAGTTCATGGCTATGGCCAAAAATCTTGCAGGTTTTTTGGGGTTTAAAGAAGCTTCGCTTGATCTGGCAAATTTCAACATCACTTACTCACCGGACGGCAGCTTTGATGCTTTTTTAGATGCGGCTGACTGGGCCCCTCCACGCATTCGCTCCCGCATGGTGGGTCGTGCCAATCTTGACGGGTTCTATTACGTCAACGAAACGAACAACCTTCTGATCACGAGTCTGTCGATCAATAACCTTGCCGAAGCGGCCGGTCAGCACCTGCATCGGACTCTGGGCGAGTTTTGCGACCGCGTGGACGACCCGGCAGAGCAGTTCTACCGCAAGGTCATAAAAGCGATGATCGGGATTTTTGCGTCGAAAATTCTGAATCCCCGGCGCAAGGTTCCCCTGCTCTCGCACCACAGGACTTTTCTCGCAAAGACCTCTCGGCGCAAGCTTCTCGGACATGCCGCCACGCGCAGGGAAGTCTCGCGCGCGATCCTGCGTCATCACGAGTGGATGATGGAACGAATCACGGACGGCGAGGGGAAGTTTCGCGCACCCATGCCAAAGATCTATCACCTCGATATGATCACCGACCATGAGGTTGCGCAGGGAATCGGTTACATCATCGGCCACAATGTCTATCGGCGAGTCATGGCTAACCGCGTTTCGACGACGAAAGTCCGGGACATCTTCCGAAGACCAACTCCTGACTTTCCCTCCGTTTGGCGTCTCATCGCCGAACTCTATGGCATGATCGACCCGTAACAGTCCTCTCAAGCTAAAAGCTGATTTCCACACTGATTGCGCTTCCTTACAATTGTTAAGATTGCGTTAATTCTCCATAAATCCTAATCGGCGTTTGTTGCTTATGGAGGCACGGCAAGCTATTTCAAACCTGCGTCACGATTCAAAACTATTTCTGACAGGAACGACTCCATGACGAAACAAAGCCGCCATTTCCGTTTTGGTACAAGCCGATTGCTCGAGTTGAGTCTGTGCGGGCTCGCCTTTCTGACGACTCTCTCCGCCGAAGCCGCACCCACCGTGAAGATTGACGGCTCCAGCACCGTTTTCCCGATTTCCGAAGCCGTTGCCGAGGAATTCCAGTCCGAAAAGAAAGGCGCCGTCAAAGTTACGGTAGGAATTTCAGGGACAGGTGGGGGATTTAAGAAATTCTGCCGTGGTGAGACGGATATTCAGGACGCCTCAAGACCGATCCTTAAAGACGAGATGGCCGCCTGTGAAAAAGCTGGCATCAGCTATTACGAGCTTCCCATTGCATTTGACGCCATGGTGGTCGTAGTGAGCAAGGAAAACAACTGGATCACCAGTATTTCGACAGATGACTTGAAAAAAATGTGGGAACCCTCTGCACAGGGAAAGGTCACCAAGTGGAATCAGGTTCGCGCGACCTGGCCGGACGCTCCCTTGAAGCTGTACGGAGCAGGATCAGACTCCGGCACCTTTGACTACTTTACCGAAGCAGTGATGGGCAAATCAAAAGCGAGCCGTGGCGACTACACTGCCAGTGAAGATGACAATACGTTGGTTCAGGGCATCAGCGGTGACAAGAATGCCATCGGATATTTACCCTTCGCCTACTACGAGCCAAATCAGAAAAAACTGAAGGCTCTGATGATCGATGGAGGAGCCAAGGCCCCGTCGAAAACGCCGGTAGCCGCATCCAAGGAAACGGTTGAAAACGGCACCTACTATCCTTTAGCGCGCCCGATTTTCATCTATGTAAGTGCCAAGGCGACTGAACGCCCCGAAGTAAATGAGTTTGTTCAATTCTACTTAAGTTCCGCCTCCAAACTTGTCGAACAGGTCAAGTACGTTGCTCTGCCGAAGGAGGCTTATTCTCTTACCAAAACCCGTTTCGAAAAGAAGAAAACCGGTACCGTATTTCACGGCGAGCAAAAAGTTGGAGCTAAAATTACAGACCTGCTAAAGGCCGGAGCCGCTCATTGAGTTTATTTGGCGGACCTCGTTTCTTTATCGCTAACCAGGAGAGCGTGGGGCTTCCCCGCGCTGTCCAAGTGACCTGGACACGCTCTCAGATGCGCAAGCTCTGGGAGCGTTTCATAGAAGCCATTCTCTTTCTTTGTGCCTTCTGTTCCGTCCTGGCGACCATCGGCATCGTGGGTATTCTTCTCACTGAAGCCATTCCTTTCTTCAAAGAAGTCCCTCTGCATCGCGTTTTGACCGATACACAATGGACTCCACTATTTGCCGACGCTCACTACGGAATCCTCCCGCTTTTATCCGGAACCCTGGTGACTACGCTCGTTGCCCTTTCGGTGGCGATCCCCGTCGGAATCATCACCTCAATCTTTCTGAGTGAATATGCCAACGCCAGAATCCGTGAAGTTATCAAGCCAATATTGGAACTTCTCAGTGCTGTTCCAACCGTTGTTTACGGATATTTCGCGTTGCTTTTTGTAACGCCGTTTCTGAAGCAGTTTATGCCCGAACTATCGTCGTTCAATATGCTTGGCGCGGGCATCGTCATGGGAATCATGATCATACCTTATGTGTGTTCCCTGAGTGAGGATGCCATGCGTTCGGTGCCGATGTATATGCGCGAAGGTTCCTATGCGATGGGAGCCACGAAGTTTCACACGGCGATCCACGTTCTCGTCCCGTCAGCTTTTTCAGGCATCACCGCCGCCCTGATTCTTGCGATTTCGCGCGCCGTTGGCGAAACGATGGTCGTAGCCATCGCTGCTGGCATGCAGCCTAATTTCACCTTCGACCCGACAGAACCCGCACAAACAGTCACGGCTTATATTGTCCAGGTCAGTCTGGGCGATTTACCCCACGGTACGATTGGGTACCAGACTATTTTTGTGGCCGGCCTTGCTCTGATGCTTCTGACGCTGACGTTTAATATTGCAGGGCACTTCCTGAGAAAACGCTTCCGGGAGGTCTACTGATGAAGTCGATGCGGGAACAGATTTTTCACAACCGCCTTCTCGATCGGTCTTTTGCGGCACTAAGCCTTGCCTGTCTGGTCGGCTCGCTTCTCGTGCTCGTACTCCTTGGGTTGAATCTTGCTGGCGACGGCATGAGCCGCATCGACTCTGCATTTCTAACTTCATTTCCTTCACGCTTCGCGCAGAAAGCCGGAATCTTATCCGCATGGGTTGGGACGCTGCTTGTCATGCTGGTCACCGCCGCCGTGGCGATCCCGGTCGGCGTCGCTGCTGGTGTGTACCTCGAAGAATACGCCCCAAAAAACAAGCTGACCTCGATCATCGAGCTCAACATCACGAACCTCGCGGGCGTGCCATCCATTGTCTTTGGCCTGATGGCCCTTGGGTTGTTTGTCTATAAATTCGGCTTGGGGCAAAGCGTCCTGACGGCAGGTTTGACCCTGGGACTCCTGGTGCTACCCATCATCATCGTCACCACGCGCGAATCGATCCGGGCGATCCCGCAAACCACGCGCGAGGCTGCTTTTGCGGTAGGAGCCAGCAAATGGCAGACCGTACGCGATCATGTCTTACCGTATTCCACGAGTGGAATTCTTACGGGTGTCATCATCGCTCTCTCCCGGGCCATCGGCGAGACGGCGCCCCTTATCACTGTGGGCGCGCTGTCATTTATCGCTTTCCTTCCAGCATCGCCCGTAACGTCAGATCCACCCTTTCTTTCCTTTGAATGGCTGCACGCACCGTTTACGGTCATGCCCATGCAAATGTTTAACTGGATTTCGCGGCCCCAGGAAGAATTTCACGTTAATGCTGCGGCGGCAGGACTAATTTTAGTCGCCATGACGCTGACCTTGAATGCGTGCGCAATTTACATCAGGATTCACTTCCGCAAACGGATCAAGTGGTAACACCAATGAATGTATTAGAATCAATGCCAGTGCCAAAGAAGGCGGACGTCAAGAACCTGAACTTTTGGTATGGCGCAACGCAGTCCCTGCGTAACGTGTCGCTTCCTCTGTACGAAAATAAAGTCGTCGCACTTATTGGACCATCCGGATGCGGAAAGACAACTTTGCTGCGTTGTTTCAACCGCATGCACGAGCTCTATCCCGGCAATCGGTCTGAAGGGTCCATCTTTCTGTACCCGGACAAAATAGACATACTCGGTGCTTCCATCGACCCGATCGAAATACGCATGCGCATTGGCATGGTTTTCCAGAAGCCAAACCCATTCCCAAAGTCCATTTTTGAAAACGTCGCCTATGGCCTGCGGGTCCGTGGCCTCAGCGACCGTAGCAGGCTCTCGGACAAAGTCGAACAAGCCTTACGTGATGCTGCCCTTTGGGATGAGGTAAAGGACCGATTGAAGGCTAACGCCTTCGCCCTTTCCGGCGGCCAGCAGCAGAGATTGTGCATCGCCCGGGCATTAGCTACAGACCCGGAATTACTGCTATTTGACGAGCCGACGTCAGCCCTCGACCCAATCGCGACTGCCCATATTGAAGAGCTTACGATCGAGCTGAAGAAAAAGGTCAGCATTGCGATCGTGACGCATAACATGCAGCAGGCCGGCAGGATTTCGGACTATACGGCTTTCATGTACCTCGGAGAACTAGTAGAATTCGACAAGACCAATCTGATTTTTACGAAGCCATCGAGTAAATTGACTGAGCAGTACATCACTGGTCATTTTGGCTGATAGAATCAGGTTGACGCGGGTCAAATGAGACAGGCCGGATTTGTTTGTTTTAATAAAGGCTATGATGCGTGAAGCGTAACTTCGACAAAGAATTTCAGGCTATCCGCGACCAGGTGCACGTCATGGGCATCCAGGTGGAGAGAGCCATTGGTCATGCTTTGGCGGGCCTGACCCAGCGGCACTCTGAAAGTTTCAAGCGTGTTTACGATATCGAGCAAAGTATCAATCAAATGCACCTCGACGTCGACGATCGCTGCCTTCGCCTCCTGGCACTGCAGTCTCCGGTCGCAGCGAATCTCAGGCTCGTGGTAGGCATCATCAAAATAAACACCGATCTGGAACGCATGGGTGACCTCGCAGTAAACCTTGCTCATAACGGCTCCCGCTATATCAAGGAACCAGCGTTAAAGCCCCTTCAAGATCTGCCCATAATGGCAAAAGAAGTTCAGTTGATGGTTCGGGAGTCCCTCGATTCATTTCTCCAGGGCAATGTGGAGTTGGCCCGCACCGTACTAAGCCGCGATGATGAAGTTGATCGCCACAAAAATGAGATTTTTCGCGAGCTGGTCGATAAGTACATGAGCGTTGATGGCACGACCGTCAATCGTGCTCTGGATCTGATTCTGATTGCCCGCAACCTCGAGCGTATCGCCGATCATGCGACCAACATTGCCGAAGATACTATTTTTGTTGTGTCCGGAACGGACGTCAGACACGGCAAGAGGGCGATACCGCCCTCTGGTGCTCCGAAGGAGCTGGATAAATAGTTACCGGCGCGAAAGCGCCGTTACAGTTATTGGCCGATATAGATCTTGAACGTGCCGCCGACCATCCCACCTTCACGGAACTCCAGGGCAACTGGACCAACACCTTTGGCAAAGTAAACTTTTGTCTCGGATGATGAGTCGCGATTTTTGCGTTTAAGCACGAGTTCCATCGTATCGGAATAAGAAGCCGAAGAGCCGGCGGTTCCGCCGCGAAAATCCACGACGCTCGCCGAAGCACTTTCATAAACGGCCTGGCCGCTTCTGTCGGTGCCTCCGGCTTCAGCGAATGAGACCCGATTGATCAGGTCGGCATATTTTGTCAGGTTGAAGAGGCTGACTCCGCTCATTTCCGCAAGGCCAGGAGCATAGAGCAGCTGATTGGTTGGGTTATCTTCAAGTTTAAAGAAGAGATCACCGTTAGCACCAGACACCAGGCGGCCTTTTGCCTGCCCAGCTTCGCCACCCTCACCGCCATAGGAGGCCGAGAACATCACGGGCATTCCGGCCTTTAGGTTGTTTGCACTGTAATATGAATTCGCGCGCGCGTATTGGCCGGCACCCTGGGAGGATGACCCTTCCGAAATCGGGCGGCGATTGCTGACGTCGATCTGCAACATCCCCGAGCTGTCTTCCAGCGCAGCGTTCGGTCTGCCACAGCCGGTAAAGGAAGCGGCGAGCAGAAGAACCGGTAACATCACTCTGGTCAGGTTGTTCTTGGCAGCTGTCATGTTTCTTTCCCTCTAAAAACTATCGTCGTTATTGTTTTTCGCCAGAGCTTGCTTATTTGTTGGTAGATGCCATCTGCGCATTGCGGCGCTGCTTGAACCAGATATCAGCCATCTGGAGCGTCTTGCCATCGGTTGTCTTAAAGGTAGAAGCCAACCGCACTTCATTTTCCATTACAGTGAGGGGCTTTCCATTTGAAGACGTCGACTTGTAGGCCAGACTCAATTCGCTAATTTTTGATTGGGCCAGCGAAGTTAATTCGCCAGATTCGGTCACACCATTGCTATTGGCGTCATTCCACACCAGAAGTTTCTTGAAGATGACATCTTTGCTGTCGATTTTTCCATCGCGATTCAAATCGTACTGACCGAGGGCGAGGAAGCCATTATCGAAAGTATTTCCGCGGTCAGCATTTTTTACTTTACCAACGGAATACTCACCGAAGAGCTCTGCTCCGCTATTAATGACACCGTCGCCGTTGATGTCCAGGGCAAGGAAAGCATCGCCAGCAGCGATCCAGCCAGTGCGTATAGTATGTCCAGTGGCCGTGATGTCAAAGGTAGCGACGACCGATTCGTCCCAGACATCTACGAGATCGAATTTTCCGTTTCGATTGAGATCCAGGACAATCGGAGACTGATAGTCTTTGAAAGCCTTGCCGGGAGCTGCGAATCCGTATGCCGGGTGGAATACGGCCAGAGCAATCTGGCTTCGGGATCCACCTTCACCAGTCTGACCATCATATCCGGTGATTTTGATTTGATTGCCGCTCACGGAGTAGCTTACGCCTTTATTGATCCACTGGAAGGGGCGCTCTGGGTGCAAATTTCCGTTGAGGCTTTTGCAGGATCCGTCATCGTATTGTGCAGACGCATCCTGGGCCATACATATAGACAGGCTTCCCTTCGCAGTTCCCTCGGACTGGCCCGATTGAACGCTTCCGGCTACATATTTCAAGTCAACGTTCATGATCAGGCGGCCGTATGATGAACCCTGTGAAGCATCATCGGAGTAACCTTTGACTGCAGCATCGATGGTCATCGGTCCCGCTGCGATGACCTTTCCGCTGCCATCTTTAAGGATTGCGCGGAATCCTTCATTCGTCGCCTGATAGCCAGAGGCCATGTTTGAAAATGGCGTCACGGGAATCAACAGCGACCCTTCGGAGGATTGAACCACCGTCTGGGGCTGTGGCGGCGAAATCAATGGCTGCGGTTGAACTACTGGCGTTGGTTGAACCGTGACCGGTTGCACAGGCACCGGAATGGGCTGTGTAACCACTGGTAGCGGCTGAACCGGAACAACCGGCTGCACGGGAACAACCGGCTGCACGGGAATGGCGGTACCAACATCCGGCTGACTGACAACCGGAACGGGCTGATTATTGACAACCACAGGTTGCTGTGGCGCATGAGTCGCCTGCACAACTGGTTGCGGCTTTGACTCCTGCGTCGCAGGATTTTTCGCGGGAGCAGTCGTGTTGGTTCCGATGTGATTGCTGCTGTTTTCACAACCGGCAATCAACGCAAAAAGGGCGAAACTAACAGTCAGACTCATTCCAAATCGGGTAATTGAACTGTTCATCTGGGTGCTCCCGGTAAAACGTTGTATCTAAAGAGATGCAATCGCCGTTCCGGTGCATTTTTTACGTATTTTCAGCTGGTTAC
>Ga0154020_10004594_pt1 | contig 16433 bp, 12 predicted proteins | sample Klosneuvirus_201_FD_109709 | JGI IMG/M metagenome (GOLD analysis project Ga0154020, IMG submission 109709) | Active sludge microbial communities from wastewater, Klosterneuburg, Austria - Klosneuvirus_20160825_MG | ecosystem: Engineered > WWTP > Aerobic digester > Activated sludge | place...
GGCCTTTGCCATGCGCAGCGCGAGCGCGCGATGCGTGGCGCCCGCGAGCCGCGACAACGCCGTGGCGATTCCCGCCTCGGCATCCGCGGTCTGGCTCATCGACACCGGACCCGGCGCAAACAGATCGCGACCGCGATACACGATGCGCGGACGCAGACCGAGCGTGCGATAGCTGCGCTCGTCACCGAGCAGCTCGGCCTTGAGCTGCGGTGCGAGTTGCTCGGGGTCGACCTCGACGAGGTTGCGCTTGCGCATCATCGCCGCGAGCTGACGCACGGGCAGCGGCTGTCCGTTGCGAAGCTGCGCGAACACCGTCGCGGCCGCATCGCCGAGCGGCGTGCCCACGCGCGCGAGCGGATCGTTCTCGACCGCCTCGATCTGCACCGGCGGCTGCATCGGACGATGCTGCTGCTGCTGCTGCGGCTGATACGGCTGCGATTGCGCGTGCTGCGGGCGATCGCCCTGCGGCCGCGGCTCGCCGTTCGCTTGCTGCGGTTGGCCGTTCTGCGGTGGACGATTGTCGCGGCGATCGTTGTTGCGGCGATTGTCGCGCTCGTCGCGGCGGTGACGCTTGCGATCGCGGCGATCCTGCCACTGCGCCTTGCGCTCGGCGCGCGCGTTGATCTCCGGCATCATCGGCCGATCCTCGTCGGCGGTCTTCTGATCGCGATACTCGCCGTGCGCCTGCGCCGGCTTCGCGAGATCGTCGCCGTACATCGCCTGGAGCTCCTGCTCCTCGGGCGTGAGATCGGGGAGATCCTGCTCGTCGATCGTCGCGGCGGTCGATGCTTCGATCGGAGTCTCCGCGATGACCTCGGTGTCCTCGATGTCGTCGTCGGTATCGAGATCGCTCGCGTCGACCGACTCGACCTTCGTCTCCATTACCTCGGGCGCTTCGACGACGTCGACGACCGCGATCTCCTGCGTCTTCGACTTCTTCGGAGCGGGCTTCTTCGCTGCCGCCTTCTTCGCTGGCGCCGCCTTCTTGGGAGCGGGCTTCTTGGACGCCGGCGCCTTCTTCGCGGGGCCCTTCTTCTTCTTGGCCTCGGTGGTCGGCTCGGCATCGTCGGTATTCGGCATCGTCGGCGTTCCTACCAAAAACTGGCCCACCCGTCGAGGCGCCCGTAGCGTCGGAATGACGGCGGAATCCCCGGCGTTTAGGTCTCTAGAAGGTTCAAGGAGAACGTCATGCAGTCCCGGAAGATCGGAGTCCTGCTCGGGGGCCTGTCCAGCGAGCGCGAAGTGTCCCTGCGCACCGGAGAGGCGGTCCTGGCGGCCCTGCGCGAGCGCGGCCACGATGCCATCCCGATCTATGTCGATCGCGATGTCGACGTCGCACTCCGCCAGGAGCGCATCGATGTCGCGTTTATCGCGCTCCACGGTCGCTGGGGCGAGGACGGCTGCATTCAAGGCCTCCTCGAGACCCTCGGCATCCCCTACACGGGCTCGGACGTCCTGTCCTCGGCCCTGGCGATGCACAAGAGCAAGGCCAAGGAGCTGTTCCGGCTCCACAACCTACCCACGCCCGCCTACTACACGATGACCGCGGCGGATGCCGTCGATATCCCCGGCATGCACGGCGACTTCGGCTTCCCGTGCGTCGTGAAGCCGGTCAATGAAGGCAGCTCTGTCGGCGTGACGATCTGTCACTCGCTGGCCGATCTCGCGCCCGCCGTCGAGGCCGCGTTCAACTTCGACAACGAGATCCTCGTCGAGAGGTTCATCGTCGGCAAGGAAGTCTCGGTCGCCATCGTCGACGATCGCGCCATCGGCGCCGTCGAGATCGCACCACGCGACGGCTTCTACGACTACGCGAACAAGTACACGAAGGGCGCCACGGACTACTTCGTGCCGCCTCGCCTCTCGCCCGAGCGATATCGGGGCGTGCTCGCTCAGGCGCAACGCGCCCACGCAGCGCTCGGCTGCCGCGGCGCCACCCGCGTCGACATGATGGTGTCGGACTCGGGCAACGAGTTCATCCTCGAGGTCAACACGGTCCCGGGGCTCACACCGACGAGCCTCTTGCCCAAGATCGCGGACGCGGCGGGTATCTCGTTCGGCGAGCTGTGCGAGGTGATGCTCGCGAGCGCGACCTTGACCACCGCCCGCGGGCGCGGCGAGCGCCGCATCCTCCAGCGCCAGTTCGTCGGCGATGATCGCCGCGAGGCCATGGCCGGCCACCACTGAGCTGCCCGATCGCATGACCACCCGCGAACGCCGGATCCTCGTCGCCACTGCGATCCTCGCAGTCGGTGCACCCGCCGGCGCGATCGCGCTCGTTCGCGATCGAACCGCTGCGCTCGCGGACCATCTGTCCTCGGCGAGCGGAGTCACCGCGTCGATCGGCGCCATCGATGCCGACCTCACGGGCACCGTGCGGTTGTCCGACGTCGCGTTCGGGTCGCTGATCCGCGCCGACGCGATCGAGGCCTCGGTCGCGCTCGATTCGCTGCTCTCCGGCGAGCTGCGCGCCGACGAGATCCAGATCGCGTCTCCGCGCGTCGCGATCGAGGTCGATGCCGATGGCGACTCGAACCTCGCGCGCCTCGCCCGCCGCCTCGCGAAACGGCCGAGCTCTTCGTCGTCCGGCGCGTCGAGCGAACATCCGTCCTCGCATCGCATCCGCCGCATCGTCGTCAGTGAAGGCACGCTGACAGCGCGCATCGCGGGCGTCGGAGAGATCAGCGCGGACGATGTGGAGATCGTGCCCGACGCCGGTGGCGCGCGGGTGATCACGGGCGCACTGCGCGTGTCCACGCACGGCGGTCCACTGCCCGCGCTCGCGAACATCGACGTGAACCTCGCGTTCACGCGGAGTGCGGCGGATCTGTCCATGCCCGCGATGAAGTTCGGTCGCGTCCTCGCGGTCGGCGGCACGGGATCCGTGACCGCGGGTGGCAGGACCACGGTCCTGTACGACGTCGCCGCTGGACGCCTCGGACGAGCGCCCCAAAGGCCCGAAGAACCGGAAGGCATGGTGTCTCCTTCGGGACCTTCGCGCCTCTCGGGCTCTTCGATCGAGCTCCGAGCGTCGATCGACGATCGCGGTGTGCCGCGAGACCTCGCGCTCGAGGCGACTCCCACGCTCCTTATCCTGAGCGGCGACCACGTTCCCCTCGCCGGGTTGACCGCGCTCGCGCCACACGCCGTCGTGCTCGACCATGCACACGCCAGTGGCACGCTACGCATCTCTCGCGAGCACGACGGCGTTGCCATCGAAGCCGATGGCGCGATCGACGGTCTGTTGCTCCAACACAAGACGCTCGCCGAGGTCCCGATTCCCGTGACCACCGCGATCCGCGCCACCGCGCGCGCGAGCAGCGATCGCCTCACCGTCGACCGCTTCGAGCTCGACATGGGCGCGATCCACGCGCGCGCGAGCGGCGCCGTTCATCGCGGCAGTGCGACGACGCCGCTGTCCGCGCAGCTCGATCTCGCGATCGATCGCGCGCCCTGCGCGGATCTGCTCGCGTCGTTGCCCGCGGAAGTACGCGGCCCCCTCGATGGCATCGTCCTCGACGGCGAGATCGGCCTCGCGAGCCACCTCACGATCGATCTCGCGGCCCCCGTCGGTGACGGCGCGGTGCTCACCGCGGACTTCGCCGGCCGGTGCAAGACGATCTCGGAGCCGCCGGCCGCGGATGTCGCCACGCTCGCGATTCCGATCGACGACGATGACTTCGTCGACATCGCGAAGATTCCCGCGCGCGTTCGAGGTGCGTTCGTGTCTGCCGAGGACGGGCGGTTCTGGGACCACGATGGCTTCGATCTGCAGCAGATCGGCCGCTCGCTGGAGATCGATCTGCGCGAGCGCCGGCTCGCGCGCGGCGGATCGACGATCAGCCAGCAGCTGATCAAGAACGCGTTCCTCACGCACCGCCGCACGCTCGATCGCAAGATCCAGGAAGCCGTGCTGACCTGGCGGCTCGAAGCACGCCTCGACAAGCAGCAGATCCTCCAGCGCTACTTGAACGTCATCGAGCTCGGTCCGGGCGTGCATGGCATCGGCCCCGCCGCGACGCATTGGTTCGCGACGACGCCGCGCGGGCTCACGATCAAGCAGGCCGCGTTCCTCGCCGCGATCACGAGCGAGCCCACGTCGATGTCGCGGCGCGTCCGGCGGCGCGGCGGCCTCGACGAGGTCAGCGCGGAGCGCGTGGCGACGATCCTGCGTGCGATGCGGCGCGACGGTGTGATCTCGAGTGCGGAGCACGACGCCGCTCGCACACAGGCGATGAACTTCGCCCCTGGCGCGATTCGCGACGATCGCTGATTCGGCCGCGGTCGCCGCGCGGCGATGGGATACCGTCGAGAGATGCGCGACAGCCTGGTGGCCGAAGCGAGCTCGATCGAGCTGCGCGTCGATCAGTCGTGGCATCCAGACGACCTCGCCGTGTTGCCCGACGATTACCAGGGCCCCGAGCTCGTCGTCGTCGCGCACGCGAATCGCATCGTCTCGCTCACTCCGCACGGTCGCCTCGTGCGCCCGCTGTCATCTCGCGCGGCAACGGCGCTGCTCGACGCGACGTCGCTCGCCCGCACCGAGCAGTTCGAGCTCGGCGTCGACACCGCGCTGTCGCGACTGATCACGGCGTTCTATCTGCGCGTCGATCACGCGCGCGGTCCGTCGCACTCGTTCTCGGTCCGCGGCGCGGTGAATCATCAAGCGCCGCATCCCCTGCCCGGCTTGTGGTCGACGCTGCTCCGCGTGATGCGCGACGCGATCGGTCCGCTCGATGCGGGGAATGCCTCCGCGTGGGACGTCGCGATGACGTGGACCTCGCCGTTCGATCTCGGGCCGACATTTCGCCACGGGGGCGTCGTCGCCTTGCCGCACCTCGTGACGTCGTTCTCTCTCGACGACGGCGGCGTGTACTTGCGCACGGGACAAGTTCCGATCGCCGGCGATCCGTATCGCACGATGGATGCGACGCCGTCGGTGCTCTATCGCCTCGACGAACCGAGCTGCACGCTCGTCGACGAGAACACGCGGCGACCGGTCGCACCCGACGAGAGCGGTCGCCAGTGGACGTTGCCGTGCGGCGGTGGCGTGCTCGCCCTGCATCGCGAGTGGCGAACGCCGCCGCGGCTCGTGGTGCGCGTCGACGATCCCGGACGCGGAATCTACGTGCAGAAGCTCTAGCGAACGACTTGCGACGACGCGCTGGCGTACAGACCGTGGATCAGGTCGTAGAACGCGTCGTTCGTGAAGAACATGAGCTCCACGTAGCCCAGGGTGATCTGATCGCCCGAGCTCAGCACGCGCGGAGCGCGGGGCTGGAGCGGCTCGCTGTTGACCTGCGTGCCGGCCGACGAATCGTCGTCCCAGATCCGCCATGCGTTGTTCACGCACTCGAACCACGCGTGGCGCTTGGACACGCTCGCATCGTCGAGGATCACGTCGCAGCTCGGCGCCACACCGATCGTGACGATGTCTTGATCGGGATCTTTGGGCGCGAGCTCGGCGACGAGCATCGACTCGCCGAGCGTCTGGCGCGGGCGCTCGAGGAGCAAGCGATCCGTGGTCAGCTCGTCGACCTTCGCGGGATCGAGGCTCTGCAGCGCACCGAGCGCATGCACGAGGAACGGATACGGGTGCTGCGCGAGGAAGTGCTCGCGACGAAGAGCGGCTTGAACGTCGTAGGTGTTGATCGGTTCGAGCGTGCGCGTCATCACCGCTTCACACCCCGAGGAACAAGCGATTTCCGAAGTTCCGCTCGAGCTCGGCCGCGAAGATCTTCTGCGCCGCCGTGTCGATGTCGTACGCGACCCGCTTGAACTCGAACACGCGTTCGTCGGTGTCGTAGATCGTATAGCTCGCGCGGTTGTCGTAATCGCGCGGTTGGCCGACGGAGCCGACCGAGATGATGTAGCGGTGCTCGGGGCGGATGACGAACTTCGTCGCCACGACCTCGAACACTTCGTCGCGGGTCAACGCGAACGACTTGCACAGGTGCGAGTGACCGATGAAGGTGACCGCGCCGAGATCGTCCCAGATCTCGAGGCAGCGCGTCGCCTGCTCGACCGAGAAGATGTACTCGAACTCTTCGAGGTTGATCGGCGACCCGTGGCAGAAGGTGACGTCACCCTCGCGAACCTCGTACGGGAGGCCGCGCAGCCATTGCATGTTCTCGGGGCTGATCTGGCGCGCGTGGAGGTCGAGCGCCTGGCGAGCCGCGTCGTAGTAGTACGAATAGTCCATCCGCCCGGCGACCGCGGCATCGTGGTTGCCGAGGATCGTGAACGAAGCGAGCTTGCGAATCAGATCGCAACACTCGTTCGGGGACGCGCCGTATCCGACGACGTCACCAATACATACGTACTTGTCGATCCGTTCGGAACGGAAGGCATCCACCACCGCGTTCATCGCTTCGATGTTCGCGTGGACGTCAGAGAAAATTCCGATCCTCATCTACGGCAGACCGATGATACCTGAAACCAACGTCACAATGACACCTCAGTCTACCTAGGTTTGGATCAGATCCGATTCGTCGAGCTGCTCGGCCTCTTCGTCTTCCTCGATGAGGTCGGCCTCGTCGAGTAGCTCCATCGGGCTCGACGCGTCGAGCGCCTCGAGACCGGCGTGCGCGGCGTCGGGTAGCCCCTGCTCCAGCGCCTCGAAGAACCGCCGGGAGAACGCCCGATTGACGGTCACGTCGCGGCCGGCCTGGGAGCCGTCGGCGCCGGGTCGCACCCGGACCTGATCGCGCGCGGCCGACGCATGGAGCTCCAATGCGTGCTTGGCCACGGGTGCCACGGCGCTCTGGCCGTTCGCCATCATCTCGATAGCTGCCTTGCCACCGCGCACCGCGATGTGCGCCATCGCCCACGCGACACGCTCGGAGGCCTGCGGCGTCGCGCGCTCCCCGAGGCGGCCGAAGTTGGAGGCCAGCGGCATCAGCCCGGTCGGACCGACCTGCCCGATCGCCCGCGCGACCTCGCGCCAGATCTCCGTCGGCTCGTTGAGCAAGAGGTCGATCACTGCCTGCGTTCCATCCTCGGTGCGGAGCAGCGCGAGCGCGAGTGCGCAGCCGTGGCGCAGGAAGCCCTTACTGCTCTGCAGGCCTTGGATCAGCGGCGCCGCCGCGGCCTCTCCGAACTTCACGCTCATGCCCAAGACGCGGACGGCCTCGGCGCGCGACATCTTCGCGACCGCCGCGATCACCGGCACGGCCGCCTTGGTCTCGCCGCGCTCGCACAGCTCGATCGCCGCCGCCACGCGCTTCTCGCGATCGTCGAGCATCGCGAGGAGCTCGTCGACGGACGCCTTCGGACGCGCGGAGCCCTTCGGCGGCGTTCCACCGATCGAGCCCGAGACCGCCGGTGCTTCCTCGCTCGTCACCGGCAAGCCATTGGTGCGCGGCACCTGGCTGGTCACGCCGGTCGTCGCCGACGGAGCGGGTGCAGCGGCGGGGGCGTCCTTCTTCGTCAGCTCGACACCGAGGGCGCGCGCTTCTTCGGCGAGCGCCTTCGCGTTGTCCGCCGTCGCATCGGCGTCGATATCGAACGCCGTCGTGTGGCGCTTCAGCTTCTCGAAGCCGTGATCGAGCCGCACGACGAGATCGCGGCGCGAACGCGCGAGCCCCTCGCTGACGGCGACCTGCGCGAGCTCCGGCCCCATCCACAAGCCCCACGCGACCGCGCTCTCGAGCACGTGCCGGCGCAGCTCGCGCCATCGCGGCAACGGAAAGCCGCGCGTGCACACGAGGTAGTCCTCGCGAATCGGCCGTGCGAACCGGCGCGCCATCGCGATCGCGCGACGCAGGCTCTGCGCGCTGTCGAGCTGCGCGAGCTTGTCGTCGCGGAACTCGCTCGCATCCGTGTGCTCGACGCCGAGCAGATCGAAGCCCGCACCGGTGACGAGGTCACGTGCGCGATCGAACGACGGCGAGCCATCCCCGAGCCCGCCCGAGGACAAGCCACGCAGGTGATCCTCGGCAGCGCGCACGATGTAGCCGACGTTCTCCGCGAGCGGAGCGACGAGCTTCACGCGGCGGATCCGGCGGCCGCGCACCACGAGCTCGATCGTCGGCTCGAACTTCTTCGCGAGGACCGCGAGCACCGCGCGATGCGTGTCGAGCGCGATGTCGAGCGTCACGATCGCGAGCTGCGTCGTCGAGGGTACGCGCATCGCCGCGGGCGGGCCGATGACCAGCGCGATCACGGGATAGTACGAGGTGCGGTGCAACAGCACGCGTATGTCGAGCTTGCCGCCGAGCCCGCGCGAGAGATGCTCGCCCGCGACGAGCGCGAGGCGGACACCATCGGGACCGACGGTGATGCTCGAGGTGTCGCGACCCGCGGCCTTGTCGAGCCACGAATCGGCGGCGGCGTCCGGGAGCTCTTGGGTCTCGGTGGTCAGCGGATCGGCACCCGCGGGCACGATCGCTGCACCGCCGGTGATCTCTTCATCCACCTCGAGCGGGAGGTTCGCGTGGCCGTTCGTCGCCGCCTCGGGCTTCTGCGCTTCGACCCCGGTGATGATCTGATCCTCGAAGCCCGACTCCGCACGGATGTCGCGGCTGCTCGTACGGATCCGCTCCTCTTCGAGTGCGACGTTCGCGAGGCTCGTCTCGATCTCGTCGAGCTCGTCGAGCGGGACGGGCTTGGTCTCGAGTCCGTCGATGAGCAGCCCCGGCATCGGCAACGGCAGCGGTGTCGGCTCCGTGTGTCCGGTGACCGCCGGCATCGTGCCGAAACCGACACCCGGCGCGATCTGCGCGGCCATCGGCGCATCCGCCGTCGGAGCCAGGCCGATCGTCGTGCGGTCCGCTTGGATCTCGTCGTCGTCGCCGGGCGGCGGCGCGAGCGGCTCGGGAGCCACCGGCGCGCGCGCGATCGTGGTCTTCGCCGCATCCTGGGCGGCTTGCGCGGAGGCCTGGGCGGCCGCGGCGTTGATCATCGTCTTGCGCGCGTCGCTGCGCAGGCGATCGATCTCGGCGCGCGCTTTCTCGAGCTCGAGCCGCGCGCGCTCGATCGCATTCGCCTTGTTCTCGAGATCCAACGCGCGGCGCTCTAGCTCGCGCGCTCGCTTGTCGTTGGCCTCGCGCGTCTTCTCGAGCTCGCCACCCCGCCCGTCGAGCTCCGCGCGCCGGCGATCGAGATCGTTCGCGGCGTCGGCGATGCGCGCCTTCTCGAGCGCCTCGGCCGCGCGCTTCTCGAGGAGCGCGCGCAAACCGGTCGCACCGTAGACCACGACGAAGTCCTTCGCGTACGGCGGAATACCGGCGTCGTCGCTACGCATGCGCTGGAGCAGCGCGATTCGCTCGTCGAGCTCGCGATGGCGATGCGAGTCGGCGAGCACCAGCACGAGCAGCTCCGCGACGGGATCGTGATACACGACCGGCACCGCGACGCGGATCGACTCGCCGCTCTCCGCGCGCACCACGTTGAGCGCCATCACCGGATCGTCCGTGTGGAGCCGCTCGACCAGCTCGGGATCACTCGCCGCGTCGACCGTCGTGTAGACCTGCGCCGCGATCAGGTCGCCGCGCGGCCCGGTGACATGCACCGTCGTGGTCTGCGTGCGTCCGAGCGCACCACGATAAGCGTTCGGCGACGGTGTACGGGCAGTCCCCCTGGCCATCGCGTAGGCATATCGCTACGCGCCCGATACCTCAATCGCGAAGTGCCGCGATTACCCGCAGCGCACCGGAGGTCAGTTGACGCTGCCGGACGGTTCGTCGCTGATCTGCTCGGGGACGTCGTCTTCGACGTTGCCCATCATCTGCGCGGCGACCGCCACCAGCACCTCGTGGACGTGCTCCAGGGTGTCGAGGCGGCCACACAGGGAGTAGTAGTCCTCGATCGAGACCTCGCCCATCCGCGCGAGTGCCTGCTGGACATACAGACGCATCCGGGGCGGCGCATCGAGCTCGGAGTCGAAGTCGTCGAGGTCGGCCTGCGCGATCGCGGCAGCGACGAAGCCCGCCGGCTGGAAGTTCAAGCCGGTCGGCAGGACCATGCGCCACTCGGCGTCCTTCGTGGTCGACTTGCCGTTCTCGGCATCCGCGCTCGCGCCGAGCTCCCAGCGACCGCCGAGTCGCCGGCGGACCACTTCACCGAAGTACGCGCCCGACGTGGTGATCACGAGCTGGAGCGTCGCGGCCTGCGAGCCCTCGACGGTGCGCAGGTAGTGATCGAGCACCGGTAGCGTGTCGCTATCGAACTCGAGCGTGACGCCGAGCGCGTTGCGGACGTATGTCACCACCTGATCGGCGTACTCGCGTACGCGCGGTGGCACGGGCTCGTCCATGCGGCCCAGCCTAGCGTGTTCCCGGTTAGTCGACGATGGTGAACTGCACGATCCCGTGCCGCGATCGCATCATCACGAATGCGGGAACGTCATTCTTCGCGGCGTCCCCGAGCTGCGCTTCGACCCACCCGTCCGACGAGGTCTTGGCCAAGCTCGCCGCGGATCCGAGGTTGACGCGGCTTCCACGCGCCCGAACCGCGAGCGCGCCGTTGCCGCGGCGGAGCTTCACGTCGAGGTCGCCCTCGAGGCTCGACACCATGATCCGTCCGCGCAGCGACATCTCCGCTTCGAGGACGATGCGGCCGGTCGTCGTGGTCATCTCGATCTCTCTCGCGCGCACGCGACGGCCCGCGATGCGACCGCGATTGGCGGACGCGATCAATCGATCGCCGTTGATCGAGTCGAAGTCGAGATCCGAGGCGAGGCTCTGCGCGTCGACGGAACCGAACACCACCGAGAGCTTCGTCGCGCCGCTGATCGTGTGCGTCGACAGATCGCCGGCGACGTTGGACACGTCGATCGCGCCGGTCCCGGAATCGAGCTCGCCGCCCGCATCCATCTTCGACACTTCGAGCTTGCCCGCGCTGACCTGCGCGTCGACGCGCGCGTTGTGAGGCGCCCGCACGATCAGATCGATGCGCACGCTGCCGCGCGACATCGGCTTGTTCTCTTTCTCGCGATCGGCCGTGGTGGTGATGCGCACGCTGCCGTCGGGGTTCGGCACGAGCGAGACGCGCAGACGATCGAGGCCCTCTTCGTCGGGCGCGGACTTGCGCGTCTCGATGAGGATCGAGTCGCCGTCGTAGCCTTCGATCTTCACGTCGCCGAGGGGGTTCTCGATCGAGAGTTGCTTGATCGGCGTCCCCGCCACGGGTTGGACTTCGAGGCGCGAGCGCTCGACGAGCTTGTTCGCGCCCGAACCATCCGCGAACGCGGGCGCCGACGCGAGCGCGGCTGCGATCAGGAGCGCGCTCTTCACGGCGCGCCTCCCGATGCGAGCGCGACTTCGTCGCGAACGGCGGCGGTCTGGAGATAGCGAATCAAGCTGCGCCATGCCTTCTGCTTCGGACGTCCGTCCGCAGCGTTCTCGATGCCCAGGCGCAGATCCGCGACATGCCCGTCGAATGTATCGCGTTGTTCCTGCGTCCACTGGGCTCGCTCTTCATTCGCGAGCGCGAGCAGCTCTTCCGCTGCATCGGCGTAGGTATCGGTGACGCGCGCGGCCTCTCCGGCGAGATCGTCGGTGACGTCACCGGCGTGATCGGGCGCGGGTGGCGCGACGGGTGCGGGCGCCGGTGTGGTCGCGACGAGCGGCGCCTTGGTGTCGACGGGCTCGTGACCGCGCGAGCGCCACACGACGAACGTGACGATCGTCGCGGCTGCGACCCCGCCGAGCGCGAGCTGCGGCCAGCTCGGCGCGAGCATCTGTGTCCACCGACCGAGCGCGCGCTTCCACGCGGGCTTCTTCGCATCGGCGACCTCGGCGGTCGCGAGCTGGGCCTGCACGTTCGCCCACAGCGAAGGCGGTGGATCGACCGGCGGCAGATCGCGGAGTCCGTCGCGCAGCGCACTCTCGTCGGCGGCGATCTGGCGGCACGCCTCGCACGATCGGAGGTGTCCGCGGATCGCGCTGCCGCGATCGTCGGCGAGATCACCGTCGAGGTACGAGGTCAGGTGCGGCTGGACTTCGCTGCAATTCATGCGGGGCCTTCGGTGCGATGACCGACGAGCTGCGGACCGAGCAGCTCGCGCATGCGGGCGCGTGCCTTGTGGAGCTGCGACTTGCACGTGCCCACGCGGCACTCGAGGATCGCAGCGCACTCCTCGTGCGAGAGCCCCTCCACATCGTGGAGCACGAGGATCGCGCGATACCCGGCCGGCAGCAGCGCGAGCGCACCTTCGATGCGCGCGGCGAGCCCCGGATCGCGCTCGGTCACCGGCGGCGCCGGGAGATCGGTGAGGCCATCGTCGCCGACCTCGTGACGGCGGCCGCGCTTCGCGAGGTGCGAGAGCGCCGCGTTCACCGTGAGTCGGTAGATCCACGTCGAGAGCTGCGAGTCACCGCGGAAGCTGGCGAGCCCGCGGAACACCCGAACGAACACTTCCTGCGCGACCTCTTCGGCGTCGCTCGCGCCGACGATCCGGTGCGCCATGCCGAACACGCGCCGCTTGAACTGGTGATAGAGCATCTCCATCGCGCGCGCTTCCCCGCGCCGGCACGCGGCGATCAACTGGGCATCATCGGCGAGCTGAGAGGCCACGCGAGGGCGAGGGTCGGCGAGCGTTGGAACAGGTAGTGGTACGGATTCGGCTAGTTCGCTCACGAGCTCCCCGGTGATCCGCCGAGGGTCGGACGCGGGCGGATCGCTACTAGGACCTGTGTCCTCGCCCGAGCGTTGCCCGGCAGGGGGAGGGATCCGCGTCGACACGATGGTTGGCACTCTAGCGTTGGAAACGCCTGATGTCGCAAGCGCTTTCGCTTTCGCCCTGGCATCCCGTGGCAGCTTCGCTTCACCACATTTGTGTATGATGGGTTGGTGAATGCGCCCCTGGTGGTTGGCCTCGGCCGGATCGGCGTGGCGATCTCGGGCCTCGCCCCCAACCTGCCGGCCGGCGACTTCGCGACGGTCGAGCTCGCGGCGCTGAGCACGACACCCGCGCCGGGCGTGGCCGTGGCCCTCCGCGCGGCGATCCGTCTCGGCTGTCGGGCGCGTGCGGTCGGCACCCACGGCGCGGACCTGCTCGGTCAGCTCGCGCGCACCGCGATCCGCGAGGCCGGCATCGACGCGGAGCTGCTCCGCGCGGTGGGCACCAGTGCCTGTGATCTCGTGACGGTCGCCAGCGATGGCACCGCGCGCGCTCATTACAAGGGCGAGCGCGGCGAGCCGATCACGGTCGATTCGCGTGCGGCGCTCGACGGCGCGGCGGCGCTGCTCATCGACGGCAGCGAGCCGAAGGATCAGCTGATCGCGGCGGAGATCGCACGGAACCACAAGCTGCCCGTGATCTTCGACGTGAGCGAGCTGCGCGAGGGCACGTCGGACTTGATCAGCGCGTGCGACATCTTGATCGCGTCGGAGCGCGAAGCGTCCGAGCTCGCCCCGCGTGGCGAGCTGACCGATGCCGTCGACGAGCTGCTGCAGCTCGGCCCGCGCGCCGTCGTGATCACGCTCGGTGCCGACGGTGCGATCGGCCGCCACGGCGATCGCCTCGTGCGCTGCCCCGCCTTCCCCGCCGCCGACGCGCTCGACGGCTACGGCGCGGGCTCGGTGTTTCACGGAGCGTTCGCGGCGGCGCTGCTCAGCGAGCTGCCGTTCCATCGCTGCATGGAGCTCGCCGCGGCGGCCGCGTCGCTCTCGATCCGCGAGCTCGGTGCGTGGGCCGGAATGCCGAGCCGCGACGAAGTGCTCGCGCTGACGAAGACGCGCCGCGCGTAGCGCTACTTCTTCGGCGGACGAATACCGACGTCGCTGCCCTCGAGCTTGAAGTGCGCCGCGGCGGCGGCCATCTGCTCCGCTTCCTTCTTCGTCTTGCCGATCGCGCGCGCCCACTCCTCGTCGTCGATCGAGACCATGACGACGAAGCGCTTGTCGTGATCGGGACCGATCTCGTCGATGACCTTGTACACGGGTGTGGTCTTGAGCCGCGCCTGCGAGGTCTCCTGGAGGCGGGTCTTGAAGTCGTAGAAGCCCTTGAACTCGACGCCCTCGATGCGCTGCGAGAGCAAGCGACCGACCATCTCCCACGCGGCCGGGAAGCCGCCGTCGAGGTAGACCGCCGCGAGGAGCGCCTCGAACGCGTCGGCGAGGATCGATGCCTTCGTGCGCCCGCCGCTCTTCTCCTCGCCTTTGCCCAGGAGGAGCCAGCGGCCGATCCCGAGCTGCGCCGCCACCTCCGACAGCCCCGTCTCGCTAACCACCTGTGCGCGGGTCACCGAGAGCTCGCCTTCCTTCAGTTGCGGATACCGGGTCATGAGCCGATGTCCGACGACGAGATCGAGGACGGCGTCGCCGAGGAACTCGAGGCGCTCGTTGTCTTCGAGCCGCTCGCCTGCGAGCTCGTTGCAATAGCTCGCGTGCCGCAACGCCTGCTCGAGCAGTGCGCGATTCGCGAACGTGTATCCAAGGACGGTCTCAAGCTCGCCGAAGTCGGCCACGAGCCATGATACGTTGTCAGCAGTGGAAGCGCTGCGCGAGCGTTTCGGGAAGTACCACGTCCTCGAGAAGCTCGCGCAGGGCGGTATGGCCGAGGTGTACAAGGTCAAGACCGTCGGCATCGCGGGCTTCGAGAAGGTCCAGGCGCTGAAGCGCATCCTGCCGGCCAGCGCGCGCGAAGGCCGGTTCATCCGCAGCTTCATCGACGAAGCGCGGATCGCGGTCGAGCTCACGCACCGCAACATCGTCCAGGTGTTCGACTTCGGCAAAGCCGACGGCGAGCTGTTCCTGGCGATGGAGCTGATCGAGGGCAAGGATCTGCGCACGGCGATGAGCCAGGCGATCGCCCGCGACGTGACCGTGCCGATGCCGGTCGCCGCGTACATCTTGTCCGAGGTCGCCGCCGGCCTCGACTACGCCCATCGCAAGACCGATGTCTACGGCGGCTCGATGAACATCGTGCACTGCGATGTCTCGCCGTCGAACGTGATGCTGTCGATGGACGGCTACGTGAAGATCCTCGATTTCGGGATCGCGCGCGCGACGTTCGCGTCCGCCCTCGAGCGCCGGCGCTTGCGAGGCAAGCCGCGCTACATGGCGCCCGAGCAGACGTACGGCGAGCCACCGACGGCGGCGGCCGACGTGTTCGCGCTCGGCATCATCTCGTGGGAGCTCGTCACGGGGCTGCCGCTGTTTCGCGGGCCGAACCTGAAGGCGATCCTCGACGCGGTTCGCTCGACGACGCCGCCGCGCGTCGACAAGCTGAACCCGGGCGTCCCCAAAGAGATGGCCGATGCGATCGCGGTGGCGCTGTCGCGAGAGCCGGCGCAGCGCGGGACCGTCGCGGACGTGCTGCAGGCGTGCGCGCGAACGGCGATGCTCGGTGGATCGCGGAAGCTCTGCGAGTGGCTCGCGGAGCTCGATGTCCGCGAGACGAAGCAGAGTCTGCCGTGGTCGCCCGATACGAGCGGCAACACGTCGATGTCCGTGTCGAAGCAGCAGGCGCCCTCCCCGCCCACGCGTCCGTCGGCGCGATCGGTGACGCAATCGCTCGCGAACGTCCCCGTGGCGCGCGGCGATCTCGGCGAGGGCACGCCCGGCTTCGCAGACTTCGCGGATGCGCCGCCGACGGCTACGGCGCACGCGGGGCGCGGCAGCGAGCTACGGCTCGCGACCGAGCCGATGCCGTCGTTCACCGAGCGCGAGCGGAGCACGACCGCGCTGGTGCCGACGTTCGGGGATCGCGATCCCACGTCGAGCACGACCGCCGGCTGGGCGAACGAATCGACGACGGCGGGCGTGGCGAAGCTATCCGACGCGCTGCCCGATACGAGCTTTCAGAATCGCGAATCGACGGTCCCGACCGAGCCATCCCGGCCGTCGTACGAATCGCTTCACTTCGCGCAGAGCGTGGCCGCCGCGGCGCTGCGCTTCGACGACGAGATCACGCACCACGGGATGTCGGTTCCCGTCGAGGAGACGAGCTACGATCATCTCTCGCTCGAGCCCGAGGCCGGCGCGCCGTTCGACCTCCTCGAGGACGAGCCGATCGACGACGCGCTTCCGGACGTCGATGTCAGCGCGGCGCCGGAGCGACGGCGCACGGTGATCGTCGCCGCCCAGCTCGCGGGCGCGGACGCCGAAGCGCTGCGGCCGATCGCGCGCATGCTCGGCGAGCTGGCGTATCAGCGCGGCGGCGTGGTGATCGAACAGGACGACGCGCGCTTGCTCGTCGCGTTCGGCCTCGAGGTCGCGGGCGAGGACGATGTCGCGATCGCGATGGCGTGGGCGCTCGATGCGACCGCGATGGTGCGCGACGCGCGCGATGGCGTCGATAGCGTGACGCTCGGCATCGGCGCACGCACGGGCGTGGCGACCGGCACCGGCGAGACCGGCACGCACATTCCGCCGGATGCGGTCGAGGATGCGCGGTCGCTCGCGCGCGATGCATCCCCGGAGCGGCCGCTGTTCGCGGGCTCCGGCGGCCGCTTGACCAGCATGCTGTTCGAGCTGCGCGAGGTCAC
>Ga0154020_10004595_pt1 | contig 16432 bp, 15 predicted proteins | sample Klosneuvirus_201_FD_109709 | JGI IMG/M metagenome (GOLD analysis project Ga0154020, IMG submission 109709) | Active sludge microbial communities from wastewater, Klosterneuburg, Austria - Klosneuvirus_20160825_MG | ecosystem: Engineered > WWTP > Aerobic digester > Activated sludge | place...
ACCGGTTTTTACGTTCGCGGTGGCACAGCAGATCAGAACCTGATCCTGCTGGATGAAGCACCTGTATATAATGCAAGCCATTTGCTTGGCTTTTTCAGCACATTCAACGCCGATGCGGTAAAGGATGCTGCACTGTATAAAGGCAGTATGCCGCCACAATACGGTGGGCGCGTCTCTTCAGTGCTGGATATCAAAATGAATGATGGGAACAACCAGGATTTTAGTGCCAGCGGCGGTATTGGCATCATCTCAAGTAAGCTTAATGTGGAAGGCCCGATCCAAAAAGGGAAGAGCTCTTTCCTGCTTACCGGGCGCCGCACTTATCTTGATTTATTACTGTTGGCATCATCTGACTCAGATACAAAATCTACGGTATTGTATTTCTATGACCTGAATGCCAAACTAAACTATCAAATCAATAGCCGCAACCGCCTCTTTTTGAGCGGTTATTTCGGACGGGATGTCTTGAAATTGGGAAACGGTTCATTTGGTGTCGATTGGGGGAATGCCACCGCTACGCTGCGCTGGAATCACTTGTTCAGCGATCGGTTGTTTTCGAATACCTCCTTGATTTACAGCAACTATGACAATAATATCGTCATAAAATTCGGGGCTAATGACTTTCGAATATCTTCCCGTATCAGGGATTATAACCTTAAACAGGACTTTCAATGGTATCCTAACAGCAAAAACACTTTAAAATATGGTTTTCAAATTATCCACCATACCATTACGCCCAGTAGTGTAGCTGCAAGTGAATCATCGGACCTTGTCAATAGCAATGCGGCACAAAAAAGATATGGTTTAGAAAGTGCCGCCTTCGTAAGCCATGAATGGCAAGCCACCAAATACCTGAACATCATATATGGTATTCGTATATCAGATTTTGCGGTTTTGGGGGCTGGTGATTTTTATACTTACGATGCAGAAGGGAAAATTGTAACTACCAGCACTTATGGGAAAGGTGTAGTAGTTACGAACTACATCGTGCCCGAGCCTCGCTTAGCGGCAAGTTACCGATTGACTGAACGCAGTTCAATTAAACTGGGATATGCCCGAAACGCACAGTACCTGCACCTGCTGTCCAATAGTACCGCCTCCAGCCCGACAGACTTGTGGATGCCGAGTACCAACAATGTAAAACCGGAAATCGCCGATCAAGTTTCACTGGGTTGGTTCCGAAATTTCGGCATTCAGACTCATTTCGAGGTTTCAATTGAAACATACTATAAAAACATGTTAAATCAAATTGATTATCGAAACGGCGCTGAAATTCAGGGGAATGCCAATCCTGAAGCAGATTTACTTTATGGCTCCGGCAGGGCCTACGGTTTGGAGATGATGCTAAAGAAAAAAACGGGACGACTGAACGGTTGGATCAGTTATACACTCGCCCGTACCGAACGTAAAATACCTGGGATTAACAACGGGAATTATTATGCTGCTAAACAAGATCGCACCCATGACCTAAGCGTAGTAGCTATGTATCAATTAAACAATCGCTGGCAATTGAGCTGCAATTGGATCTATTATACCGGTAATGCAGTTACATTTCCCAGTGGAAAATACGAGGTAAATGGGGCTACAACGTACTATTATACCGAACGCAACGGCCACCGTATGCCGGACTATCACCGGCTTGATTTTGGGGCAACCTTCCTGGCAAAAAAGACGAAACGTTTCAAATCGGAATGGGCGTTTTCAATATACAACGTCTATAGCCGAATGAACGCCTACACAATAACCTTTCGCGATTCAGAGGCAATACCGGGCACTACAGAAGTCGTTAAAACTGCGTTGTTTGGTATAGTGCCCAGTGTATCATGGAATTTCAAATTTTAAGGTCCGATTTTCATTCAAAATATTAAACAAGTCATTGAACATGAAATATTTATTTAGAGATTATTTAGTCTTAGCCGGGTTTGCAGGTTTAATTTATTCTTGCAATCAGGAAGAAATAATTGAAGTTGATTTAAGTGTCGTACCTGCTCAATACGTAATAGAAGGCAGTGTGACGGATGAAAATGTGCCTTATTCTGTTCGTATTACCCGGACGGTAGATTTCTATCACCCAAACGATTTTCCTGCAGTCGGCGGGGCAACCGTAATCATTGGTGACAATTCGGGCCGGATTGATACATTGTTTGAAAAACAACCAGGTATTTATGAAACATCCAATGCCTTGACTGGAGTATCTGGGCGCACATACACGTTGCAGGTTTGGGTGGAGGGGCACAACTTTACAGCATTATCTACCATGCCAAACCTTGTGCCGTTTGAAGACCTAAATGCTATACGTTTGCCATTTGTTGATTCAAGTATAATCGTCATGACGCCTATATTCATTGACCCTGTTGGCTTGGGAAATAATTACCAATTTGTTCAAAGCAATAATGGCAAACGTCAGCCTTTTATCTTTGTGATAGACGACAGAAACAACGATGGTACTCAAATCAGCAGCCTGTTGTTTGCACCGGATTTAGAGACAAAGATTGGAGATTCCATTTCCATCGAGATGCGCAACATAGATCGTGCGACCTACAAATATTTTGTCGCATTAGACGCTTCCAATGGAAACGGACCGAATGCCGGTGTGCCGGCCAACCCGGACAACAATTTTGGAGGGGCATGCCTCGGCTATTTTGCTGCCTATACCGTGCAACGACGTAGCCTGATTGTGGAGTAAAGTACCCGTGGTGCTTTAGAGCATGTTGGGGATTTATTTCCTGTTTTATCAGATTCTTCAAGGAGCATTTCGGTTATGCACAAAGTATTCGGGCATCATTTCAATGTTGTCCTTCTCAACTACGTCATTGTCCTATCATACTGCCTGTCGTTGATTTTACCTTTGTATAAATTAACGCTTAAAATTTATAAAACATGAAAATTATTATCGTTGGTGCATCCGGCACTATGGGAAAGTATTTGAAAAGCGCATTTGAAAAAGAACACGAAGTGATTACTGCCGCAACCAAAGGATGCGATGTACAGGTGGATATTACGTCTACTGAATCCATTGAAAAAATGTTCAAACAGGTTGGCCCTTTTGATGCCCTTGTTTCTACAGCAGGTCCTACATTTGTAGGCCCCTGGAAAAATCTGACAGACAAGGAATTTAGAAAAGGCGTCGAAGGCAAAATGATGGGACAGATAAACCTGGTGCTGATAGGCCAGCATTATATAAATCCAAAAGGTTCATTTACTTTAATTTCCGGGGCGCTCACCCATGAACCTCAGTACAATTTTGCCAATGCATCGGCGGCAAATGGAGCGGTCGAGGGTTTCGTAAGGGCTGCAGCCATTGAACTGGAAAATGGTATTCGCATTAATGCCGTGAGCCCGACTGTTATTGAAAACTCGCCTCAATATTTTCCATTCTTTCCCGGTGATATTCCTGTAACCATGCATCAATTGGAATTTGGCTTTCGAAAGGCTGTATTTGGAGCAAATACAGGACAGGTAATAAAGCCATAATAAACCGAAACATTATAATATCCTGTAAGATGAAAAAGATTGATTCAAACAGAAAGAACGAAAAGATCGCAGGCGCATTTTTTATTTCCGCCACAACATCCGCTATCATCGGTGCTATACTCTACGGCCCTGTTATAAAGAATGACGACTATCTGAGTGCCGCCGACCATGCTTCCACACAAATATCTTTGGGAGCTCTCTTTGAATTGATACTTGCCTGCTCTAATGTGGGCACAGGCATCATGCTTTACCCGTATTTAAAAAGATACAGCGAAAGTTGGGGGTTAGGATATGCCTTATTCCGATTATTGGAAGTGGTATATATTTTAATTGGTGTGGTATGTATGCTTGCCATTGTCAAACTCGGCCACGAATCTAAAACCTTATCCGGTCAGGAACTTCTATCGCTTCAGGCGTCTGGAAATACATTGAAAACTATATATAGTTGGGCTTTTATTTTGGGGCCACATTTTATGCTGGGGATAAATACTTTCATATATAGCAGTATTTTTTATCAAACTAAACTCGTGCCCGAAAAACTTTCCTCTGTTGGTATGGTGAGCGCCGTTTTAATATTTATAGCCGCTATTCTGGAGATATTTGAGCTCATTCCACACTTCTCTCCTCAGGTATTCCTTCTGGCTCTTCCTATTGCTGTGTATGAAATGGTATTGGCATATTGGCTCATTGTTAAAGGGTTTAGCAAAAAAGCATTTGAATAAGAACCTGCCGGCAGTCAACGCTGTTATTGTCGCTGTTCACCGCCAACGTGGTCAGCAGCTTGCCTTGCAGGTCGAACACTTCCAACAGGAGGCTATTGGGGGAAAATGAAGCGGGGAATTTCAACCAAACCAAACCGGTGCCGGGGTTGGGCGCCACTTGTAGCAACTAAACCAGAATCTCTACTTTAGAATGGTACCGTAAAACGGAGGGCAGGACAGTGTCGGGTTTTGTCCGATTGGTATTTGTTTTGGTCTGCGAAAGTAACGACACTGTTTCGTTTATCCAAAAAACATGCAAAGAAAATTTTTAAGGTGAGATGTTTTAGTGATAGGGATGAACCATGAGTTCCGTAGGCCTACCGGCCGCCGTTCAGCATCGTGCACAGGGAACGCAGATACTCCGCAGGGTAGCGCCGCACGGTGGTCGTATCCAGATGAAAAAACGCCACACGCGCATCCCGCGCCAACCGGATGCCGGCAGCCAATGCGGCCGCCTGCCGCAGCAGGGTGGTGTCCACGGTTTCGTAACGGACAAAGTCGTCGGGCAAAAGTGTTGAGTTGGGGGTTTCGGGTTGGTAGGTTGGAAGGTTTCGGGTTGTGAGGGCTACATTGGATTCGACATTGGGGACGATTTTCCACAGCTCGCCGTCGCGGTAGATCAGCGCCCAGGAAAAGGCGGGCAAGGCCACATCCAGCGGGAGCGGGTACGCTGGCGGCGCGCCGAGCAGGTATTTTTCGGCGGCTGCCGGCTGAAAGATGGAGTTCGGCTCTTCCGGGTCGTGGATGTCACCGGTGTTGTACAGCATCAGCAGGCCGCGATCTACAGGCGGCACACCGGTGCGGTCGGGAAATTTGTACTGGTGCAGCCGGATGGTGGCGCTCAGGCGCGTACCCGGCGGCAGGAGTGGGCGTACTTTTTTCAGAAAAGAAAAAAATGCCGCGCGGGTGCCTTCCGTCCAGTCGCAATCGAACTGGATTTCGGTTGATTGGTTGGCTGATTGATTGGTTGATTGGTTGATTGGTTGATTGGTTGACTGGTTGACTGGTTGATTGGTTGATTGGTTGATTGGTTGGTTGGTTGATTGGTTGACTGGTTGATTGGTTGATTGGTTGACTGGTTGATTGGTAGACTGGGGGAACTGTTTCGTGATGTTGGCGATTGCTGTCGCCGTTTTTTGGGCCAGCCAGTGCAGTTTTTCCTCCGAAATATGCTGAAACACGTTGTTGGTGATGAATATGCAGGGAATGATCGTCCGACCTGTTATTCCAGCAGTGTCGCCCACGGCCAGCAAGGAATAGGGCCGGATGGTGCCGTCGGGGTCTTTGGCGATGTCGAGAAACTTGACGTACAGTGTTCGGCAGTGCAGGCTGTCGAGCAGAGCCGTTTCCGACGGAGTGAGTGCCAGGTGGTTTTGCCAATGGAAAAATGCCGGCTCCACGGGCTGCGGCGGCGCCTGGCAGGCACTTATTTTGAAAACAAGGATGCCGGCGGCAAGGATGGCCGGAAACAGCATGACCCTCGTAGCGTGGACGGATCCCTTCGGGAGGACAAAAAAGGGCATACCAATCATACCGGAAGTCTGTTTTTGGTTGCTGAAACGCACCGACTTTCCAGGTTTGTGCAACCTGGAAAGACTTTTCCCTTTTTCAATCATGGCCGGAATGCTCCATTATTTTGAACAAATGCAGCACGTACGGAAACAGGGCATCCATACTTTCCTGCGCCCCTCGGGTTGATCCCGGTAAGGCCAAAATCAGCGTGTTTCCTTTCAGGCCGGCCAGGCTCCGCGACAGCATGGCATACGGCATTTGCTCCTGCCCGTAACTCCGCGCTGCTTCGGCTATTCCCGGAATTTCCCGGTCGAGCATGGGGCGGATAGCCTCCGGGGTCACGTCCCGGCTGGACAACCCGGTGCCACCCGTCAGGATGATGAGATCCATCCGGTTCTCGTACAGCGCCAGCACCTTGCCCTGTATCGCAGCAATCTCGTCCGGGATGATGGCGAAGTCGGTCACATCCACCGGATACTGTTGCAGTTTTTCGGCAATGGCTTTTCCCGCCCGGTCTTCTTTTTTTCCGGCAGAAATACTGTCGGAACACACCACCACGGCGGCGTGCAGGCGCCGGGAGAGTTGTTCGTTGTACTGGGACTTGCCGCCTTTTTTGTCCACTAATTTGATGCTTCGGATTTCGATCCCCTTGTCAATGGGCTTGAGCATATCGTAAATCGTGAGCGCAACCACCGAGGCGCCGTGCATGGCTTCCACCTCCACACCCGTGCGGTAAATGGTGTGCACTTCGGTTTCGATTATGATGTCGAGTCCCGCTATCGAATACCGCACGGCGGCGAATTCCACCGGCAGCGGGTGGCAGTCGGGGATCATGTCGCTCGTGCGTTTGATCCCGAACAAGCCCGCCACACGGCCGGCTTCCAGCACGTCGCCTTTGGGCACGGTTTTGTTCTGTACCGCCTCGATAGTTTCCTGCTTGCTTACGCGCACAATAGCCTGGGCGATGGCCGTGCGGTGCGTTTTTGTTTTGTTGGTGATGTTGACCATGGTCGTTACTTGTTTTCTTTCCAGGTGTAGGTGTCGTCTGTGAAAATCTCCTTGCCCCATACGGGCACATCCTGTTTGATGCGCTCCACAATTTCGTTGCACGCATCCATGGCCTCGCGCCGGTGAACGCCCGAGGTGAATACGAACAGGCTGATTTCGCCCGCCCCTACCCTTCCCAGGCTGTGGTAAATGTGCATGCAGGTGAGCGGGTATTTGGCAAAGATGTCCTCCCGGATTTCGCGCAGTATTTCCTCCGCCATATCCACGTATGCGGAGTACTCAATGGCCACCACTTCCTGCCCGTCCAGCATGTCGTTGCGCACCTGCCCCAGGAAAATGCTGTGCGCGCCGATATTCGTTTTTGTACTGTGTTTCGCAATGGATTCGCCCACAAAATCGGGTGCGATGGGACCATCTACAAAAACCCGCTTGTGGCGGTGGCCGCCTTCCGGGCTTACTGCTTTGTTTTCCATGATACAATTCCTCCTTTTAAATTATACACCCGGGAGTGCCCCAGCCTGTCGGCAATCATGTTGGCGGCGGTGATGCTCCGCACGCCGGTTTGGCAAAAAATGACCACGGGGCGGCTCTTTTCGATCCGGTGCAGGTTCCGGCCAAGTTCGGACAGCGGGATTCGAAGATGCTCGAACTCGGTCACCTGCGGGGCCTCGCCCGGGTTCCGCACATCTACCACCTGGGGCCTTTCGGTGCGCCGGAACGCGTCGAATTCCGAAACGCTCATATCCGTGTACGCGTCGGACGCGACCTGACAAAACCAGGCGTAGTCCATATTTTGAAACGCCTCTGCGCTTTTCGGCGCATGCCGTGACGCATTCGGGTGGGGTAAAATGTCAAGTTCGTACAGGGTGTTGTTCAAGGCATGGTACGTCAGCAGGCGGTTGTACAACGGTTTGCCCGCGCCGGTAATAATCTTGATGACCTCATTTGCCTGCATGGTGCCGATGATACCCGGCACGACGCCGATGACACCGGCTTCGTTGCAGTCGGTCACTTCCGAAGGGTCGGGCGGCTCGGGGAACAGGTCGCGGTAATTGGTTTTCAGGCCGTTTTCCAACACATTGAGAACACCCACTTGACCTTCGAATCGGAAAACGGAGCCGTACACTAATGGTTTGTCCAACAGTACGCAGGCGTCGTTGACCAAATAGCGCGTCGGGAAATTGTCCGATCCGTCCACCACAATGTCGAAGCCGGCCAATATTTCGAGTGCATTTTCGGTGCTGATCACTTCCCGGAATACTTCCACCCGAACATCCGGATTGAGCGATTTCAACCGCCTGGCCCCAATTTCCACTTTTGGCGACCCGCCATCCTCCGTCTGTTACAGGATTTGCCGGTGCCAATTGGACATATCCACCACGTCGAAGTCTGCTATTCCGATGCAGCCGACACCTGCCGCAGCTAAGTACTGCAATGCCGGACATCCCAGCCCGCCGGCGCCTACAACCAACACCCGAGCCTCGGAAAGCCGGCGTTGTCCGGCTTCACCCAATTCCGGCAGCAGGATTTGTTTTTGGTAGCGTTGTGTATTGACTGTGGACATGTTTTATGACAGAGAAAAATGGGGGTTTGGCATGAACTAGTATGCAAAAAACTCATCGCTCATCACTATTATTACCCCCCCGAAAACGGAGGCAACAGCGCCACCTCCGAATTATGGACGAGTGGCGTGTCGTCGGTTGCCAGTTTTTTGTCCACGGCAATCCGGTAGCGCATGCCTTTCAGCGCAGGAAATTGCACTTCGAGCCTGGAACGCAGCGTACCGGCAGTTTCCATTTCGGCCATTTCCCATTCCTGCTGCGGAAGGAGATCGGCTAATTTTCCGAATGCTAACACCGTAATTTTCATAGTTGCTTCAGGTCCCGGGGAGCAGGTGTACTTCTACGATTTCGCCTTTCCGGTACCTTGTTTTGTTTTCTTCCAATACAATCAGGCAATCAGCATCGGCAAAGGAATTCATCCGGTAGGATTCCTGTGCATGCAGCGGGACGACCAAATCGCCGTCCAACTTGCCTTTCAGGAAATAGGTAAGCCCTTCTTTTTTGGCAAAGTCTTCGGCCAGAACTTTTGTCAGCCTGCCCGGTGTCGGAACGGTTTTTCCGGTCATATTCTGAATGGCCGGCACCACATATTCGTAAAAACAGGTGAGCACGGAAGCCGGATTTCCGGGCAAACCGAACAGCAGGACTTTGTCCTTTTTGCCCAAATAAAGCGGTTTGCCCGGCTTTTGTTTCACTTTGTAAAAGACTGTTTCCACCGCGCAGTTTTCCATGGCTTTTTTGACTAGATCGTGGTCGCCCACAGAGATGCCGCCTGTGGCGATCAGCATGTCGCAGGACTGGATGGCCGTCTTCAGGAATGCGGTGATTTGGTTTTCGTCGTCATTGCTTCGGAATACCAGCGTGGGTTCGATGTGCATTTCCCGAAGGGCGGCAGTCAGGGCAAAGGAGTTGCTTTCGTACACCTGTCCGGGCTGCAAGGGGCTACCCGGCGGCGCCAGTTCTGTGCCGGTGATAAGCAGGCAGATCCGGGGTTTTGCCCACACGTGTACCGTTTCGACACCCAATCCCGCCAGAAACCCAATGGCGCCCGGCGTCAGTACTGCGCCTGCCGACAAGGCAATATCGCCTTTTCGGGTTTGCGAAGCACGCGGGCGCACATTATCGCCGCGCTGGAGTTGCGAATCCTCGATCCGGATTTGCTTCCCGTCAACGATCACTTTTTCCTGCATCACCACGGTATCGGCCCCTGACGGTACAGGCGCGCCGGTGAAAATCCGCATGGCCTCGCCCGCTTCCGGGCCTTGCGCAGGTGGAGCGCCGGCAGGCACCACGCCGGTCACCCGAAGCGGCCGGCCTGCCGCCAGGTCGTCGAACCGGATCGCATAGCCGTCCATCGCCGATTGATCGAAGGGCGGCACGTCCAAGTCCGAGATGATGCCTTCGGCCAAAACCATGCCTGCTGCCTTAGCCAGGGGCAGCGCGACGGCGGGCAAAAGATGGGTATTCCCGGCGATATGTTTTTTTGCTTCGGATACAGAAATCATGGGTGATTCAGGTTTTGGGTTTATCCGCCTATGGCAATCATGCTGCGATTTTTCAGTTCTGTGGCATCAATCAGTTGGTAATCCGGCTGCAATTGGCCGCCCAGTTCCTTTGCCTTTTGGCTCAGGCAGTCGCGGATGAGCGGCTCCACGTCCTGCCCGTTTCGCAAAGGGGCTAGCAGGTCCGTTTCAGTTTTGGAAAACAGGCAGTTTTTCATCTTTCCGTCGGCAGTCAGCCGTAGTCGGTTGCATCCCGCACAGAAATGGGCGCTCATGGTGCTGATGAGGGCAAATGTACCGGCGTGGTTCAGCACTTTGAATTTTTTAGCCGTGTCGTTGGCGCCATCCCGGAGTTTTACAAATTCAAAATCCCGGCTGATCCGGTCCAGCAGTTCAGCCGCCGGCACTACTTTTTGGTGTTCCCACTGATTTCCGTCGAAAGGCATAAACTCGATAAACCGAACGTGGATTGGCAGGTGCCGGGTCAGTTCGATAAAATCGGGCACCTCGTGGTCGTTCACGCCGCGCATGACCACCGTATTGGTTTTCACATGCAAACCGGCATCCAGCAGCAGCAGGATGTTTTGCCACACGCGTTCGCCGTAGTCCCGTTTGGTGATGGAAAAAAACAAATCCGGACGCAGGGAGTCCATGCTCACGTTCAGCGACCGGATTCCCGCGCGGACAAATGTATCGAGGAATTCGTCGGCCAGCACGCCGTTGGTGGTCAGGGTCAGTTCAACCGGGTATTTGGCTAACCGTTCGATGATATCCCGGGCGTCTTTCCGCACGAGCGGTTCGCCGCCCGTCAGCCGGATTTTCCGAACGCCGAGGTTCACAAAAACGCGGGCAAGCGCATCTATTTCTGTTGCCGACATGAGCCGGTTTTGGGGCAAACAGGGTGTCTTTTCCTCCGGCATACAATACAGGCAGCGCAGGTTGCACGCATCTGTCAGGGAAATACGCAGATAATCGTGTACTCTTCCGAAGCGGTCTTGTAACATTAGTTCATGTGGCCCGGAACTCCGTTCCGGTGCTTTATTATGACGACTTTTTGCACCCGGAACGGAATCCAGGTGCTTTGTTTTAACGACTTATTGCACCCGGAACGGAGTTCCGGGTCACAACCTTGCGACAAAGAAAGCGGTAATTTTCTGTAATCCCCGTACTTTCGTCGGGCCAAAACATCACCCTCCCGGGACGCCAGTTTAAGTCAAAGGTTTCCATGTATCGTCTACTATTCTTAATTGTTTTTCCCCTTTGCGCCGCCTTACAGGTGGCGGCCCAGTCCCACCTTGAAAAGATTGACTCCAGCCTTTGGAAAAAAGTTGAGGCCGGCGCTTCCGCCGAATTTCTCGTGATCCTGCGGGAACAGACCGACGTACAAAACGCCGCGCGTTTCCGGCATAAGGAAGACAAGGGCCGCTACGTGTACGAAACCCTGCTGGAAACATCCGAGCGCACGCAAGGCCCTGTACGCGACGTATTGCGCCAGGCCGATGCGCCCATGCAGTCGTTCTGGATCGTGAACGCACTGTGGTCCAAAGGCCGGGCCGATCTGGTGTTACGCCTGGCCGAAATGCCCGAAGTAGGACGGGTGGAGGACAATCCCGTGCTGCACCTCAGCCGCCTGCCCCAATCTGCAGACGGGGAGGTTGAAGACCGCATTACTCCGAACTCCAGCACCTGGGGTCTGGCCAAGATCAACGCCGACGATGTGTGGGCGCTTGGGCACACGGGTACCGGCGTGGTCGTAGGCGGTCAGGATACCGGCTACGAATGGGAACACCCGGCCATCAAAGACCAGTACCGCGGCTGGAACGGCTCTTCCGCCGACCACAACTACAACTGGCACGACGCCATCCACGCCCCCATCAACGGTGGCTCCAACTCCTGCGGCCTGAACTTGACCGAACCCTGTGACGACAACGAGCACGGTACACACACCGTCGGAACGATGGTCGGAATGATCGGCACTATCGCCATCGGCGTGGCCCCGAACGCCAAGTGGATCGGCTGCCGCAACATGGAGGAAAACGACGGCACCCCGGCCACCTATATCGAGTGCTTCCAGTGGCTGACCGTACCCACCGACCTGAACGACGCCAACCCCGACCCGGGCATGGCGCCACACGTGATTAACAACTCGTGGGGTTGCCCCGCGTCGGAAGGCTGCAACAGCACTAATTTTGCTACGATGGATACCGTCATCAACAACATGCGGGCAGCGGGCATTCTCGTAGTCACCTCGGCTGGGAACGACGGCCCCACCTGTAGCACCGTGAACAATCCGCCCTCGATTTTCGCGGGCAGTTTTGCCGTAGGCGCCACCAACAGCAGCGACAACATCACGAATTTCAGCAGCCGGGGGCCTGTCACGGTGTTCGGCAACCGCAAAAAACCGGACATCTCGGCTCCGGGGGAGGGCGTGTATTCCTGTACAGGATCCGACAACAATCCGAACAGTTACAGCTACGCTTCCTGGAGCGGCACCAGTATGGCAGGCCCGCACGTGGCGGGTGTGGCCGCGCTCATCATGTCGGCCCGGCCTGACCTGATCGGACAAGTGAACGTGTTGGAAAATCTGATGGAAAGCACGGCCGTGCCACGCTATTCCTCGACACCGCATTGTGGGGGCGACAACGGTTCTTCGTTACCAAACAACAAGTACGGTTGGGGCCGCGTGGATGCCCTCGCTGCCGTGAACGCCGCCATCAACCTGCCCGTGGAACTTGTGTCGTTCAGCGCCGAAGCGGTGGATCATACGACATTGTTGCGCTGGACCACTGCTACCGAACACCAGTGCGCTTATTTCGAAATCCAGCGCAGCACCGATGCCGTTCAATGGCAGGTTGTGGGCAAAACGCCTTGCTCAGACTGGAGCAACCAACAGAACGACTACCGTTTCAGGGATGACGCCCCGGCGGCGGGTCTGAATTATTACCGGCTCCGGCAGGTGGACGTTTCCGGGGCATTCGCGTACAGCCCGATCGTGTCGGTGCGCCACGGTACGCTCGGCGTGCGGTTGCGGGTGGTGGCACATCCCCTGCAGCAGCACGCGTTTGTGGAAGTGCTGGAATACGCGTCGGGTGAGCAGTGGCTGGTCTCGGTGCACGCTATGGACGGGCGGGAAGTGCTACCTGCTACACCATTGGAACAAATCCTGACGCTGCAACTGCCCGCACTTGCGCAAGGGGTGTACGCCGTTTGGCTACATGATGAGCGGGGAAATGTGGTGGATGTGCAAAAAATGGCGTGGTGAGCCAAGGGAGTCTTACAATTTGTTTTTCGCTACTAAAACCTCCAGCGCACTCCAGGCGACATCGTTGTCCACCCTGAATTTGCTTTTCATGTACAAAAAAATCTTGTGCTCCTGCGGGGTTACGATGCCATCGGACAGCATGACGTCGAGGCATTGGTAAAACAACGGCAAGCGGGTTTGTTCCCGAATGGCGCTATAGGCTGCATCAATCAGCGCAGCCGGGCTGCCTGCCTGTTCAAAATACTGTTCTGCCGTGGTGACAAGAGTCTCTGCATCGCGGCCCTGAAACACGTTGCGACTTTTGATGGTATTGTAAAAAGCGGCATTTTCGGTCATTCCGTAGATTTCACTGGAGCGCAAACAGGCTACCAGCACGGCGGCGCAGGCCTCCGCTTCGTCTGTGATATGCAGGGCAGCACCGGATGTGTTTGGCGAATTGGGCACTTGTGTCGTGTTTTTCACGATCGGGTCGGTTTGACGTTTGTGAAGGATGAATGCCGGCGTAAAGATGCGGCTTTTGTTTTTTGACCCAGCCAAAGCCGCCATAAACTTATTGCCTGCTTATTTTTGACTTTTAAGAGACTGCTCAACAACCTACACACCACATGAGTCACTACAATACGCCTATTGTCGATCTTCTGCATCACCTCAAAAGTAATGCAGCCGGCCTGACCGCTATCGAAGCACAAAAACGCCTCGACCAGTACGGCCCGAACGAGTTGCAGGAAAAAAAGCGAATGCCGACCTGGCTTCTTTTCCTGCTCCAGTTCAAGGATTTTATGATCCTGATCCTGGCAGTAGCGGCAGTGCTCTCCGGCATCATGGGCGATGCCACCGACACGATTATCATTTTTGTCATCATCGTTCTGAACGCCACCGTAGGGTTTATTCAGGAGTACCGGGCCGAGAAGGCTATGGATGCGCTCAAAAAGATGACTGTGGTACAAGCGCACGTGATTCGCGATAACCAGTCGCTGGTGATTTCTTCCTCTGAACTGGTGCCCGGCGACGTGGTGATACTGGAAGCGGGCAACGTAACGCCCGCCGACATGCGCCTGATGGAGGCCCATTCGCTCCGTGTGGATGAATCGTCGCTGACGGGTGAATCCGTCCCGTCTGAAAAAATAAGTGCTGAATTGTCGGAAAAAAACATCCCGCTCGGCGACCAACTGAACATGATTTTTAAAGGCACATTGGTGACCAACGGACGGGCCAAAGGCGTGGTGGTTGCCACGGGTATGAAAACCGAACTGGGCAAAATTGCGGGGCTATTGCAGGAAAAAGAAGCGGCTACGCCCCTGCAGGAGCGCATGACCAAATTTGGAAAAAACCTGTCCTACATTATCCTGCTGATTTGTCTGGTGCTGTTCGTCACAGGCGTTTTGCGCGGCGAAGACCCGTTCAAGATCATGCTCATTTCCATCAGCCTCGCGGTGGCGGCTATTCCGGAGGCATTGCCCGCTCTGATTACGATCGCTCTGTCGAGGGGCGCTGCGCGATTAGCCAAACAAAATGCGCTCGTCCGCAAACTACCCGCCGTGGAGACACTTGGCTCGGTCACGTACATCTGTAGCGACAAGACAGGCACCCTGACCCAAAACAAAATGCACGTAGTGGAGCTGTACGAACACCCGTCGACGCCCACTCCTATCGCCACCGACTGTTCCATGCTGCTTCTTGGAATGGCCCTCAACCACGACATCAAATTCAATGACGCAAATGAGCCACTCGGCGAATCCACCGAACGGGCCTTGGTGGAAAAAGCCGTACACGAGCTCGGCCGCGACCACTACCGGGAGCTGTTTCAGCGGTACACGCGCGTGGCCGAACTACCTTTCGACTCCGACCGCAAGTGTATGACCACCGTACACCACTTCAACGGGAAGTACCTGATTTTAACAAAGGGCGCCGGCGAATCGGTAAGCGGTAGCCTGAAAAAGCCTTCCGAACAGGAAGCGCTGACGAAACTGACCGACCTCTGGGCGCACAAAGGCATTCGGGTACTGGCCTTCGCCTACCAGGTGCTGGATGAATTGCCCGAACCGTTCACCTACCAAACCGTTGAACAAAACCTGTATCTCGCCGGACTGGCAGGCCTCATGGATCCGCCCCGCCAGGAGGCAAAAAAGGCCATTCAGGAATGTAAAACGGCGGGAATCAAAGCCGTTATGATCACAGGCGACCACCCGGCCACGGCCAGGTCCATCGCCAGGGAAATTGGTATTCTGGATGAAAAAGGCCTGGTACTGACGGGCAAAGAACTGCAACACCTCGACGAGGAAACCTTTTTGAATCAGGTAGAACAGGTCGTGGTGTATGCGCGGGTGTCGCCCGAACAAAAACTGCGCATCGTCCGCGGCCTGCAACGAAAAGGTCATTTTGCCGCCATGACCGGCGACGGGGTGAACGACGCGCCTTCGCTGAAAGCCGCCAACATCGGCGTGGCCATGGGTATCAACGGAACCGATGTCAGCCGCGAAGCTGCCCACATGATTTTGCTGGACGACAACTTCGCCACCATCGTGAAGGCCGTCAAAGAGGGTCGCCGGATTTTTGACAACATCCGAAAGTTTGTCAAGTACATCATGACTTGCAACGGCGCCGAAATCTGGACCATTTTCCTGGCGCCCATGCTGGGCATGCCCATCCCGCTTTTGCCCATCCATTTGTTGTGGATTAATTTAGTGACGGACGGCCTGCCCGCGCTGGCCTTAGCCAATGAAAAAGCAGAGGCCGACATCATGCGCCGTCCGCCACGGGCTCCAACCGAAAGCCTGTTTTCGGACGGAGTCGGCTACCACATCATCTGGGTAGGCATCCTGATGGCCGGCATCACACTTGGCACACAAGCCTGGAGCATGTACCATCAGTTGGCGCACTGGCAAACGATGGTGTTTACGGTACTGTCGCTGTCACAATTGGGCCACGTGCTCGCCGTACGCAGCGACCGCACGTTTTTGTACCGGCAAGGTATTTTCAGCAATATGCCCCTGCTGTTGTCCGTGTTGCTGACATTCGTTTTGCAAATGTCCGTGGTGTACGTACCGATTATGAACGAAATTTTCAAAACACATCCGCTGTCGTGGCAGGAACTGAGTTTTTGCGTAGGCATGTCACTCATCGTATTTCATGCGGTGGAGTTGGAGAAGTTTGTGAAAATGAAACTCGCCAAACGCGCGGCTGTTCAAAAAACAGTTTAAGAATTGGAACATGCGTGAAAACTTCCCGGGACAAATCAATTCCTGTACTTTTCGCCGATTTTTCACGAACGCATGAATTTTCCTACCTAACTACACTTTCTCATGGAGCGCTTTATCGGCCTGATCGGTATTGTTTTGATTTTGGGCATCG
>Ga0154020_10004596_pt1 | contig 16432 bp, 11 predicted proteins | sample Klosneuvirus_201_FD_109709 | JGI IMG/M metagenome (GOLD analysis project Ga0154020, IMG submission 109709) | Active sludge microbial communities from wastewater, Klosterneuburg, Austria - Klosneuvirus_20160825_MG | ecosystem: Engineered > WWTP > Aerobic digester > Activated sludge | place...
AGACTCAACCATCGGCCACGCAAAGTACTTGGATTCAGAACCCCGTTTGAGGTATTCTTCGGGAAGACGGTGCGCTACACCAAACCACCGTCAGGTGTTGCACTTCGAAATTGAATCCGCGATCTATTTTTACAGGAAAATTCCTATGGTAAAATATAACCTTAGATACAAACTGGTTTTTTAAAAGAATTAATCAGTCGATTATCGATTTAGATTGATGCATGCAGCAACTCCCCTGTACCTGCTTGTATATGCTGTGAAAGGCTTCAGGACTGACTTTGGTATCTGATATCTAAATAAAAATACAATAATAAGGATATAATAAACATGGCGCAAACATACAACGATAACGCACGCATCCGCAATGCTTTTTGGGCATTTACAACTCGCCGTGTTTCCAGGGATGCCGCCAAGATTCTCCTCCCTTTAGAAGGCGCGCCGCACCCTGGTGATCTAGTACTTGCGACTGTTGATTTCTTAGGCCAGCATCCAGGCTTACAGCTACCGAATGGCAGACGAAAACAGTTATTCCCCGGCGACGAAATAGTTGTTGCCTATGGAAATCGCTATGCATCGAATCAGTTTGAAGCAGTTGTGCCAGAGACACTCGGCCCTTGCCATCTGGTTGCAGGTGGGGGAATTGCTTCTCGCGCCGTGTCCTGGCATGTCAGTATGAGAAAAGGACCTACGCTTATTACTCCAATCGGTTTATTGGGCGATCTTAACAACAGACGTATCAACTTAAGCGACCATGCCTTATCTCCAATCAATGAAATAAGTACACCTTTACCAACAGCCATAGCTGTCGTTGGAACAGGTATGGATTCCGGCAAAACGCAAAGCTGCGCTTTTCTAGTGCGCGGATTGATTGCAGCAGGGCTTCGCGTAGGCTATGCCAAAATTACAGGCACTGGCGCCGGTGGTGACACCTGGTTACTGACAGATGCCGGCGCATATCCGGTATTGGATTTTACTGATGCAGGAATGGCTACCACTTATATGATATCCATTGAGCAGCTCGAATTACTGCTGATGACCTTGATGGGACATCTCGCCCGAGAAAATGTGGATGCCATGGTGCTTGAAATTGCGGATGGCGTGATACAACAGGAGACAGCTGCATTGCTGAAATCGCCTGTATTCGCTTCCCTTGTAGCGGGTATTGTTATGGCATCGCAGGATTCGATGGGGGCTAGTGCAGGCGTGCATTTTTTAAAAAATAACGCCAAACCGCCGGTTTTGGCTATTAGCGGCATCATCTCTGCTGCACCGTTGCAAGTACGTGAGGCCACGACCGCACTCAAACTACCGGTTTATGATCGAGAAGGTCTGGCTACCGCGGAAAATGCCGTAAGCATTCTTGCCGGCGCGCAACGCTCTATGGAAACCCGGCAAACCGCGCAACCGTCACTAAACTTGAAACAATTTGAAAATTCAAAAGAAAATGGTCAGTATACGAACTAACCCCAGGTGGTCCCTTCCTCAAGGTCAATTGTTACGCAGAGTTCTGAAAGCAAGTCCGGTTTCTGAATATCTTGTCTACGTACCCACAACCAATAAGGTTGATTCCCCCGTACTGGTGTCCGTACATGGCATATCGCAAAGCAGCTGGCTGAAACAGGCGGAATTGCTTGTTCCAACATGTGAACGTCACGGCGTCACATTGCTGGCTCCTGGATTTAACGATCAACAGTATACTGATTACCAGCGTTTGGGTCGAAAGGGCAAGGGACACCGCGCCGATCTTTTCTTGCATCGCTGCTTGGAAGAACTGAATACAACGACCGGTGCCGACACAACTCATTTACGTCTATTCGGCCACTCCGGCGGCGCTCAGTTTGTGCATCGATACTTAATGGCTTATCCGCATCGAGTTGAGAGCGCCGTTGTCAGTGCTGCCGGGTGGTACACTTTTCCGGATCCAACATTGAAGTTTCCTTATGGCACTCGTACCTCTTCGAGTCTTCCAGGTGTTAGCTTTAATCCTGAGGCTTATTTGAAGGTACCGGTAATGGTGCTCATCGGTACGGAAGATACCAAATCCGAAGATTTATTAAGCAGCGACCGCATTAATAAGCAGCAAGGTATTACGCGAATTGAACGCGCACGTAACTGGGTGGAAGCAATGCGAGCACAAGCTAAGGCTTATGGAATGCCATCACTGGTTAATATTGTTGAACTCATCGGAGCCAGCCACTCACTGGCAGATATTTCCCATGAAATTCCTCATATTGAAAGCACAATACACTTCAGCCGCTTCACCAATTCCAGTGAAGTTTCGATCGGTACACTTAATTAGTATGTGATTTATGACCTCCTCCAATAATACAAAAAATAAAAATACTCTATCTCAGGATATTACTTCTAGCATTCAGGATTCTTCTAATACCCACATAACTATGGATACTCAGATAGATAAAGGTGAATCACCACAGCGGTTTTACCGTCGCCGGGTTATAAGAATCATTGCAATTGGATTGCTGCTCGCGCTGATTATAATCATCGGGAACTGGGCACAATATCAATCACAACATGTCATTTCCAGTAATGCCGTCGTAAGAGGTCAAATCTCAGAAGTCGGTACACGATTTAGCGGTATGCTTGCGGCAACCGAAGCCGGCGAAGGTGAACGAGTGCGAGCTGGGCAAATACTAGCTCGTCTGGCAGATCAACATATCACTGCCGAGGTTCAAGAAATAGAAGCGCAAATTGAAGCACTCGAACGAGAAATCAGGCTCGAGCAATCAACCATTGAATATGAACGTCTGAAACGGAAAGTGCAGCTGGAGGAAGCTAATGCAAGAGCTGCAGCAGCCCATGCAGAATCCGTTGCAGCAAAAAGCCGTGCTGATGAAGCACGGGCATTCTATAACGCGCGGCAAAATTTACTGGAACGTCAGTTGATATCGCGCGATCTTATGCGCCAAGCTGAAGCAGATCACCGGACAGCATCAGCGATGGCAAACGCCGTTCAGGCCAAAAAAGTAGCATCCGACTCAGCTAAAAGAAACGCACTCCTTGAACTTGATAGCCTAGCTCTTCGCGTACAACGCATCGATGTGCTCAATGCAAACCTGGAAGCTACCAGAGCACAGCTAAAACGCGCGCAAGCGGACTTGGAAGGAACTCTTATTCGCGCACCAAGTGATGGAACCATCATTCGGTGGCTACTTAAAAACGGCGGCTCAGTGCGAGTCGGCAACCCGGTTGTCTTGATGTCGATTGGCGACGACACTTGGATCGAAGCTTGGATCGATGAAAATCAAATACATCGCGTTAACATCGGTAACCCGGCAATCGTGACGCTGCCATCACACCCTGGACGAGAACTCAAAGGAGTCGTCGATGCAATCGGTATAACTACTGATTACGAACAGCCTATCGAGGTAGTTCCTCAACCGCGCGCTACTCGCATGCGTGGCTCACCCGTCATCAGTGTACTTGTGCGGCTACAAGACACTCAAGTAGCTTCACTGCTGCCTGGGCTTTCAGCAACTGTCGCAATCCTTAGCAAGGATGACTAAAGCATGAACTGGACACCGTCTCCACCACCCAAGCTAGGAGCTTATACAACTCCGCCCGCTAATCAGCCTCAGCCGCTGTTTATTTGGAAACCCAAGGGTTATCTGGGATCATCCGGTCTAATAGCGATATTTCTGCTCGCATCGCTGGTAATGCTCATGATATTGGCGCGCATTTTTGCAATGCCGGGCATGCTGTTGGCTGATTGGCCGCTACTCAGTGGATTAGGTCAATTGGGCAGCTTGTTAAACAATGGACTCACTTTGACATGGGTACCAGTATCAGACCGGGATACGGTTATATATTTATTGTTATTGCCTACAGCCGCATTGCTGATTTCGATCGTCAGATTGACTTTAGGTTTACGCGTACTTGGCTATCGTTCTGTTCTGATTGCTGTGGGTTTTAACGAAATCGGGATTTTACCGAGCTTAATGGTGATTTTTGTCGTTTTAGGTATTGTTATATTGATGCGGCCATCGATTCGCCGGGCACGGCTACCATTATATGCACGTATCTCCATGGTTCTCGCCATTACTGCATGCATTTTAGTTTCCGCACTTTTTATTGGATCCTGGTTGCGCTCCGAATGGATCTGGAGCTTGGCATTCTTCCCAGTGATCATTCTGGCCATGATGGCTGAATCAGTCGCTGAGGCATTAGAGCGGGAAAATTTAGCTTCAGCTGCATGGCGTCTGATCTGGACGATAACCATTGCGCTGGTGTTATTCATGCTGATGCGGAATCTAACTGTGTTAGATGTGCTTCTTAGTTTTCCAGAACTGATGCTACTGCAATTGCTAAGCATCGTATTGGTATCTGAGTATTTTGATTTACGTTTATTTCAGGGCTGGCAAAATACCAATCTCGGCGAAATGATCTCCAGTGTATTATATAAAACACCCGATCAGATTCATCGGCAGCCAAGAGTCGCAGTGATACGTAACCGCTCGTTATCCGGCACCATTGGCCGTCTCGGACCGATTGCACCAGAAGCCCAAGTCAACTCATTACAGCATTTGGTCGATGCGCTACGGGACGAAGGCTATATCGTAAAAGTCGTCGAAGGTGATCGGTTACTTTTGCGCGAATTGCGAAGTTTTCTACCTCCTCATCCACACAGTGATATCCCAGGGGGGGTCGCATTGAACCTCAGTACCGGTATTCAAGGTTACGGCCGCCATATTCATGTACCGGCCATGCTCGAAATGGCCGGCATTGCTTATACTGGCTCAGATCCAAGCGTTCATGCTCGGTTAGAAGACCGTTTCACCCTGTTCTCATTGCTGCAACAAGCAGGTGTGCCGGTGCCGCCTTTTCGTCTGTTGCAGAGCGCTGACTCGCCTCTGACTGGTATGACTTTTCCAGTGCTTTTGCTGCCACGAAGTGATGCGAATGCAGTCGTTCCTGTTAAGACCGCTGATGCTATTGCTAATGTAGTCGAAAAAATCACACTGGACTACGGCTCAGAAATCGTAATTCAAAGCCGGATTTCCGGACCGGAATTTCGAGTTGCAGTCTTTGGCAATCAGAAACTCGAATGTTTACCTTTGTTGCGTATTGACGCGACAGGGCAGAAACGTGAGTGCCCTGCGCCAATCGATGACACACTCGCTACCCAAATTCGTGAGCTCGCTTACTTGGTATATCGTGTTGCAGGATGCAGAGATTATGCACGCATAGACCTTCGTCTGGGTGACGATGGTACGCTCTATGCCGTGGCTATTCATACTCAAGACATTTTTGCACGTAAGGGTTCCCTGGCCAGTATGCTCAAAGCCGCCGGATTAAATTGGAGCGGTTTGCTTCGTCACATCATAGAGTTGGCAGCTGCCCGTACGGGAGCGGAACTGGCAACAAAACTCGCGCCTACCGGACAGGAAACACCACAAGTTGCAAATCCTGCCGCAGCAAACACCACGAACATTGCCGCAAGTGCCGTCAGAGCTCGATGAAAGGTATATCTCTTTGAATATTTCACCATTAGGGCGATGGCTTAGTTTGACTTTGGTATTAATACTTATGTCAGCACATACCGCTGTTTTTGCCAAAAACCGCAGCGAAGCCAACACAACCTGCACCCGTGAATCAGGTCCAGCCGGAATTACCGCGGCAAGCTGGTCTAATCCGGAGCAAGCGCGTACAGCATTGACGAAGCCTGGATTGAGTAAAATCAGTTTTATGACGCACAGCGGTAACTCCTTAGTCGCGCACATCTATCGGCCAAGCCATTTTGATTCTGTGAATGGACCCATCTGGTTTGTGATGCATGGCATAAAACGCAATGCTGACTACTATGTCGACGCGGCTGCCCCAGTGGCTGAACGCTATCAGGCACTGACTATTGTGATTGAATTTTCACGCCAGTATTACCCTGCCAGTGAAGATTACACACTGGGTATCACCTCCAGCGGACGCGCAGGCTCCAGGGCAAAACGCGAAGGCCGTTATCTCAAACCTGATGCTTATCTGTATAACGAAATCGAGCGCGTTTTCGAAGCGGTACGGCAGGTTATTGGCAGCAATCAACACGGTTATTACCTGTTTGGTCACAGTGCCGGTGCACAATTCACACACCGGTTGTTGACATTCGTACCCTGCGCGCGCGCAATCAATGCCATAGCCGCTAATGCCGGTTGGTACACCATGCCGATCGAAGACAACAGGAAAAAGTTCGATATGCCCTACAGCTTGCGAGGTAGTCCGGCTGAAAGTTTAAACCTGAAAGCGCTACTATCCGCTCCGCTTACACTACTGCTTGGTACGCACGATATCAAAGGGTCTGACGAGGATCAAAATGTGCGCAATACGCCCGCAACTATGTCTCAAGGCATAAATCGGATGGCTCGTGGTCATCATTATTTTGAAACTGGGCAATCATTGGCTCGTTCACTCGATACCCCTTTCTCATGGCAATTAGTGCTGGCACCTGGGGCGGAACATGATGTACTGCAACTCATCGCATCAGCAGGTTACTTGATGTTTGCATCCCCCAAAGAGCCAATTTGTTCATCAAGTACAGCCGCAGAAGCTGGAAAACTTGTTTTCAATGAAATTTTGCTTGATCCTCCCAATGACAATAAGAGTGGCGATGCAAATCGCGATGGTGTTTTTCAACCCAACCAAGAGCAATTTATCGAAATCGTCAATGCAGGCAATATACCAGTTTGTCTTGCAGGCTGGACGCTGGAAGGAAAGGAACAAACAGGAAAACATCTGTTCCCGCTTAGCCAGGCATTAGCTCCCGGAAAAGCATTAATTGTATTCAACGGCGGAATACCTACTGGTGATTTCGGCAGTAGTTTCGTACAGCGCGCCACGTCTGCCAACGGTCTGCGTCTGGATTCTAGGGGCGATATTCTGACGTTACGCGATGCTAAGGGGCAGATAGCCAAACAGTTCTCCTGGGGCAATTGTGGTGGCATGACATGCAGTACCGATTACTGGAATGGTAACCTGCAACTCAAAAGCTCGCTGGCCCGCTGGCCCGATGCCGATGGTCCGTGGCGGATACACAGCGAAGTTACTAAGATCCCCATGTCTCCAGGATTTAAAAACAACGGCGATCATTGGTGACAAAAACATTGCTGAATAGCAAGCCCACCTTCTATAACCCCACAAGATTTGCATTCTGAAAAATAATGGCTGATTATTTAATTACATTCGTTGGCGATACAAGTTTCTGCGAAAGCTACCATATTCAGCTTGATGGCAAAGATCTTATCCAATCCAAAGGACGCGCTTATTCCCTGCAACGCGTCGCACCAATGTTAGTGGCATCCAATTTGGTTGTCGCTAATCTTGAAACACCATTAACTTCAAAAGCACATTCTCCACTTGAAGGGCATAAGAAATTCATTCATTGGTCAGATCCGGTGGAATCACCCAAAGTCCTTAAACAATATAACATCGGTGTTGTTTCACTTGCCAATAACCATACACTGGACTTTGGCACTGAAGCCTTGCTGGAAACGTTTGACAGCCTGGATAACAACAAAATCAAATGGTTTGGCGCCGGACCTACTGCAGCGGATGCACAACGTCCGTACCGCAAAAAAATTACTGTTGGAGATACAACCATACCAATTGCGATTATCGGTGCATTCGAATACCGTTCACTTTATAAAAACCGGCACGGTTTTTATGCTGAAGATAACTCACCAGGCGTGAACCAACTTGCGATAAAGCGCATTTGCAGTCAAATTACCCGGCTCAAAAATAAAGTACCGCAACCTCTGGTCATTGTTTATCCTCACTGGGGACAAAATTATGAATGGCACACACCAGAACAAACTGCTATGGCTAATAGTCTTGCAGACGCCGGCGCTGATCTCATTATAGGCCATGGCGCGCACATGCTGGGTGGTATAGAGCGTAGCGGTAATACATGGACGCTGTATAGTCTTGGGAATTTTGTATTTAACTCTCCTGGAGGATATGGTAGACGTAATGCCCCCCCTTTCAGTTTGGTCGCTTGCATGAATCTGAAAGAAGAAGCGGGCACTATTTCGTTTCAACTCAAACTGTATCCAATAATGACGGATAATCAAAAAACAAGCTTTCAATCGCGCCCGGTAAATGAGCAAGAGATTAGTGACGTCGCGCAATTATTGAGGAATCACAGCCCATGCGTTCCTGCTCAAACCTTTGAATGGAAAAGCGATCGCCTTGGCTATTATTTCGAGTTGCCGACTCAAGAATCGAAAAAGTAGTAGGCAAATACAAATCCGAGTTTTCTGAGGAGGCTTATGGTTTTCTAATCAAAATTGAATTCACTTAACACCCGATAAATCAATGCCGGTTCAATCCCAAGCTCAACAGCGACAGCATGAGCAACAAAAATCACTCGAAGCATATTTTCCTTATCCGTGACAGTGGCGAGAGAGAAAAGCCCCGATCTTAATGATTCGACTTGTTCTAAGCTAAGCCCGCCAAACAAAACGAAATCTTCATGCACATTTGCTTGCTGATCTTCTTTGGAATCTTTTGCTTTTAATCCAATACTGGTCAGCGTGGACCAAAATTTGGATGGAGCGTTGCTTACTACTGGCTTAGGAGCATTAATATCAGTTTTTATACGACATACTCTGGGTATGGTACCGCCATGCTCGCTCGGAATGAAAAATCCATCATTCTCAAAAGCGTAAATGGTATCAATAGTTGCACATGCAACAACATGCAGCGCATCAAGTTCCAGAGTATCAGAAGTAACTTGATTACGTTCTGATTCAGCCTGACCAATGATTACCGCATGATTGAAAAAACTGCTATCTAAACCATGTGATAAGACATCATTAGGTTTCAATTCAAGTACCGCGATATCCACATCTGGATCAAGTAAAACGGCACGTATAGCATCCAGTAAGGAAACATCTGTAAGCACCGTTTCATTACCAACATAAGTACAATTACCCAGTACCAAGCCGACTTTCCGCCCTGCTTTTGTAAGAATATCCGTCAGTGTTTTTGCCGTGTGGCTGGTATCCCCCATTCCGGTTACCGCTACGATTGGAATCCTGCCTGGACGGTCAGATGGGAACAGCATCGACATAATCGTTTTCTGCACATGGCCAGTCTCGTCAGAATCATTCCATAAATGCAATATATCACCGAGGCATGAGCTGACTCCATTAATTTTCCCATTACTATCCTGCACTGATTTAGCAATATCGGTCGTTAGAAAATTGACCGTAGCTAACTCAAGTCCAATCGCTCGGGCCGCCCGTTCGGCAATCATGCGGTATTCGGGATGCACATTTCCCGTCACGTCATAGGCCATCCCGCCAGCAAATAAATTTGCGTTTCTACGCAAATAAACGATTACATCTTTAGCGGGTACAGATAACTGGTCGTAACCTTGAATCAAAAGTAAATCATCCGCTACTTTATCCAACGAAAGCATGGCTTTCGTTGGATGCTTTGTTTCAGAACGGAATTGGTTATTGAATTGCATGACAAGTTGATCAATCGTGTGAAAGCCATTACCCACGACATGAGATGGTAAGCATTTTAACGCCGAATGAAATTTACCATTCACGACCAAGAGCCGATATTCATTACCCTCTATAAACTCTTCAATCAATACAGAGCGATGAACCTCGCGGGCAATTTTATATGCTTCCCGTACTTCGTCACGATCGTAAATACCAATTGTAATTCCTTTACCATTGCCGGCATTATTTGGTTTTATTACGATTGGATAACCCATTTGCTTCGCTGCATTAACTGCTTCTTTCCCTGTAGAAGCTAATTTATAGCGAGGCACTCTTAAACCGATAGTTGAGAGAATACGACGCGTATAATCTTTATTTTCCGCAATATCGTGACTCACGACATTGATTAGACCTATCTTCGCTTCATTGATACGTTGCTGATACTGACCATGACCAAGCACAAGTAAACGGCCAACTAATTTTCTGACAGGAATACCATTCGCTAGAGCAGCATGAATGACTGCATAATCTTGCTTTCTTAATCTTCGCGCACGAGCAAAACCACGAAATTCTTTTAGCTGAGCTTCTACATCCTGAAGCTCAGAGATATCGGGTGATTCCGATTCTGCGATCGTAATAAGCTCAATAGCCAATTGCGCTGCATGAAGGCAAATATCTGGATCTTCATATAATCCGTAGGGCACAATCACCTCATCTTCTCTCAGCCTCGATGAAATTTGTTGTGCCCGAACACAAGACAATTCGATACCGGCTGCACCCTGCAATGCCAAGCATAGATGCTTGAACAGATCGCGACTGGTTCGTATGTCGCTTTCACCATTTTGCCTGCCTTCAGCCATCACACCGCTAGTCCCAGTGTAATGGCGAAGTTCAGGCAGTATGCTCCCAATTGCATCCAGAATTTTTTCAGTTGCTCGCTGTTCCTGTGATGTTACCGATTCTGAAAAAGAAAATAAGATAGCCGGGAACCGAGCATAAATACTTGGCCCAGAAAAAATTTTAGATGACTTAATTGCAAGCTTCATTATTTAACTAGAAAGTAAAGACGGGTATTATACTGTCCTTCACCATACAAACCACGTGCTTTTATTCTCCACAAATACTTACCGGAACTCAAAGCAATATTCGGTGTAGCCTGACATGTTGTGATGCCGGTTTTGCAAACAGAAGTTGCAGGCAGCCAGTCTGAATAATAAACAGTTTTCCCTTTGACACGATCCCATACCAGAATCCTGTAATCAGTTGCCTCCGGGATACCTGGCGCGCCAACTGTACGATCCCAAGTAAAAGTAGGATAGTTGCTCACTGTTACATCGGATGCAGGCGATAAAGGTTTGACATCGACCGCGCCTTTCATAGTACTGGAGTAAATCGTAAAATCGACCGGGTCTGTCCATACACTCCAGCCATTAGCGCTATTGGCCCATACGCTCCAATAGTGATTTCCATCCGAATTGCTCATGCGAGGAGCAACTTTGCACACACCGCTGGCACAAATATCCGATGCCTTATAATATTGATAAACCAAGACATTCTTAACCCCACCCATAAAGGCCTGCCCGCTGCCATTCGGTGATAAACCCACCACTAATCCATATTGCGTTGCCAGTGGATTGTGTTTCCAGGAAAATTCTGGAGTATATGTATTCGACACAGTTTTAATTGCCGGAGAAACAGTTGCAGGTAGTGTCAATAACGGCTGCAACTCTCCTCGAAATCCTGCTATCGTTTTAGACGTATTCATAATGGCTAACGCATCATAAGCATCGCACGAAGGACTCGCGCTTACTCCATTTTGGCAACTGGTGTTGGTGCCCACAGGAACCCCCAATGGTACTCCGCCATAAGTGATATTAGGATTGCTGAAAAACGGAATTCGTGGACAACTTATTCCGTGATCCGTGCACTCATTTTCATAAGCCATGATAGTCCGCCATCCATTTTTAGTATCGACATAACCCCTAGCATATGAATATGGGACTTTTTTTGAGGCCGAAACATACCAGTCATGTTGAGCGCCCATGGTATGCCCAATTTCATGGGCGAAAGCGGTTTTATTCAAACCTTTCCAATCTACTAATGCAAATGGTGCATATTCCGATAATGCCGGATCATTCTTGTAAAGCACATTGGCATCGCCTTGAGTCCAGCCATTCCACAAATCTACGGCATCGACAATCAGAATCACCAAATCCGCTCCGTTGGCATCCCTCAACCCGTGAATCTCATCCAGAATTCCATCGGTTTTAGATTGCATCGCTATTAGCGCCGTATCCGAATCAGCGAAATCAGTCTCGTGAAAGTCCACTGAAGCAGAATAGACCAACCGTAGCCGAGTACTGATTCCGCTGTTCTTAAAGACTGTATTAGTATTGATAATGGCGTGTACAATATCCTTGTCTTTAATCGAATTTCCTGCCGCTGGCGAATAAAGAACCATTACATCAACTACTTCCGCAGCCCGAGCATTTCCCCACCAGAAAAAAATTACCAAACATAGTAATGATGCGATTTTTTTCATAATTAAATTCCAATAAAGATTCAATGAAGAGATATACCAGGCGCTCTAAAACGACAGTTAATGTCACAGACTGACGTTGAGCGCCTAAAACTGATGCCCCACCATGTTTTCCAGATTGCTTTACCGAATGCATACAATCTTGCTAGGTTTATTAATAAACCAATAAACAGCCAACTAGCTTGCTTCCCACGGGTGATAGAGAAAAACGGCATCGACTCTTTAACAGCAGGAATCGTGCCAATACTTTGAGGAAATACTATTGAACATAGCTGTTAAGCCCGATGACATGCTGGAGTGATGAATCGCCAGTTACAGAGGGTCATGCGTCAAGCGATACAGACACTTGAATACCCCGACGCAGCGGCACGGGATTCATCTCGAAACTGTGGTGAAGTAAAAAAAACAGCAATTTGTTCATGAAACGCCGAGACTCTGAGCATGGAAAAATCGGCAGCTGTGGTTTCCCACGAACATAAGAAAAACAACTGAGCTCGAGAAATCTCGATAACCCGAGTGCTACATGGTTATCTGCACAAATGAACCGCAGCGTTCTATCCTTGATCCATCCGAGCACATCGGAACCAGACGCAACTAACTAATAAATCATGATCAATCTGCTTCACGTCATTCATTGAATAAAGGTAAAATTGGTTTTTAGTCAGAAATTCAACAAGGAAAATAAAATGTACCGCGTCAATCGATCTCGAAGCCTGGAAATGCTCAGTGAGAGGCTTGGTCCAAGTTTTTTACTCGCACCAGCGATCCATGATTTGCTCAAAAAACGACGCTCACTTGATATTTTGGAAATTGGTTTCGGATATGGCCATGTCATGTTGGAATTGGCTTGGCTATTCCGTGAACATGAAGTCCGCTTCCATGGAGTCGATAAACGCCTGAATGTAGCAGATCGCGAAGAATTAAGAGGTATTGCGAGAGATTTTAACTTGGTTCCTCAAGCGGATTTGGAACGTTTCACACTACCGTCTATATATTCATATGATGCAACTTCTCTGCATTTCGAAGATGAAAGTATCGACTTTGTATACTCTGCGTTTGTAGTCCGTTTTATCGAGCGCAAAGAAAAATTTATCGAGGAGGTCTGTCGTATTTTACGGCCTGGCGGTTGCGCCGTTATCCATATTGGCGGGGCTTACTGGGATTATCCGTACGGCAAAATAATTGATAATCGCCGCCTCACTAATTATTTAAATCGATTTGTTTTGAAGTACAAGGATGAGCTAATCCCGCTTCCAATTTATATGAAACTATTTGAAGGTAATACCTTCAACTTCAAATTTGCCGAATCACCTCATTGTATTTTGCTCATTCAAAAAACAGCATCGGGAAAATTAAATTTGAACTTGGACTACAATGAAAAATTAAGCATGCAAGGAAGAAAACTTCCATTACGCAACCGAAAGGGAGAAATCAAGGGCGGCTTCCGTTCCGTTTATGAAGTGCGCGGCAAATACTATGATGCATTATTCAATCGCGAACTACTCACAATCGAGTACATCAAACACTCGCGCAAAACTCAATTACATTAGTTTTAAACAAATTTTTTCTGATGTTATGGAGTTTAAACATCAGAAGAATTGAGTTATTTACTTATAGAAGAGCATTTATTTCTTCCAATACGGACTCATCCAGTTCGCCCACATCCGCTTTTAGCCGTAATCGCGACATTAAGTAGTTATAATAAGCAACCGCAAGATCTCTACGCGCAGAATAGTATTGCTGCTGCGCATTCAAAACATCGATTTCTATTCTGATTCCAGATTCCTGTCCAAGAATCGTTGAATCCAATTGACTGCGACTCGATATAAGCGCTTTCTTCAGCGCCTTAACTTGGGCAATGCCGTTCGTAAGATTCAAATAATGCTGGCGCACGTGCAAGCCAATAATACGCTGACCGTTCTCCAGCTCTTCACGCACCCTATCCCGGTTAGCCAGCGACTCCCGTACACGCGATTGTGTCGAGAGACCATGAAAAATAGGAACCTTGAGTTCCAGACCAATCATTCTTGATTCGTAATCCAAACCACGTCCGGCAACAATAAATGGATTGTCAATTTGATTAGTATATTGCCCGACCAAATCAACAGTTGGATAATGCTTAGACATGGATTTCTGCGCTTCCTGTTTAGCAATCTCATGAGCAAACTTCTGTATCTTCAATGAAATATTCTTTTGCTCGGCTGCTGCAACCCATTCCTCCATTTTCATCTCAGGCAGAGGAAGAGGATCAGTAATAATTTTTTCCAAACCAATACGAGGCAAAACGTCAGGAAAACGATTGATAATACTTTGTAAATTGCGTCTACTGATTTCCAGAGAATTTCTGGCAACAATTTCCTGAGAAATGACTAAATCATAACGAGCTTCAGCTTCATTCAAGTCGACAATGGTACTTAGACCCGATGCGAGATTCTGCCGCATTTGTTCCAGCTGTTGCGCAAAAGCCTTTTCCTGAGCTTCAACCGCTTCAACATTTACCTGAGCAATAAGCACATCAAAATAAGCTTGCGTCACCCGCAGAATCAGATCCTGCGCTGCCTGTACAAATTTCGCATCACCCTGAGCAACTTCATTTTTTGATTGCTGATAGATGATGAAATTCTCAATTCTGAATAAAGGTTGAGTAGCCGTGACAGTAACACCGCGATTTTTGATCAGAATATCGCCATCGATACGTTCAGTATTCAGATCTACATTTCGCGCTCTTCCAGTAAAATCAATACTGGGAAGGAGTCCAGCCCTCCCTTGAGTCAAGCGTTCCTGAGTGGCAGCAAAAGTATGCCGCGCAATCTTATATTGAGTATCATGTTCAAGTGCTTCACGATAAATATTATTCAAGCTCGTTGCTTGAAGCGAGTTGGATAAAATGATACCAACCCAGAATATGGTAATAGAGTAGTTAAGATTTTTCATAAAAGGGGTCGCAGCAATCATATTTGCTGTATCAATAAAAACCATTCACGTTAATTAAACAAAAAATAATACTGGCAAAAACCAATTCTGTCAGATTTTTGTAGTATCAAAAGCCGGAAAAAGCCGCATTACATCTTGCTATTGTTAAATAAACAATCAGGCTAATATAGAATGATAAGATTATTGCTACAAGGAAGCGCCTTCGATAAGTTATGAATCATCAAACCGACTCATCAGGAATATATTCAGCAAGTCATTGTATAAATGATCATTTTTACAGAAAAATACATGAAAAGAACCCGTGGAAAAACCACGAGGAATGACAAGTTTAAGCTGCAATTAATGTCGAGTCCATTTTTCTTCGACGATAAGCTATGCAACCAATTAGCCCCAACCCTGCAAGCGTCAAGGCGTAAGTTTTAGGCTCAGGCACAGGCGTTCCAACCGTCATTTGATCAAAACCAAAGGAATCTACGCCAGCAGCAGTATTTTCAAAAGTTATTCGACTGAAAGCATTTTCACTATCAATGATCCCCCAAAAGAGAACACTGCCATCGGGCGAGTCAAGCATATTATCGATGTTGATTACCTGAATTGATCCTCCCGTTGTCGTCAATGACAATCTAACTTGACCATTGCGATCACCAATGTCGATCCCCATAAAGCCAAATGCAGAAACTGGCGAGTCGAAATCAATAGTAAAATCTCTGATAGACTGCCAATATTTGTCACCGTCTGTTGCGTAACGTCCATTGCCGTTGGTGGTTCCTGGTAATGTAGAAGTTACCCGTCCCGCTCCACTCAAAGTGGCCGATCCAATTCCAGAAAAATCAAGGGTAAGAGGACTATCAGCATCGTTTTTATAGGTCTCAAAGCTTTCAGTTCCAACTCCGGTTAAGCCCGATAAGAAACTATTTCGCGCTGAAGTCGCTTCAGGAAAAGAATCAAGGCGCACATTTTCCCCAATCCCCAGCGTTTCTCCAAAATAAATCGCTTGTGAAGCAAACGCCAATTGTGTGCAAAACAGCCCTGCAATAACCCCTAACATTTTTTTCATACACTCTCCTCAAAATAGTAAAAAAATTATCTAACTCACTTGTATCGTAAAGACTTACATCTCTCAGAACTGGATTATAACAGAATCCATTAAAATCTCAAACTATTGAATTAATGCAACATTATTAATAATCCAGCTTAACTCTTTCTTAGCTGCAATAAGCTGATTCCTTTAGCATTACAGCAAACGAAAAAATCTTAGCCAGAAAAATTTAATACTACTTTGGGTGATGAAAAACGCCTTCCAAAGCAAAGCCTTATTTCGTCATCAAGTTATAAAACTATGGCGAGCAGAAAAAACTCTGCTCGCCATGATGATTAACTAAGTACGCTAACATCATCCCAGCTGATGTGATCCGGTTGCACGCCGACTAGCGTGATTGATACATCGGAACCGAAGTTCACAATGAAATTGGTGCCTTCCTGATGAATATCGGTAACAAAGCTG
>Ga0154020_10004597_pt1 | contig 16431 bp, 9 predicted proteins | sample Klosneuvirus_201_FD_109709 | JGI IMG/M metagenome (GOLD analysis project Ga0154020, IMG submission 109709) | Active sludge microbial communities from wastewater, Klosterneuburg, Austria - Klosneuvirus_20160825_MG | ecosystem: Engineered > WWTP > Aerobic digester > Activated sludge | place...
CGAGACCGTGCAACAAAAAATTCTCAACGAAATCAAAAAGACTATCGAAAGAAATGCAATGGCTGCTGCAAATTCCAAAACTTGACTCAGCTGCTACATGTTTCAAAAGATAAGCGTAGCTAATCGAATTGGCGTCTGGAAACCAACACGTGAAGGGTTGCAGCCTGTCTCAGAAGAAGTCCCCTCAATTCTGCTTTGGGATGCCTCTCACGTACAACGGAAACTCATCGTGCGAGACGGAAGTGGCGGAACGTCCTTGCTCCGTTTCGATGCGGGACATCTGACTCCAAGTCGCCGCATCGGCAGCAGCAGCAGCAGCAGTGACATATCGACTGCCACGTTGGACGATGCGGGACGCCGACTCGCTATCAGCGGAAATAATAGAACAGGGCCCGTGATCGAAATGTGGGGCTGGGAATCTGATGACTTCCCGGCAAGAAAGCTTACGGAAGTGAAGACACGCCCAACGAACCAAATGGCCTTTGCCGAGGGCGGACGGACGCTCGTCACTCGCCATGGCTCGATGATGCAGGTTTGGGACGTGCGGAACGACGAACTCGTGTCGCGAGCGACATTTCCCGAAGATCAACACCAGCAATTCGCGATCGCGCCGGACGGAGTCACTGTCGCAACTTCCTGTTATGGGGACATTCGGCTGTGGGATCTGAAGTCCGAACTGCAAACGCCAAGTTTCAAATTCGCCTGCCACGAGGCAGTAGCAGTGGCGTTCTCACCCAATGGGCGGCTTCTCGCAGGATCTTCCCAGAGGAATTTCAAGGGTGAAGTGCAGATTGTCAACGTTGCCAATGGTGTCACGCAGAAACGCCTGTCCTTCCCTGGTCCAGTCAATCAACTTAGCTTCACCGACGACGGCCGCCACCTCGTCACCGGCAACGCCAACGGCACGATCTACGTCGTGCGACTTGAGGAAGCACCGAAGTCTTCCGCCGAATAGCCTGTCAGCGTGCGTTTCTTTACGAGCCGCTCGCGATATGTGACTGGCTGCGTCTTCTTTGATTGACTCTTGATTCGATTGCGAAACAGATCGCAGCGAAGAGTCTCCCTTCACGCAGTTCCGATGTTGAGTTCGGTGCTGCGCGCATAACAAACATAAGAGTAACAGTTTGCAACAGCTCGCAGTGCCAGCGAGCCATTCGCTTCGGAGTGGTCGCTGGAAGTGAAGTCAAGCGGCATGACCTTGTTCGAGGTAGGTCCTTTCTGCCGGAAAGGACTTCGCAGCCCCGCTGCGACCTGCGACCAGATAAGTTTCCACATCAAAATCATGTCGTCGGAGATCACGGTATCGCTTTTTGTTTCGCCGCGCTGCATCCCGCTCACGGTTCGCCTTGCGGCGAAAGTCCTTGCCGGCAGAAAGGACCTACAGAAGACTGTCCTTTCCGGCAGAAAGGACCTACAGAAATTGCCGAAACGCAGCCTCCTGCAATTGCTTTTCTCATACGGCACCCGGCGTTCAACAACTACCGGGCTTCTTGAACAAATGCCGCGATCCGAGTATCGACGAGCTTCGGCTCGAAGGGCTCTCATCGCCGTTCGCCAACTACGCTCAATCCCGAAACTTTCTCCGCACCATCCGTACGGATTCGCGACGTCAAAGCCTTATTAGTTGTGTGTTTCCCGTGTACTGGCAGGTTGTCTGCCGGTTGTTTCTGTACCCTTGTCTGGAGAGTAGATCATGTTTCATTGCATCAAAAACACGTTGCGACAGTTGGCACAGTCAATATTCCTGAATCGAAACCTTCATCGACGTCGTCGATACAGTCGCCGCTCGGCCATGAATGTTGAATGTCTGGAGATTCGTTCCCTGCTAAGCGGCAACACTGTTGCGATCGTTAATGCCTTGCCGATCAACCAACACGACGCCATCAATTCGACTGGCACAAGCCCAGAGATGAATCCGACCAACAGATTTGCACTGTCCGCCATTCCTGCCCTGCATTCGAATCCTGACGCGACAGCCATCCTGTTTCTTGACTTCGACGGAAACTTTGAATCCAGCTGGCGGAACTTTCATGACATCTCAAGCCCGGCATTTTCGATGGACGACGACGTCACCACATTTACGGACTGGGAACTGGCGACCATTCAGGAAGTCTGGGCTCGCGTGGCCGAAGACTACGCTCCCTTCAATCTTGATGTGACGACGGTTGAACCAGACAGCTTCGCAGACGGCCAGGCTCTGCATGTCGTGATCGGCGGCTCACCGTATGACTGGTACGGATCGTCCATCGGTGGCGTCGGCCCGATTGGCGGCTTTCATAATTCGGAGCCCAACACGGTTTTCATCTTTCCTGATTTTCAGTGGCCGCAACGTGACCGAGCTGCGGGTATCGCGGATACGGTGTCACATGAGGCCGGTCATGCTTTCGGCCTTCAGCATCAGCAGGAGTTTGACGCCCACGGCAATTTTGTGAACTGTTATCGCCGAGGAGATGCTCACGCCGGACCGATCATGGGATCAACCGAAGGCAGCGAACGCAGCGTTTGGGTCAACGGACCGACTTCATCTGCGAATACTCTGACCGATGAACTTGCGATTCTGTCGGGTCCGGAAAACGGATTTGGCTATCGAGCCGATGATCATGGCGACACGATTGAACAGGCTTCGGAACTGACGTTGTCCGGGCGATTGTGGACCGGGAACGGAATTATCACTCAGGCTGCCGATCGAGATGTGTTCCACTTCCATTCGGATGGCGGAACGGCCGTATTCAACGTGTCTCCCAGTGTCCTTGGGGCAAATCTGATTGTCGCTGCCGAACTCCGATCAGCGGACGGAAGCGTCGTGACGCAAGGCGAGGGCACCGCCACAGGTCCGGCGATGCTGCAGTCAAATCTTCCAGCGGGAGAATATGTGATCGTTGTCGGAAGCAATGGCGAATACGGATCACTGGGTCAATATTCGATCATTGGCTCTATTTCGATGGAAACGGAAGTTGTCCCGTCACGCCCGACCGAATTGTCGGCGACATCGGAATACGGATATCGACATTTCCTGCAATGGAGTACTTCAAGTGCCGCGGTTGGGTATCGCATCTACCGTCGATTCAATGCTCAGACGCCGGAAAGCCTGGTCGAAACGGTTCCGGCCAACGTCAACGACAATCGTCGTGCCCAGATATCCATTGCAGAACTTCGAGGATAACTGGTTCGGCGAATATCGCATTGAAGCGTTTAATGCAGCTGGAGCAACGTCCTCCGCACGGCAGCGAGTGCAACACGAATTCTCTTTGGCCTTCGACGTCGGAGGACTTCAGGTGCAAAGTCTGTCCGGTACGTCGGTCGAACTCTCGTGGAATACGGATGCCCGTTCTCAGTCTCAACGACTGACGGTCATGCAGTCTATCAATCAGAACTCGTTCTTTTACGAACGTTTCGCCTGGATGTCGCCCACGCAGTCCTCAATGACACTGGACAATCTGATTCCCGGACAGCGTTATTCCTTTGCTGTTTCCGGTATCACTCCTGCGGGCAATCGATCGACAACAGCCAGTTTCACGATGCCAACACTGGACGTCCCAATCGCTTCGAATAGCCTTACAGCAACGACAGATTCGCCCACGACAGCAAATCTGACGTGGCAGGATTCACTGAATGAAAGCGGTTATCGTGTGTATCGCCTGGCGGGAAGTCAACGTCTGCTGTTAGGTACACTTCCGGCAGAGACAACACAGTTTCCTGTCAGCGGACTGACGCCGCGAACTGAGTATCGATTTGTAGTCGAGGCATTCAATGCTGCCGGAGCTGCATCAATGATGTCTTCTGCGATTACACCGGTCACGATTGATGTCAACGGGGACACACGGTCAACTGCCACGCCGCTCAGCGGTCCGGGTGTGACCGCGACTGTCATCGACCGAGCAGGGGATATCGATGTCTTTTCATTTCAGGCAGAAGCTGGCGCGTCCTACACGTTTGCGACGACGCTCAGTTCACTTCCAGTTGCTTTGCGCGACTCGGTCATTGAACTGACGGATTCTCAGGGACGGCGACTGGCGTACAATGACGACTTTGGCGGAACATTGGCCAGTCGAATCACCTGGACCGCTCCGCAGGCATTGAACGGACAGCAAGTATTTCTCTCCGTGCGAGGATACGCACAGTCACAGGTCGGAGACTACAGTCTGACGATGACAATTGTTCGCCCGCCTGTGGATGATCATGGTGACACGATCGCTTTCGCAAACCCGATTCATGCTCCGTCCGTATCGAATGCCTCACTGGAGCGGCCCGGAGACGTTGACATGTTCTCTATCGCTGTTGAGCCCGGAACAACGTACGTCTTTTCAACGTCGCTCGGCACTCAATCGGGATCGCTGCGAGATTCGGTGCTCGAACTGCTGGACTCAAGCGGCCGCAGACTCGCGTTCAACGACGACTTCGGCGGAACACTGGCCAGCCGGATCAGCTGGACCGTTCCGCAGGGCTTTGGTCACCAGAATGTCTTCCTGGCGGCACGAGCATACAGTTCGTCTCAAACTGGAACCTACTCGGTCAATGTGTCGCAATCTGTGCCTCCTGTTGTCACCACGAATTCGCAGCCAGACGTTGCAGCGGTCACCGTCGGCAGTCAGACAATTGGCCAGATCTCGACCGGGGGAGCGTCCAGTCGCTATCGCCTCGACGTCGAGGCTGGCCAGCGACTCGTCATACAAACGCAACTGTAAACGCTGCGCGACTCCGTCATCACAATCTACAACAGTCGTGGCCAGCGATTAGCCTTTAATGATGACTATGGAAGAACTTTGGCTTCTCTGGTCACAGTGATTGCGACGGAACGTGATACCTGGTTCATCGAAGTTCGCGCCTATGCTGTTTCGCAAACCGGAACGTTTCGCTTGCTGGTTCATCAGATCTGATCGCGACGTTTGCTCAGCCATTCGGTCGTCGATGACGCCAGTCCCTGCGCACTCAGCCTCGGCAAGAAGTCAAATATCAGATTGCATCGACCGATTTGAACGTCACTTCAAGCGGCGGCGAATAAGTATTTTCACGTTCGGATTTTCCGGTTATCCCCACTGAACGGAGCCTGTTAAATGAACCCTTCAGCTGCTGCCCCGATACAAAAACAGAATGACGCCGACGGCGAAAAGGAATCCAACGAACTCATTGCGCAACACGCCCTGGCCGGGAAGACTCTGACCGGAATGCAGAGCATCGCTTGCATGGTAATAGGCGCTCATCGAGCCTTGAAGAGGCAGGTTTGCCAGCAGATGACCGCCGCCCCAAAGGATCAGCGGAAAGGCGAGTGCGATGACACCTGCTCTTATGCGGAGTGCCCTGTCAGTTGCTGCGATGTGATCGCTCATGTTAATCGTTTTCATCGGTCAACTCCTTTCCGGGCTACTCGTTCCGAAATCCTATCGCGTGATGGAAGAGGAAGAAAGCCGGAAACAGCTTCAATCTCTCGTGGAGTCGCAGCCGCCGACTACGCGTTTCACGCGCTGCGTGTCGTCCCAGCGGGACCAGAAACGAAACAGGGGAAACCGAATAAATCCGGTTTCCCCTGTTTGTTTGAAAAGCCGCCGATCCGATTTGAACGGACGACCTACGCTTTACGAAAGCGTCGCTCTGCCAGCTGAGCTACGGCGGCGGGTTGGGAGCGTGATTTGTCCCAGTGTTTCGGAATGTTAGCTGTGAGTCCTGCTCAGGGCAAGATGTGTGAACTCGCGGGGCGAAAAATGGTGGGCTCTTCCATCAAGTGGCAGGGATTGACCCAGCCAAAAAAATTCTGCGAATTATGGAGTTTGCTTGAACTATTCCTTTTTGGGAGATCGTGCAGTCTGGATTCACGCTCCTTTTCAAAGAGGGGCGAGCGAATGCGAGGGGAATCAGGAAGCAGGAGCGTCCTGGCAGTGCGTTCCAGGGCTGGAGCCCTGGAACGAGGTGAGAAGGGACATGAGTACGCGTGAGGTTTATTTTCGGATGGTGACCTGAGATCCGACGGTGAGCAAACCGAAGACTTCTTCGATATCCTGATCGTTCAAGTGAATACAGCCACGGGAAACGGCCTTTCCGATTGACTCCGGATTAATGGTGCCGTGGATCCCGATGTGGTTGCCCAGGCCCAGCCAGTACTCTCCGAGTGGGTTTTCTGGATCATCGGCGTCAACGACGCCTCCGTCCGGGTTGTACCATGTTGGATTCTCCAGTTTTTCTTCGACCTTGAATTTTCCAATCGGTGTGCCGTTCTCCGCGCCGATTCCGACGGGATACCGATGGACATACCAGCCATGGGCGTGGACAGTCAGACAGAAGTCGTCCAGGTCAATGACAGCGCCAAACGGGCCCTGGATCACTTTCAATTGCTGCCCGGCCTGTAAGTCTTCCGGATTCACTCGATTCAGCCGGGCGAGATACTGCCAGGGGACATCGTATTTCTTTGCGATCGATCCGACGGTTTCGCTGTAATCAACAAAGTGCGGGTCGGCAAATTGACGCTCCGCCGTGGTGAAGATGATTGCCGCCGTTTGATCGATCTGTTTTTGAATCAGGGATCGATATTCCGGATGCTTCCAGTAAATGTCCGACATTGCCTGATGGGCTTTCAAGATTTGATCTGCCTGAAGACTCTCGTCAATCTCCCTGAGTTGTTGAGCGACCTCTGCGGAGAGAACCGCGGGCGGCTTCTGGAGGTCGGAAGGATCTTCCGGCTCATACAAGTCTGCCCTCAGTTCCGGCACATTTTCATCGAGCGACGCGTCGAGGTCATACGAAACTCGCGTCACCCGTGAATCGCGACGACTCGAATTTCGCGCTTGCCGCTGCTGCGAATTTGTGGTGCCATCGTCGGCGGGCCGAGTGCCGCTTCGATCGCGCGAGAGAGCATGTGACAGCGGATCGGAATGGTCCATGCCGGACGGAGTGTCTTCGAAGTCTGCCGATGTGTCGTGAATGTCACTCCAGTCGCCGTCAAGGAATGTATCGACTTTCGGTGACGATTTCTGATCGGTCCGGGCGACTGATCCCGTCGCCGCCTTGCGGACGCGTGGAATCAGATCCAGTTGCCAGACGGCAAACGCGACAGCCACGCCGCTGACGACCCACCAATGAAGCTGGAATTGCCCCTTCGGCTTTGTTGCGAACGGTTCCATGTTCGGCCTACCTCAAAATCCCTTTGAAGCGAAAATTTGACTGCTGGGCTATATTCTGGCACACGCCGAATTCGGCGGCTACCCCGAAGTTTGACGGCTACCCCGAAGTCTGGCGGCTACCCCGAAGTCTGGCGGCTACCCCGAAGTTTGACGGCTACCCCGAAGTCTGGCGGGCGAAGGCGGGGGGCTGCGGCAGGCGGTCGCGACACGGCGAGTGTTAGGAAGAGAATTCCCTGTTTGTCGAACTCTGCGAGGGATCCCGACCTGAGGAGAGGTCGGGCTACAGGCAGATTTGTCCTCTGAACGGCATCAATTTGCCTGCGGGAACTTGGGGGACGGAACAATTGGGACAATTGTTCTAAGCACCCATGCGTATGTCTTGGGGCATAACTTGGCGAGCGGTGGGTGTCAGCCCACCGAGTTTCAAGCATTTGACTCGGAGGGTTTACGCCGCTCCGCTCGCCGGGTTCCCGGCGACCGAGGACGTCACTCCCCTGATTGTGAATCCGGCGATTATGCAATTGAATTTTGGCACGGGTGCTTACATTTCGATCGACTGCAAAAAAAGGTTCTGAAACTCGGGGTCGGGTAGCAGGCACGGGTGCTTGTACTGCTCCACGCTGCCGCCACTTCGGGACTGGCGAGCCGTCGTGAATGTGGTCCATCGGTCGGCGGGCAATGGATGGATTCGAATCGCGGCCAGCCTGCCAGTTTCCCGTTTGTCTCGATATTCGAGATTGTCGCGAGAAAGGCAAGCCTCAACGCCGGTCGCTAACTGGTCGAGGCGAGCGGAATTCTGAGCGTCCGACGCTGACTCGAAGAGCACGAACAGGACATATCCAGGCGGTGTACCCCATTCGGGCGTCAGCGTAAACAAGCTCAAGCTGATGCCCAGCTTCTGCGCCGTCTCGTTGACGGCCTCGACGACCTGTGACTCCGCCAGCTTTTCACCGGTGATGCTCGACATGTGCGCCCCCTTGTGGCGAAACTCAAGCACTGGAGTTGTCCCGAAGAACCCCGTACAACGCACGACGTCGCGGATGTTGTAGCGATAAAGCCCCGAACTGGTCGTCAGCAGAATGAAGTATTCCGCTCCTTCCTGCAGTTCATGCGCCTCCAGCACAACAGGCTGGGAAGACAAGGATTCCGTGACCGGCAGAAACTCAAAGAAGTGGGTCTGGACTTCCAGTACGCCTGACGCGCTGTCATCGCGCAGCGGAAGCGTCATGCGTCCTTCGCTCGCATGCAGACCGTGATCGCGGATTGGAATTCCCTCGAACACCTGCCTGAGTTTCGGAATGTAGGCCGCCGCACTGCCGCCGCACCAAACGCCCACAGCCTGCATCATCGGCCAGCACTCTCGAGGTCGCAGGAATCCGTTACGATCGACAACCTGCTGTAGCTGTGCGGCGCGCCGAGGATCGGGACGCAATCGTCGCTTCAATTCACGTCTCTGATCAGCAGGCAGGTCGGCACCGCTAATGCCGCCGTCGCGAATATCGCGAATCAGCTTCTCCGCGCTGGCATTCGCAGATTCATGCAGCTGCAGGAGAGTGCTGGGGTTCGCTGTAATCTGCATTCCGACCCAGGGATCCGCCAGCGCCAGCCGAAGGATGACGTAGCGTTTTGTCTCGGCGTCAGCCACCTCCGCCACGGTCGCAGGGATTGTATACATCGATCGCACGACACGTTTTTGCATGGCTGCGACCAGACCGCTGATGTTGCCACACGGAGTTCCGCCGGCGGTCCGGGATTTTTGATGACTGCTCGAAATCTGAACGATATTCAGCTTTTGCAGAAGCGGATGATCGGTGTAGGTTCCAATCCCCCACGTTTGCCAGCTGCGTCGATAGTCATCCAGGAATCGCTGGGTGACAGGAATCAGTTTTGACGCCGCAGTTGTTCCACTCGTTGTTGCAAACATCATCAGCTTGTTGCCGCTGCCGAGCAATGCGGACTGATCTCCGCTGGCGACCTGATCAACGTAACTTCGGATGAGTTCATAATCAGCAACGGGAACTCGGCGACGAAATTCCTCCAGAGTGGTCGTGTCTGACAGCCCGTGATCGCGCGAAAATCGCGACGACTGGTTCAGTCGCAGCAAGTCCATGAGCAGTGTTCGCTGCGTTTCACGGCAGGAATTCTTCGCGAGGCTCAGAAACTGATTTCGCGCGCGAGTGATGCTGCGCCGGAAGAATGCTCCTGCCATCGCTCGAACTCGATAGGCAGCCGGAATCTGCGTGGTCAGCGGATCAGATGGCGACATCCGGACATTCTCCCCGGCGGGGGTATTGTAAACCCGTCGCTCCGTCGGCGGGAAAACGCAGTTCCCGCCGACGGAGCGGCGGGTCTACGGTACGTATCGCATGGGTACGAAAAAAGGCATCTCCGAGGCTCAATCGAAGATGCCTTTTTGAATTCTTTGGAGAGGTCACCGGTGGTGAACCTACTTCTTGCCTTTGGCCGGTGTCGCCGCTGCAGCTGCCGCAGTTTCTTCAGCAGTCTTTTTCTTTTTCTTGCCCGCAATCGCTTTCTGGACGCGAACTTTTGGCAGGCCAAACGGGCTGCGACCAGACGCGAATCGGTCTTCTTCCATCAGCCGAGTGATGCGTTCACTGCGGCTCAGGACGTTGCGGGAGCCCGATAGGCCAAGTCGAATTTTAAGAGTCTTGTCAATTGACACGTCAACGCTCCAAATGCGTTCTAAATGCTGTGAAATGACTGTTCGGCGGCAGTTTGTTGTCGCGCGACACATGGAAATTCCCGCCCAAGCCAATCTCAGACAAAGGATTTGAGTCGCGGAGTGTATCGTCTCCCATCTTTCTTCTCAACCACCCATTCCCCAGTTTCCCAGGCAAATTTCGCACCCGCACTCTAAATCTCAGGTGCTTTGCCCGAATTACGGCAAGATTTCCTGCTGAGACACGGTGTGAGTCCGTGTCTGCTGCCGGAGTGCCAGACGGCGGGATTCGGTGAGTAGTTCTTCGACTTTGGTGTCGCTGAGATCCATTTCGTGGCACCATTCGAACATTTCGCCAGCTTCGGTGTAACGCTCCTGATTCAGCAGCAACAGTCCGAGTGCATGGTGGGGCCAGTAGGATGTTTCATCGCATGTCATCGCCAGACGCAGCATTTCTTCAGACTGCTCGTGCAGTCCAAATTGATGTGCCGCCTGATTGCCAGCCATCAACAAGGCGACCATCCTGGTGGCATCGTCCTGCGTATCGGTCGAGTCGGCCGCAAATTTGCGAGCTGCCTGGGACACGACATAGAGCAGCTTTTCAATTTCGGACGTGCGGCCACTTTCGCGAAACGCATCCAGCACTTCGTCCAGTTCATCGATTGATGGCTCAAATGTTGTGATCACAAAATCAGCGGGGACTTGTCGAGACATATTCAGGCATACTCGGCGGCGATATTCCGGACTGGAATGAAACACAAATCGCCACTGGTCGATCGCGTCTTCAATTTTGCCTTCGGTCAGCAGGCAATCACCGATGAAGTAACGCACAAAAGGATCATTACCGCCAACAAGCTTCGCCTGGCTGATCAGTGATTGCCGACTGGTATCCCGCACATCGCGGAGAAAGCTCGTGTGCAGCAGAATCATGTACGCTTCGCCCTGCACGGGGCACAGAGCCAGTGAGCGACGCGCCAACTGGTCTGACAACATGAGCAGTTTGATGTTTCGTCCAAAGGCCTTCTTCAGCCACGCCTGCATTTCGCCGGTCGATTGGAAATTGGACAGCGCGGCGTCGCGGATTTGAATCTCGCTGAGCGGGTTTTCACTCTGGCGCTGCTCCTGCTGGAACATCTTTAGACTCAGCAACGACAATTCCTGCAGCGTATCGACATGCTGCGGGTCGGCCCGTAGTCCCTTCATCAACAAATTCATGCGGACTGACAACGACTGTCGTTTTTCGTCAATGGTGTGAAGTTCTTCTGATTCATCATAGCTGGCGATATCCGTCGTCGGGCGAGTCGGAACTTTATCAGGGGCTGGATCTGCGAGTTCAACGTCTTCTGTCCGATATGCGGCTTCGGCGGCAGCGATTCGAGCGGGGTCAAGATCACGGGACGTACAGACGTAATGCTTCCACCAGTATTCGCCGGCGATTCGTCGTTGAAGATCGGGTTGCACTCGGCAAAGCACCAAAAAACAGGCAACGCCGGTGATTGCCCATGCGACACGAGGAAAGGGAAGTCCACGTTCCGGACGAAAGCCGGAGCAGAGCCGCAGACCCGTCACTCCAAGCACAATCGTAGTGACCACAATCGCGGGGACGTACCAGATAAAGTCGACCGCTGAATGAAATAGTCCGGCAACCAGCCCCGCCAGGATTGCTGCCAGCGCTGCCACACGATCAGCCTCCGCGCGTTTGATGATATGCCAGAGAATTCTTGCGAGGACGGACAGCAGCCCGAGTGCGACAAGGGTGAGTCCCACGAGTCCTGTTTCGGTCGCCAAATGTACCCACGAACTTTCGGCGTGCGAGAAGATCACACCGCGAAAATCGACGAAGTCTTTCATGTACACTGGGTAAACGTAGCGATGGCTTCCGACGCCACAACCCAGCAGCGGGAAAGCCTGAACGGCATTGGCATCTGCTGCCCAGATCGCGCGACGGGCATTCGATTGATCAATTTTATCGGCATCGACGGACGCAAGCTGATCGATTCGGTCTTCGATCTTTCCCTGTCCGAGTACCATGATTCCGGCGATTGCGATTCCGCCCACACCGACAATGACGACTGCCAGCGACGCGCCCACGCGGCCACTTTTCCACAACCCGGCAAGGCAGACGCAGGTGGCCAGGGCTCCTGCCATCATCCCACCGCGAGACAACGACAGCATGATGGCCACAACGACGCCACCCACAGCGCAGACCATCATCAGCATCGGAAGATTCACGATTGAAGCGTACGGGGAATGATTGGCTCTGGCTGGTCCCAGTCCCTTTCTGTTCTGGGGGACAATGGACTCATCTTTGCGTTGCAGCAACATCCACCAGATCAATGGTCCAATGGAAAGTGCCAGAAACTGAGCGAAGTGGTTGCGATTGGTGAACGCGCCTTTCAGAATTTCACTGGTTCCGGTGTAAGGATGGCGATAAAACCAAAAGAACCGATCGTTCGCGGTGGCCTGCTGAACCACGGCAAAGATGGCCATCAGAATCCCGGACAATCCAACCAGCTTCAGCAGTCTGTGGCAATCTGCCTCCGAGCTCAGTCGTTGTCCCACCACGACCGCAATGATGCCGTACGACAACAGCATCAGGAGCGCGTGTCGGGTTTCCGTGGGGACCAGACTGGCCGTACGCCATGAATCAGCTGACGCGAGTCCGTCGGGCGTGAGCTGCGTCGCGCCCCAGCCTGGAAGCAATCGAGAATATTCCGGCGAGACTCTGCTCAAAACGCCGGGCGTCAGCGGGACGGTCTGAAACCAAACCAGCAACAAACCCGCGACGATCAGTGGCTCGACAGCCAGCAGTCGCAGACGTCCGCCGGAAAGCATTTGATGCACACACCAAACACAGCCCAGCGTCAGGGACAGTGAAATCAGCACGCGATGTCCCCACTCCTCACGGCCACCCATGATGAAGGGAAAGATCAGAATCAAAGTCGCGAGGATTGCGTCTGTCGCGAGGACGAGCTTTGGCCCCGACAGAAACGAATCTCCTCTGCCCGCAGTGAAGCGGAAGAATTGTCGAATTTGCGGAGATTTGGAAGATTTTCGCGAGGACATGGGAGATCACACAGCGTCAGAATTCTTGTATTCTGGCAAGAGAAGGTCGTGTCGAATTGCAGGCGGCCGAAGGCTTGTTTTCGAGTGAATATCGATTGAATCGAATTGCGAAAATTGCATCACGCGGCGCGACGTGTTGCAGGAATCTCGGTCTCAGAATTTGTCGCCGCCCCGAGGACTGACAGACCACGAGCGACTTCTTCCTGCGCGTTGTCTTCCTGATCGTGGCCATATCCGTAACCGTAACCGTAACCATATCCGTAACCATAGCCGTAACCGCCAGCATCGGTCGTGGTGAGGTGATTCACCACAACGCCGAGCAGTGAACATCCGAGTGTGCTGAGAGTTTCTGCGGCGCGAATCACCATTCGGCGGCGGTCTTTGTCCGGACGAACGACCAGGATGACAGCATCAACGAGGCGACCGACAATGGCCGGATCACTTACAGCAAGGACCGGAGGGGCGTCGATGATAATCTGGTCGTACTTTGTTTCGGCCCAGGCCAGCATGTTGGAAAACCGTTCCGAAGACAGCAGCTCCGCCGGATTCAGCGGACGCGGGCCACAGGAAATGACGTCGAGTCCCGTGACTTCAGAGGATCGCAAATTGCGTTCGATCGATGGTCCCAGTTCGTCGTCGTCACGGAGGAGTTTTGAAAGCCCAACATCGTCCCGCAAACCAAGCAGTGTGGAAAGTCCGGGGCGGCGCATGTCAGCGTCAATCAGCAGCGTGCGTTTGCCGGATTGAGCAAACGCCACGGCCAGATTTGACGACACGGTCGTCTTGCCATCGCCAGGTTCCGTACTCGTACAAACCAAACGGTTGGAATCCTGTGGGGAGAATTCAATGCTGGTCCGCAGGGCACGAAACGCCTCGACGTCCTTCGAATGCGGCTTTGCGTGACACATCACTGCGGAAAAGCCTTCGCCGGGCAATTCATCCAGTCGCCCGATCATTGACAGGACCTGAGTATCCAGCTGCAGTTTCAGTTCTTCAGGTGTGCGGAATCGATCATCCATGATGTCCAGCACCCAGATAATCCCCAATCCGGCAATCGTCCCCAGCATCAGCGAAAGGATGCCGGTGATGGCCAGGCGTGGCGAAACTGGACGCGGCGATACCGTGGGCTGCCGCGCCACTGCGGTGATGATCATTTTGTCCTTGTTGATTCCGATTCCATCGACCTTGTTCTGATACTCGCCAATCCGGGTGCTGAGGCGTTCGATTTCGCGATCCGCCTTGTCAAGTTCAGAAGCGATTTGTGCCAGCCGCTGAGCCTTGCCCTTCTCATACTCCAGCTGCTCGAAGATCGCTCTTTCGTTCTGCTGATTTGTTTCCAGCTGCTGCCGCAGATATTGAACCAGTCGTGGAGCGAGTTCCGTCTGTGCCAGACGCTGCATTTCCTTCTGCTGTTCACCGCGATAAGACAGCAGATACTCTTTCTTGATCTGGATGTCGTCTTTCAACTGCAGGATTCGCGAGTGCTTTTCTCCGTACCGCGTTCGCGCATCCCGCAGGTCGCCGTCCAGATCCAGCAACTCCTGATTGATCCGCTGGATGTGGTACGTCTCACCCGTTCCGAGACCCATGGACTGCTCCATGAATTGGCGACCGGCAGTATCCAGTGTTTTGTTTGCGATGTGCAGAATGTCTTCACCATTCGCGATTGCCCGCTGCAGGCCGTCGAACTGAGTTTGAGCCTGTTCCGACGCGCGGCGAGCGATAGCGCGATCATTGTTCAGCAGCTTGATCGTTTCGGACACGATACTCAGACTGACATTCTTGTCACCTGTCTGAATCAGTTCCGGCACAGATTGACGCAGGATCAGTCGCTTGGCAATTTCTTCGTTCAGCTTGCCTTTGTCGTCTACCAGCTGCTGCTCGAGTTTGTGAATGCTGTCTTCCGAGAATCCATTGTGAGTAGCGTCCAGATAATCCTCGTAGGCGCTCAGCATGGCCCGCAGCACGGCGGCGGCGGCCTTCGGATCGCGGGACTGATAGCTCACATCCAGCATCGTTGTACTGAACGCGGACGAGACAGAAAGATTGTCCTTGATCACCTTGACCCACTGACCTTCGGCGTAACCCGCCAGATCCACGCGAGCGTTTTTGGGCAGGCGTTTGATCGCGCGCAGAATGACTTCATCGCGAGACATCAGCTCGATAAATGTCGGCATGTCACTGTTTGGGCTGCTGCCCGAGCTTGCTGCCTCGTCCGTCACACTGCCGCCCTTGCGGACGATGTACAGCGATGCGTTGGACTGAAAAATCCGCTGAGCTGTCACGAAGTATGCTGCCCCGACAATGCCGGAAATCAACAGCGTCGCGACAAGGATTCCGCCCCGCAGTCGGACTGTGCGAAGGAAACGGAACATGAGATGCAGCGTCGATGCTGCCGTGTTTGTCCCATGTTCGTGAGTTCCCAGAACTTGATTTTCGACACCTGACATTTCGTACGGCCTCCCTGCCGCAGTTCAACCATTCGACCGTTTGCGAATGTCTTAGTTAAAAGACTGTCGTTGAACCATTGATTCCGAATCGTATGATATTCAAAGCTTCCATCACGACCGTCGCCGGTGTGTGCGCGACTTTGACAACATCGCCAGGCCCCAGCAGTATATTGGAATCGGCGCTGTGAGTGGCCGCGCGATAGCTGACTTCAACGACTGTCGGATCCTGACCCTGAGCGGCTCGACGAACGATATAAATCTTGTTGGCTAACTGATTCGAAATGCCGCCCGCGAGCGATATCGCGTCCAGCAGTCGCAAATCTTCTCCAACAGGAAATTCGTAGCGATTCGGGATCTTGACAAGTCCCTGAACGTAAATCATCGCCGGATCACGTTTTTCGACCATGATCACACCGCCATCGCTGACGTTGTATTGACCATCTCCGGACTTTGCGGCGGAAATCAAATTGATCGAGTAAGAGTTCATGCTTCCGGTCGTGGCGACCGGACCGCTTGTCGTGTTGCTCACATTGGACCATGGCTGGTTCGGCTCACCGGCAACCGCGCGACGTTCACTGCGGAGCGGAATCGCCGGGTTCCGAACTTCCACGTTTTGGCCTGCGTCGTCCGCCAGTCCCTGAGCAGCCGCGATTGCTGACACAACATCACTCGCATTCGGCGGCAGTTTGTAGATTCCCGGTTCCTTCACAGCACCCAGTACGCGGACGGTGTTCATCCTGTGGTCGGTGACGCGAACCGTCACTGCCGGGTTGTAGAACAGCTGCTTGCTGATTGCGGCAGTCCGAATCAGCGCTTCGGCTCCCGAGGGTTCAATCCCCGCGACGTTGACGGTGCCAATTTCGGGGAGACTGATCGTCCCATCGTCGGAAACCCGGGCTCCCATTGTCACCTGATCTTTTTCACTCAATCCGGCGGCAATCTTGACTTCCAGCACGTCACCGGCATTAATCGTGTCGCTCGCGCCGCCTCCACCGGCCAGACGTGTCATGTCCACGGTCAGCACTTTGGGACGTTCGGCCAGTCGCATACTTGGAGGCAGATACTGACCGAAGTAAGTTTTTTCGGCAAAGTAATGATTCGGAGCGTAACAGCCGGAAATCGA
>Ga0154020_10004598_pt1 | contig 16431 bp, 14 predicted proteins | sample Klosneuvirus_201_FD_109709 | JGI IMG/M metagenome (GOLD analysis project Ga0154020, IMG submission 109709) | Active sludge microbial communities from wastewater, Klosterneuburg, Austria - Klosneuvirus_20160825_MG | ecosystem: Engineered > WWTP > Aerobic digester > Activated sludge | place...
ACGCTGCCGAGGGAGACCGAGAGCGCGGTCGCGAGCGCGAGCGCCACGCCGAGGGAGAGGGCGAGGAATCCGACGCGGGCAGACGGGCGCACGGAGGCAACGTCCTCAGGGCCGGGTCAGGGACACGAGCCGTTCGAGCGCGTCGACGAGGCGCGGGCCGGGCCTCTCGAGGAAGCTCCCGGGTATCTTGACCACGTTCCCTTTCTTCCCCCCGAAGGCGACGGCCCAGCGTGGATCCGAGCCGAACGCCGTCGCGAAGGCGCCCTCGTTCTCGGGCGTGTCCGGGCGGATGACGATCGACGGGCTCCACCCCGCGATCGTCTCGTGCGACACGCGCGGCCACTCCCCCGCGGACTCCGGTACCACGTTGCGGAGGCCGGCCCGCGACAGCAGGTCACCGATGAAGGTCTTCCGTCCCGCCACGATGGGCGGCTCGGGCCAGATGACCACGAGGACGGTGGCGCCCTCCGCGGGGCGCCGCTTCTCGGCGGCGGCGATCCGCCGTGAGAGGTCGGCGACGAGCGCGCGCCCGCGAGCTTCCTCGCCGATGGCGCGCGCCACCGTGCCGATGTCGTCGAGGACGCCTTCGAGCGTCGCCCCCGAGGTGACGACCACCCGGTATTGGAGGGAGACGAGCCGGTCGTAGGCGGCCTTGTCCGTGCCGTCCCGCGAGGCGACGACGAGATCGGGCGCGAGAGAGGCGATCCGTTCCAGGTCGGGCGTGAAGCCGCCGACGTTCGTCTTCCCGCGGGCTTCGGGAAGGTCGCGAGCGAAGTCGGACACCCCGACGACCCGCGGCGCCGCCCCGAGCGAGAAGAGGATCTCCGCGGCCGACGGGGCCAGGGCGATGATCCGCTGAGGGGCGGCGGGGGCTGCGACCGCCGCCGGGATCGCGGTCGACGCGAGGGCGAGGGCGAAACCCGCCAGCCCTACAAAGGCGAAGCCCCGGCGCGGCGAAGGCCGACCGCCGGGGCGAACCGGGGCTGAAAGGCCGATCAGGACTCTTCGGATTCCTCGAGGTCGTTCTGGATCCCGAGGCGCATGCACGCGGCGGCATACATCTGGCGCGCGGCTTTCTGGCCGTTCTGCAGCTCGGCGAGGCGCTCTTTCACTTTCGCGAGCTCTTCCTGGATCTGCGCCTCGAGATCGCCGATCTCTTTCTTCGTCACCTTGAGGGTGTTTTCGTAGAACTTTCTCTGGTCGTCGTTCAGTGCCATGCGCTACTCCTTCGTTGCACGTCTATCGAGATCAGGGCTGGATGGGAACCGAAAACGCCTTCCACATTCTCACCTGGACCCCCTTCTTCAGCGGCGGCGAGAACTTGCCCCCCTTGATGGCATTCAGCGCGGCCTCGTCGATGAAGGGATAGGGGGTCTTCTGGAGGACACGGGCCTCCGTCGCCACGCCGTCCTCGGTGATGAGGGCGAAGATCACCGGCGTCTGCTTCGTCTTGACGAGCTGCTTGGCCTGCGGCGGCAGCGTGAAGGAGCCGTACTTGAGGAGCTTCGGCTCGGTGACGCCTTCCTCGGCCCCGACCAGCGTGCCGCGCTCCACCGTCGCGGCGGGCTGCTGCACGGGCTGAGTGGGCTGCTCGACGGGTTTGGGTGTGTCGATCGGCTTCGGGGGCTCGGTCGGCCTCGGTGCCGGCGTGGGGGCTTGCGGAACCGGCGTGGGCTGTGTCGGGGGGGCGGCCGTCCCCTTCGGCGCGAGGCTGATGGCCGTGGCCACCGGCGGCGGGACGGCAGTCGGCGCGCCCGGCTTCGTGGTGGCCGCCGGAGAGGGCGCCGCGGCGATGGCCGTCTTCGTCTTGGCCGCCGAGACCGCCTGTGCGAGAGCCTGGGTGTCGATCACCGGCGCGACGCCGGTGGGTACCGCCGAGGGCGCGGAGACGGTGATGGGCGTGGCCGTCGGCCCGAGCGTGGGGACCGGCGTCGGCTTCGCGGACCCGCCGCCCTTCGCCATCCAGATCCCGCCCGCCGCCAGCGCGGCGACGGCGACTCCGATCCCGACGTAGAGCCCGACTCGGCTCTTCTCCGACTCTCCGCCGCCCACGCTGAGGGCCGGCGCCGAGACCTCGGTGGGCGGCGGCGCCGGGCGAGGCTCGGGCTCGATGCGGGGGGCCGTCCTCTCGACGGCCGTCTTCTTCGAGATGACGAGCCCCTTCCCCTTCTTCTGGGGCTCGGGCTGATAGGCGCCACCGTCCGCTTCGGCCTTCGCGAAGGCCGCGTCGATCTGCTCGTCCGAGACCGCCATCTGCGATTCGGAGAGGCGGTGCATGTAGATGGCGAGGTCGGCCGGGCCCGGCGTGGGCTGGAACGAGTAGAGGACCGCGTTGATCTCGCGCTCCAGCTCCGACGCGTTCTGGTGGCGCTCCTGAGCGTTCTTGGCGAGCGCCTTGAGGACGATCTGGTCGACCTTCTTCGGCACGTCGGGGTTCTTCGTGGAGGGGATGGTGATCCGGGCGTCGCGGACCTGCTCCAGGATGGTCAGGTCGGTGTCGCCCGTGAAGAGCCGCTCGCCCACGAGCATCTCGTAGAGGACGATGCCGAGCGAGAAGATGTCGGTCCGCCGGTCGATCTTCTTTCCCCAGGCCTGCTCGGGGGACATGTACTGGAGCTTCCCCTTGAGCGCGCCGGTCTGCGTTTGCGAGACCTTCGTGGTGGCCTTGGCGATGCCGAAGTCGCAGAGCTTGATATCGCCTTCGAAGCTGATGAGGATGTTCTGGGGCGAGACGTCCCGGTGGACGAGGGACAGCTCCTTGCCGTCGAGTCCGACGCGCCGATGCGCGTAGTCGAGGGCGTTCGCCACCTTCGACGCGATCAGGAGCGCGAGCTCCACGGGTAGCGGATAGCCTCGTTCCTGGCCCATCTTCAGGATGGTGCGAAGGTCTCGTCCCTCGACGTACTCCATCGCGATGTAGTGGTAGGCGTCGACCTTTCCGAGGTCGTAGATGTGGATGATGTTGTTGTGCGTCAGCTGGGCCGCGAGCTTGGCCTCGTCGATGAACATCGTGATGAAGTCATCGTTGTCCGCCATGTGCGGCAGGATTCGCTTGATCGCGACGATCTTCTCGAAGCCTTCCTCGCCCCGCATCCGGGCCTTGAACACCTCGGCCATGCCACCGGCCGCGATCTTCTCGAGGAGCTGGTAGCGACCGAAGGTGCCGCCCGGGGCCACCATCCCGGTGCCTGTCGCATCGCGGCGCCTCTCGGCGACCTTCTCTTCCGGACGGGGTCTCGGGGCCGGCGCTGGCGGAGGTGGAGGCGGAGGCGTCTTCTCGCGCGGGGGGAGGTTCCAGGCCACCTCGCGAACGGGCTCGGGCGCCCTCGCGGGGGGCTTCGGCTCCGGCGCGGGCACCGGGGTCGGCACCGAGGTGCGCATCAGACGTTCCGTCTTCTGCTTCTCCGCCGAAATCGAAGGGGCGGGCGGCTCCTCCCGGCGCTGGACGGGCAGGTGCCCGGAGCCGGAGGACGTGCGCGCGGCCTTCAGGCCCGAAAGCGTGTCCGTCAGCATCTTCTCGACGGACTGATCGACCTTGAGCGGGCCCGACGGCCGGGACGGGGGCGGCGGCGGGGGCTCGGGAGCGGGAGGCTTCTGCAACGCCGCGAAGTTCAGCGCCTCCAGGCGCATCGTCTTCTCTTCGCCGGCCGCTGGTGCTGCTGGTACAGCGGGAGCCGCCGGCTTCGGCGCGGGCGTCTCCGGCTTCGCGTAGCTTCCCGTCGTGCCCCCTTTCCGGGGAGCCGGGAGGATGCCCGAGAGCGTCTGCTCCAGCTTTTTCTGGATGCCGGGATCCGTTCCGGCGGGCGGGGCGACCGAGGTGGGGGGGCGCGGAGCGTCCTCCATTCCCGAGAGAACGTCCGAGAAGATGTCGTCGGAGGAGAGGAGGCTCGAGCCGCTCGAGGTCTCGGTGAACGGTCCCCCGGCATTGGCGTCGACGAAGGGCCTGTTTCCGAGGGCCGCCTCGATCTCGCCGAGGAACACCTCTTCGCTGAACGGCTTCTCGAGGATGCTCGAGGCACCGACGCGCTGAGCGTCTGCCCTCTTACTCTTCCCCTTGTAGCCGCTCATCATGAGGAGGATCGGAGGCGTCGGTCCGAGGGCCTGCATCCCCTTGATGACGTCGGGTGTCCGGAGCTTCGGAAGGACCGAAGAGATCAGGACGAGGTCGGGCCGGGAGCGACGATACGACTCCAGCCCCTCTTCGCCATCCTTGGCGACCACGAGCTCGAAATCCCGCCCGGCCAGATGCCCGCGAATCCGGTCGAGATACCTCGGCTCATATTCGATCAGTAGGATCTTATTCGCCATAAAGACGGGCCCGCGCCCCGTTGCCTCCGCACACCGGGATTAGCTCCTGGAAAACGGCTTATTATCGCTTCGGTGGACACGGTGTCAACGGAACCGATGGCGGAAAGCACGCAATCTCAACGGTATTCGATCTTCTCGATGGGCTGCAAGGTCAGCCGGATCGACGCGATGGCCCTCGGGGGAACCCTCCACGGCGCCGGCCTGGAGCGGGCCGAGGACTCCGGGACCGCCGAGGTCCTGGTCGTCCACACCTGCAGCGTCACCGACCGCGCCGATCGCGACGACCGGAAGCTGATCCGGCGCCTCCGCCGGGAGAACCCCACCGCGACGCTCGTCGTGTCGGGCTGTCTCGCGCAGCGAGACCCGGAAGGCCTCGCGGCGATGCCCGAGGTGGATCTCGTCCTGGGCCATGGCGTGAAGCGCGCGATTCCGGAGCTCCTCGAGGCGCGGGAAGCCGGTCTCCTGCCCGGAAAGGTCGTCTGGACCCCCGCGCACGCGGAGACCGGCGTTCTCGGGACCGACGCCCAGCTCGACCCGGACCGGACGCGCGCGTTCCTCAAGGTGCAGGAAGGCTGCGAGCGGCGCTGCTCGTTCTGCGTGGTGCCGAGCCTCCGAGGTCCGGAGCGGAGCGCCCCGCCCGCGGAGGTGGAACGGGAGATCCGGCGCCTCGGAACGGCCGGGGTGGCCGAGGTGGTGCTGGCCGGCGTCCACCTCGCGAACTACGGCAAGGACCTGGGCGGAGACCTCCTGTCGCTCCTCCGGCGGCTCGAGGAGAGCCCTCCCGCCTGCCGGATCCGGCTCTCCTCGATCGAGCCGATGGAGGCGGGTTCGTCTCTCGTCGACCACGTGACACGCTCCGCGGTCGTCGTCCCCCACCTGCATCTCCCCCTCCAGGCGGGCTCGGACCGCGTCCTCCGCAGGATGCGCCGTGGCATCACGGCGGAGCGCTTCGAGCGGCTCGCGGCGCGGGCCACGGCCAACGACAGGCTCCACCTGGCGACCGACGTCGTCGTCGGGTTCCCGGGAGAGAGCGACGAGGAGTTCGAGGAGACGCTGGCGCTCGTCCGCCGCCTGCGCCTCGCGTCCGTCCATGTCTTTCCGTTCTCGCCGCGCAGCGGAACCGAGGGGGCGCGCCTCTTCGCGGAGTCGCCCGTGCCCCGGCACGTCGTGAGGGAGCGCGCGGAGGTCCTGCGGCAGGTCGCCGGCGAGAAGCTCTGCGCGTTCCGGGCGGCCGCCGCCGGCTCCCTCGCGGACGTCGTGGCGCTCCGGGGCGGGCGAGGGCTCACCGACAATTACCTCGACGTGAAGCTCGCGGACGGGCAGGCGCCGGGCACTCGATTCGCCGCCCGGCTCTCGGCCAGCGACGACGGCGCCCTCGTGGCCGTGGCGGGCTGCTAAACTCCGCCTCCCGAAAAAGAGACCGAGCTCCCGGGAGCTCGCCAGAGGTAAACGATGTCCGGTCACAGCAAATGGAGCACGATCAAGCACAAGAAGGGCGCCGCGGACGCCAAGCGCGGGCGCATCTTCACGAAGCTCATCAAGGAGATCACGATGTCGGCCAAGGTCGGAGGCGGGAGCGTCGACTCCAACCCGCGCCTCCGGTCTGCCATCCAGGCCGCCAAGAAGGCGTCGATGCCCGCGGACAACATCGACAAGGCCGTCAAGCGCGGCTCGGGCGAGCTCGAAGGCGTCGTCTACGAGGAGATCACCTACGAGGGCTACGGGCCCGGCGGCGCGGCGATCCTCGTCGAGGTGATGACCGACAACAAGAACCGCACCACGGCCGAGGTCCGGCACCTGCTCACGAAGTACGGCGGCAACATGGGCTCCGCGGGCTCGGTGGCGTTCCAGTTCTCGAAGAAGGGCTACCTTTCGGTCGAGAAGAGCGCCGCGAAAGAGGATGAGCTGATGGAGCTCGCGCTGGAGGCCGGCGCCGAGGACTTCCGCTCCGACGACGACGAGGTCTTCGAGATCACGACCGACCCGGCCTCCTTCGAGACCATCAAGGCGGCGGTGGAGGCGAAGGGGTACGTCACGCAGACGTCGGAGCTCCAGATGACTCCCCAGAACACGGTGGCCGTGCTCGACAAGGCCCCGGCGCTCCTGAAGCTCCTCGACCTGCTCGAGGACAACGACGACGTCCAGAAGGTCTGGTCGAACGCCGACATCGAGGACAAGTACCTCCAGGAAGCCTGAGGACGCCCGGGGCTTCGCTCCGTGAAGATCCTCGGCGTCGACCCCGGAAGCCGCGCGGCCGGGTGGGCGGTCGTCCGATTCGAGAGGTCGACGGAGCTCGTGGCGGCGGGCGTGCTGCGGCCGCCGCTCACGGGGACGTTCGCCGAACGGCTCCTCGCGCTCCGGAACGGCCTCCGTGACGTCCTGGTGCGCGAGGCGCCCGACCGGGCCGCCGTGGAGCGGGTCTTCTCGGGCGTGAATCCCCAGAGCCTCATCCTCCTGGGCGAGGCGCGCGGCGTGCTGCTCCTCGCGCTGGCCGAGCAAGGCGTCGCCGTGACGGACCTCACCCCTGCGGAGATCAAGCGGGCGGTGACCGGGAGCGGCGTCGCGGAGAAGGAGCAGGTGCGGCGGATGGTCACCTCCCTCCTCGGCAAGAAGCTCGCGCTCGACGCGGCGGACGCGGCCGCCGCGGCGCTCACCCTCGGGTTCCTCGTGGCGCAGCGGGGCGCGTTCCTGGCGCGACCGCACGCCGGGCCGCTCGGGGCGCGGCGCGCGGTGAAATCGCGTCCCGCGGGTTGAGCCGCTCCCGGCTGGGGTGCTATCGTCCCCGGCTCAAGGAACCGAAATGGCGTTTCAAGGATCGTTGAAAGAGCTGCCGCTGGCCGACATCGTCCAGCTCGTGGCGGTTTCGGGCAAGACCGGAATGTTCGCGCTCACCCGGGCGGCCGATCGGGGTGTGGTCTACATCCAGAACGGCCAGATCACCCACGCGAAGGCGGGGGACATCGAGGGCGAGGACGCGATCTACGCTCTGGCGCTCTGGAACCAGGGCGACTTCCAGTTCTCGCCGGGCGTCGAGCCGGAGGTCCGGACGATCACGCGGTCGAACACCAACCTCCTGATGGAGGCGGCCCGGCGAAGCGACGAGTGGAAGATCCTCTCCCGGAAGATCCCGACCACCGATTCGATCCCGACCCTGATCGCCCGGGAAGACCTTTCCGAGCCCGTCACGCTGACGCCCCAGGAATGGATGGTCGTCACCAAGGCCGACGGCAACCGCTCCATCGACGATATCGCCAAGCTCACGCGGCTCTCGGCGTTCGACGTGGCGAAGACGCTCTACGGTCTCGTGTCGAACGAGCTCGTCGAGATCGGCAAGCCCCGCCCCGTCACCGTGAAGCAGGTGGTCCCTCCGCCCGTCGTGGCCCCGCCTCCCACCACGGGCCAGTCGATTCCCACCGTCTCCACGCACAGCGGCGTCTTCAACGCGGTGGCCCGCGGCGACGAGAAGCGGAGCCTGCAGATCCTCTGCACGAAAGTGAAGCAGGAAGCCGAGAGCGCGGCGCTCTCGCCTGGCGACCCTTCCATCGACCGCCTCTACCGGATGGCGCTCACCGAGATCGACCGGGGCCGCGGCCTCGAGGTCGTCCGCGAGCTGATCCGGACGCTCGAGCAGAGCGTCACCCAGCTCCGGGGCCGGGAGTCGGCCGTCATGTTCCGCGACAAGATGAGCCCGCTCCTGTAGAGGGCTCCGGTCGCCGTCCGAGACCCCGGACGGGCTCCGGGCGGCCGTCCGGCCCCACCCCTGTCGTTTTCTTGACTTGGCGAGCGGCCCGGACAGGGGTTAAACTACAGTCAACTGACTCTGACCTCTCGGAACGGAACGAGCTCTTCTCGCGTAAGGCGGAAGAAGCGTGCCGAAACTGGAGGCGGAAAAAAGGAGATTCGATGCGACGGATGCGGGCCGGACTCCTCTTCGCCGTGGCTGTCCCTGTTGCGCTTGCGAGCCCACTGGGGGCACAGGTTGTTGCGCCGACGCTGACTGGCGAGACGGGCCTTTTCGAGCTGACGAACGCGGAGACGCTCCAGCAGGGACGGTTCTCGCTAGGGCTTTACTACAGCCAGTCCGACCGGACGGCGGGTCCCTCGGCTCTCTTTCGAGGGGGCGCGGACGATCCTCTCCGGTACGGCACGGGCAAGGTCGGCGTGACGGTAGGCTTCGGCCTCACCAGCAACTGGGAGCTCACGCTTTCGGCTGGCCAGCGGTATTACACGGCTGACGAGCGCGACTGGGCCGGCGTCATCAACGGCCGCGAGCGGCGCGGCGGCATCAAGCACAACGAGACCGACAAGATCCGGATCGGCTCCAAGGTGGTGCTGAACCAGAAAGACCCGCTGAAGATCGCCCTCTTCGGCGGCTTCACCATTCCGACGCAGGTCAACAGCGATCCGGGCGCCCTCTCGACCAACCGCAGCGACTGGGACTTCGGCCTCTCCGGGTCGGTCGGCATCATGACCGTGCAGGCCTCTTACCTGAACACCTCGGATTTCAACGACTCGATCGGCATCCACGACGTGCCGAACGAGTTCAAGTGGGGCCTCGGCTTCGCGGTTCCGATCATCCCGAAGACCCTCCGTGGCATCGTCGAGCTGAACCGGATCCATTACGACGGCGGCGGACCGAAGCCGGACGACTTCTCCGAGGCGCTCGTCGGCGCCCGCTTCGGCGGCGGCGGCCTCGCCGTGGGCGCGGCCCTCCGCGCGAACATCGACCGGTGGACGAAGTACGGCAGCCGCCCGAACAACCTCGGCGGCATCGTGCAGATCTCCTACCTCACGCCGATGGGTTCCGACGACCGGCCGAAGGTGGCGGGCGCGGCCGAGGAGCCCTCTCCCATCGCTCCGGCCCAGCCCCCGCAGCGGCCCGCCCCCACCACCCCGACCCCGACCTCTGAGGCTCCCCCGCCGACGAAGGGCGAGACCTCCACGACCGACGAGATCCTGTTCGACTCCGCCAAGAGCCGCCTCACGAACATCGCGAAGGCCATCCTCGACGGCGTCGCCCTGCGGCTGAAGAACAACCTGTCGGCCACCTGCACCGTCGTCGCCTACACCGACCCGAAAGAGAAGGGTGGCGACCACAACACCCTTTCCACGGCTCGGGCGGAGGCCGCGAAGGACTACCTGATGAAGCGCCACGGCATCGACGCCTCACGCATCAAGATGGAGGCCAAGGGCGATCTCGACTCCGGCAGCGACGCGACCCGCAACCGCCGCGCCGTCGTGACCGTCACCTTCCCGTGATGTTCCAGTAGCCGCACGGATCCGGCACGTATTCAGCGAAGGGCGGCGAAAGCCGCCCTTCTTCTTTTCGGTACGGCGAAAGCCGCCCTTCTTCTTTCGGTACACTCTCAGCCACCATGGCAGGGAGCGGCATCTTCTCGACGACCGGGACGTTCTCGACCGGGGCTCACAACGCCCCGGGCGGCTTCCTGCGCTCGCGTCCTCTCGCGGTCCTCGCCACGGCGGCCGTCGTCGGAATGCTCTTCGCCGGGAAGATCCTCTTCGTCACGTTCTTCTTCGCCCTCTTCCTCTCGTTCGCCCTGCACCCGTTCGTGGAGCTCCTCGAGAAGATCAAGGTGCCGCGCTCGGTGGCCGTCCTCGTCGTCATCGTCCTCCTGAGCGCGCTCATCGCGTTCTTCATCGTCAATGCGCTCGACCAGCTCGAGGCGTTCACGCGCGACTGGCCGGTCTACGAGACGAAGATCCGGACGCTCACCTCGCGAGCCGCGGGCCTCTTCGCCGAGATCGAGGCGAAGACGAAGCGCCTCTTTCCCGAAGGCGACCGCTCCGTCAGGGCCGTGCGGCTCGAGGAGGGGGCGCTCGACTCGCTGTCGCGCGTCGCCGTCCGCCTCGGCACCATCATCTCGGCGCTCCTCTACGCGGCAGCCGTCCCGATGCTCTCCTATTTCATGCTGAAGGACCGTGAGAAGTACGCCGGCGCCCTGGCGCGCATCCTCCGGAAGAAGGGGGGGCGCGCCGCCACCGACTTCGCGGTGGGTGTCGCGCGGGTCCTCTCGGGCTACGTCCTCGGCGAGCTCTTCGTCGTCCTCATCACGGCGTGCATCACCACGGCGGGCCTCCTGATCCTGCACGTCCCCTACAGCTACGTCCTGGGCCCGCTCTCGGGCCTGTGCGTGCTCGTTCCTTACGTCGGCGTCATCTTCTCCACGACGCCCGCGTTCTTCGTCGCCCTCCTCTCCGGCGACGACGCCACGCTCGCCATCAAGGTCGTCGTCTTCTACTCGATCATCCAGTTCCTCGAGGGGAACGTCCTGACGCCGTTCATCGTCGGCAGCCGGGTCCGGCTCCACCCGCTCGCGGTCCTCGTCGCGTTCCTCTTCTGGGGGATCCTGTGGGGAGTGCCGGGCGCGATCCTCGCCGTGCCGTTGACGGCCACCATCAAGGTGGTCGCCGAGCGCTTCGACCGCTTCGCGCCGTGGGCCGCCCTCCTGGGAGACCGGACGCCCGATCCCGAGCTCGAGATCGGCAGCGACGACACCGATTCGAAAAGCGAGCAGGCGAGTTAGGTCAACGGTGAGAACCGGGCGCCGCGGGAGCGGAGGATCGCCTCGGCGGCGCGGACGCCGACGTCCTGGGCCTCCTCGAAGAGCGGGAGCCCCGCGAGGTCGGTGTGCGCGAACCGGAGACGCCCGACCGGCTCCGCGGCCTTCTGGCGGGCCTCTCCCCAGACGAAGCCCGGCGCGGGGCGCGCCATCGCGTGCCCCCAGCGATAGATGTCGAGGCGCGTGACGAGGTCCGGCAGGTCGCGGTGGGCACGGGAAAGGTCGGCCATCACCGCGGCCGCGAGCTCGGCATGCGTGGCGCCGAAGAGCTTCTCGCGCGCCTTGCCCGGATCCTCGCCCGCGAACGGCAGGTAGTAGGTGAAGACGGTGGCGCCGCGATCCCGGAAGCCCTGATGGGTGGCGACGACGTAGCCCAGGGAGCGCGAGTCGAAGAGGACGTTGTCCCAGCAGAGCATGAAGCCGCTGGCGTGCTCGCGAGGCCTGTCTCTCAGGGTCAGGTTCGCGACCAGCCACGGAACGTACGAGAAGGCGGACAGGAAGGCGGGGGGCTTCTCGCGATACGGGGCGACCACCCGCGAGGCCACGAGCTTCGGCAGCGCGAAGACGGCGTCGGCGGCTTCGACGGCGACCACCTCGTCCCGTGCGGCATCGAGGTAGCGGATCGTGACGCCCGCCGCGTGAGGCGCCGCGTCGAAGACCAGCGCACGGGTGACGAGCCGGCCGACCGATGCCCGGGCGAGCCGGGCCACGACGCGCCCGTTCCCCTCCGGCCAGGTCAGGAACGGCGCGGGCGCGTCGTCGTCCTCCTCCCCCGCCAGCCGCGCGGCGTAGTAGTGGAGCCCGGCCCAGGCCGACGTCTCGGGAAGGCTCGACCCGAAATCGTCGCGGCAGCCGTACTCGACGAACCAGCGGAGCCGCTCCGAGGTGAAGCCGTTCCGTTCGAGGTACGCCTGCATCGAGATCGCGTCGAGGTCCCGGAAGTCGGGCGACGAGAGGCGCAGCGGCAGCGCGAACGCGCGGCGGCCCGCGGAATCGCGGAGGGTCGCGAGGTGGCGGGTCCCGGCCTCGAACCGGTGCAGCTCGGCAAAGTCGGCCGTCGACGCCCCGGCGCGGGGAAAGAGCCCCTCGTGCCACTGTCCCTTGTAGAAGAGCCGCTCCTCGGGATCGCCGCAGAGCACCTCCTCGGCCCAGACGGGATTCCCGTCCGCGTCGCGGGACGCGATCGCTCCCACCTCGTCCAGGAGCGCCACCAGCGCCGGATTCGGAGAGATCGGCACGGGAATGTAATGAGCGCCCCAGGGGTACCTCGAGACCGCGTTCTCGCCGGAGCGCGCGGTGCCGCCCGCCTCGGGCTCGAGCTCGTAGACCTTGAAGTCGAGGTCCCCGGCGCGCGCCAGCGCCCACGCCGTCGAGAGCCCGGAGATGCCGCCCCCCAGGATGGCGGTCCCCACGCGCTCGCGGCGCACCACGGGCCGGCCGAGGAGCTCGCCCGTCCGGAGCTTGTGGCCGAGCGCGACGTCGCCCCCCACGATCTCGCCGTCGTAGCTCCGCGCGGCGACCTTTCCGCGGCACGCGAGCATCGCCGGCACGCCGACGAGGGCCGCCAGGATCTCGCGGCGCGTCGGCGTCACTCGAACTTCTTCCACTCCGACTCGTAGGTCCGGACCAGCACCTGATTGTTCAGACGGTTCACGGGACCCTCGAGCCGCGACATGTCGGGGCCGAACGCGAAGAGCCCGGCCAGGTTCTCCCGCGAGAGATAGCGGAGCCCCTCGGGAACGGTGGCGGGGACCTCGAACGGCCGCGCGGAGGCGAGGACGTAGCCCCACTCCCCGAACGAAGGGACATTGGCGTGGTACGGGCGGGTCTGGAACCCCACCGCCGCGATCGTCCGGTCGATGATCCAGAACGACCGGCGGGCGAAGAGCGGCGACGTGGACTGCACCGCGAACGCGCCGTTCGGGTCGAGCCGCTTCTTCAGCAGCGTGTAGAACCTCTGCGTGTAGAGCTTCCCCACGCTGAACGTGTTCGGATCGGGGAAGTCGACGATGAAGAGGTCGTAGAGGCCGGTCTCCTTCTCGAGCCAGCCCATCGCGTCGCTGTTCACCACCGTCACCTTCGGCGACAGGAGCGCGTCCCCGTTCTGTTTTCGAAAGAGGGGATGCGTCCTCGCGAGCTCGGTCATGGCGGGGTCGAGGTCGACGAGCGTCACGCTCGTCACCGACGGGTGCTTGAGGACCTCGCGAACCGCGAGCCCGTCGCCGCCGCCGAGCACCGCGACCCGCCGCGCGTCCGGCACGACGGCGAAGGCCGGATGGACCAGCGCCTCGTGATAGCGGTACTCGTCCACCGACGAGAACTGGAGGTGGCCGTTCAGGAAGAGCTGGAAGCCGGCGGGGTTCCGCGTGACGACGATCCGCTGGTACTGGCTGCTCCGCGCCAGGAGCACCTCGTCCGCGTACTGACCCTCCTCGGCGAGATTCGTCAGACGGTCCGCGCCGACGAAGCCCGCGAGGAGGAGCGCCGTCACGACGACCGCCTTCGCGGTCAAGAAGCCGGGCGCGCCGATCCGATCGCGGAAGAGCTGGATCGACGCGAACGCGACGGCGACGTTGAGGAGTCCGAACAGGATCGACGTCCGGACGAGTCCCAGCCGCGGCACGAGGACGATGGGGAAGAGGACCGAAGCCGCGAGCGCGCCGAGGTAGTCGAACGTGAGGACGTCCGCCACCAGGTCCTTGAAGACGATGGTCCCCTGGAGGATGCGGAGCATCAGCGGGATCTCGAGGCCCACGAGGGTCCCCACGAGCGTCACCACCGAGAAGAAGATCGGCTGGAAGAACTTCCCCGAGGAGAACGCCAGGAAGAGGATGGGGGCCGAGAGCCCGCCCACGAACGCGACGGCGATCTCGGCCTCGACGAAGCGCCGCGCGACGCCCTTCTCGACGAACTTCGAGAGCCACGCGCCGATGCCGAGCGAGGTGAGGTAGACGCCGATGACGAGGGAGAACTGGGTGACCGAGTCCCCCAGGAGGTAGCTCGCGATCGTCCCCGCCACGAGCTCGTAGACGAGCCCGCAGCACGCGATGACGAGGACCGTGAGATAGACCGGGCCGGGGCGGACGGCCGGCGGAGGCGCGCCGTCGGTCATCCGGTGCGCGTCACTCGGGGCCGCAGGCCGCGAACCAGATCAGCCTCCGCTGACCGAGGCCGCGATGATGATCGCCATCCCGATCACGATCGCGCCGACGATGATGCCGAGGGCCGTGTTCTGGTCCTCCTCGATCTCCTTCTTCAGCGAGAACGGGAGGAGCTTCGGCAGGATCATGAAGAAGATCGCGAAGGCCACCATGCCGATCGCCGAGAAGACGATCGTGGAGACCACCTGGTTCCCGTGCAGCTGCCACCAGTTCATCACTTGCCTCCGTTCCAGAAGTAGAAGGATCGGTAGCCACGGGCGTTCCTCGCGCCGGGCGGCACGAACGCGCGGTCACCGCCCGAGAGCTCGCGCCCCGTCAGCTCGACGAAGCTGTAGAGAAGGAGGAGCGTCGCGCCGAAGATCTGGTATCCGCGTGCCTTCATGCTGATTCGCCTTTCAATCGTCCGAGGAGGAGTCGTCCGAGGAAGCGGTGGCCGAGAAATCGCTCTCCGCCCACCGCGCGGTCTCGAAGCCGATCTTCTTGAAGAAATAGACGATCGGCGCGAGCGAGAGGAAGAAGAGGACCCAGAAGAACCGGTAGAAGCGCGGCACGCCCGAGCGGACCCGGAGGTCGTAGTAGGGCGGGTTCTTCCCCACCTCGTACTCGGGCTCGATACGGAGGACATAGTCGCCGGCGGGGACGTGGGAGATGTAACGGTCGCGGGAGCGGGCCCCCTCGCTCCAGCTCTCGCCGCCGTCGACCCCGTGGAAGTAGTCGGAGAGGACGTTGATCGACCAGACCTCGCCCGACGCCTGGTTGATCAGGCTGGCCTGCACCCCCACCCAGGTGTTGTCGGTTGGCGCGTCGACGGAGACCTCCACGTTCCCCGTCCGCTTGATGTTCAGCGTCTCGGTGAGGACCTGCGCCTCTTCCTTGTTCGCCGGCAGCTCGTGCCGCATCCGGTAGACGACCTGCTTCGGCAGGAGGATCTGGAACAGGATGTAGAGCCCGACGGTGGCCAGGAGGAGGCGCCCCGCGAGGCGGCGCACCGCCTGCGCCTTCTCGGCGAGCGGCCATGGCTGGTTGGCGCCGATGCCGGTGGGGGGGGCGAGCGGCTCCTTCAGCCCGAACGCCTTCTCGAGGTCGTCCTTCGTCACGTAGACGCCGGCGGTCCAGTTCGATTCGTTCGCCGTCCGCTCCTCCGAGAGCATGTAGGGCGGCTCGACGTAGTCGACCGCGCCGGTCGACTCCCCCTTCTTCACCTCCCAGTAGAACTCGCCGAGAACGGCTTCCACCACGGCGTGCGAGCGCTGGAAGCAGCGATATCGGCGCCCCTTGTAGCGGCAGAAGATGTGGGAGCCGGCCCCCTCTTCCGCGCTCACCTCACCGGCGGGGACCGGCTCGAGGAGCGTCCAGTGGCCGTTCGAGACCGCGAGCCAGTGGTAGGCCTCGGTCTTCTTCTCCTTGAGGAGGTACTCGCCCCAGTAGTATTTCGTTCCCTCCACGGAGGTGCTCTTGCCCACGAGGCCGAGCACGGCGTAGTCGCGGCCGAGGAGAGAGCCCTCGGCGCCGATCGGGATCTCGGGCTTCAGCGGCACCTTTTGGAGCCGCTGGAGGATCTCGAACTTTCCGGCGCCTCCGGGCGCCTCCCCGAGGAGGGAGCCGCAGTACTGGCAGGCGATCCGGACGGTGTTCTGCGGGTCCTTCAGCGCCAGCGCGCCGCCGCAGCTCGGGCAGTTGAGCGCCGCCGCCTTCGCCGACACCTTCCGGTCCTGCCACTTCGCGAGCCCGGGGATCCCGAGCTCCGCGAGGGCCATGCTCCGGCCGACGAAGAAGGAGTCGACGCCGGGGTCGTCGCCGTAGTCCAGCGTGGCGAAGGTGCCGTTGTCGCCGGAGAGATCGACGTAGAAGAACGTGGAGCCCGGGGGCGCCGCGAAGGGGAGCTCACCCTGCGCCGAGACGTAGTTCGCCTGCCACCGCTCCTGAACCGCGAACGTCCCGTAGGGCGGGAGGTTCAGCTGGACCCCCGGGTGGATCTGGTCCCACTCGGGGAGCTGGGCGCTCGGGAGCGCCACCGGCTTCGTGACGAAGAACTGGCCCTGCGCCTCGGCCAGCCAGCCGTAGCGCCCGTCGTCGAAGGCGAGGTACCACTCGTCCCACGTGCCGGAGCCCGTCGACATCTGGAGCCGTCCCACGATGTGGAACGGCCGCAACCCCGCCTTCGGCCTCCCCGACATGCCGACCTGGAACGGGGACGTCGTGGGGACGAGCTCGGCCACGACGCCGATCGCCTCGAGGTTCACGCCCTTCCGGGAGACGGCGGACCGGCATTGCCGGCAGACGGAGACGAGCGACGTCCCCGCGCTGAACAGGACTTCCCCTCCGCAGTTCGGACAGTTCGCAGCGCGAGCGCTCAAGGTGGCGAGATGTTAGCAGCGGCC
>Ga0154020_10004599_pt1 | contig 16430 bp, 13 predicted proteins | sample Klosneuvirus_201_FD_109709 | JGI IMG/M metagenome (GOLD analysis project Ga0154020, IMG submission 109709) | Active sludge microbial communities from wastewater, Klosterneuburg, Austria - Klosneuvirus_20160825_MG | ecosystem: Engineered > WWTP > Aerobic digester > Activated sludge | place...
AGATGACCGTGCAAGATCTGACCGCTTCGTTGATGAGTGCTGGACTGGCCGCGCGCGCACGCGAGATCGCGGCGCTGTCTAGGCCCGCAATCGGAATCGACGTGCGCACGTGTGCTCAAAACGCTCTCGCCCTCGGAGACCCGCGATTCGGCGGCGTTCCCGACGTACCGACTGATTTCCGCTGGCCAACGTACCGAAAGCGTCCGCTCGCATTTCTGGGACAGATGGATCTCAGCGTCATCCCCGAGGTGAACGGTTCCCCGCTTCCTCGCTCGGGCACGCTCGCCTTTTTCTACGACGTGAAGTCGATGGAGTGGGGCTTCGATCCGAAGAACCGCGGCTGTGCTCACGTCGCATACTTCGACCGACGCACACGACTCGTACGAACGATGCCGCCCGTGAAGGCCGCTGTCTCGCCACCATGCGAGCTGACGTTCACCTCGCGTGTCGACCTCGTTGACTCTGGCGACCTTCTCTTCCAATCGATCGAGTCGACGCTGACCGAGGAGCATCTCGATTCCTACTGGCGTGTCCTGTCGGCGCTGTACCCGCGCGAATATCACCATCTCCTCGGACACCCGCAGCTCGTACAGAACGACATGCGACTCGAGTGTCAGCTCGTAACCAGCGGCGTCTATATGGGCAGCGGTGGTAGCGATGCTGCACACAAACGTGCAACGCCCACCGCCGTCGATTGGGAGCTGTTGCTCCAGCTCGATTCCGACGAACGCACCGGCTGGATGTGGGGCGATTGCGGACGAATCTACTTCTGGATCCGCAAGCAGGATCTCGCCGCGTGTCGTTTCGAGAACACGTGGCTCGTCCTGCAATGCTCGTGATCCGAATCGCGGACTAAGCGGACTCGCTCGATCCGCTGCCCGGCTCCGGCTCCGACTCGACGGTGACCGCGAGGCGGCGATACAACGAGCGGCGATCGATGCCGAGCACGCGGGCGGCGTGCGTCTTGTTGCCGTTCACCAGATCGAGCACGCGATACACGTAGCGGCGCTCCATCTCGGCGAGCGTGATCATCTCGGGCGGTGTCTCGCCGAGGACGAGCTTCGTCGTCGAATGCTCTTGGATCTTCTTCGGCAGCTCCTCGACGGTGATCTCGTCGAGTCGGCTTAGCGCGACCGCGCGCTCCATGCAGTTCTCGAGCTCGCGCACGTTGCCCGGCCAGTCGTACGCCTGCAGCATGCGCGCGGCGGCGGGCGAGATGCCGACGACGTTCTTGTGATTGCGAAGTGCGCTGCGGGTGAGGAACAACTGCGCGAGCGTGAGCACGTCGCCCTGGCGCGCGCGCAACGGGGGCACCGGAATCGAGACGACGTTGATGCGGTAGAACAAGTCCTCGCGGAAGCGCTTTTCGGCGACCTCGTGCTCGAGGCGGCGGTTCGTCGCGGCGATCACGCGGCCTTCGAACGCGACCTCTTGATCGCTGCCGACGGGGCGAACGAGCCGCTCTTGCAGGACGCGCAGGAGCTTCGCCTGCATCTCGAGTGGCATCTCCGCGATCTCGTCGAGGAACAGCGTCCCTTTCCCCGCTTGCACGAACAGCCCCGGGCGATCGGACTTCGCGTCGGTGAACGCGCCGCGCACGTGGCCGAACAGCTCGCTCTCGAGGAGCGGCGCCGGCATCGCGGCGCAGTTGATCGCGACGAACGGCTCCGACCGACGATCCGATGCATCGTGCAACGCGTGCGCGACGAGCTCCTTGCCGGTGCCGGACTCGCCCGTGATCAGCACGGTCGCATCGCTCTGCGCCACGCGCTGGACGAGCTCGGTGGTCTCGCGGATCGCCGGGCTCGATCCCGCGATCGTGCCGACGGGCGTGCCCGCCCCGATCGTCTGGCGCAGCCGGAGCACGTCGCGCTTGAGCGAGAGGTGCTCGAGCGCGCGAGAGATCGCGATCGCGAGTGCATCGATCTTCACGGGCTTCGTGATGAAGTCGTAGGCGCCCGCGCGGATCGCTTCGATCGCGTTGTCCATAGAGCCGTATCCCGTCACCACGATCGACAGCACGTCCGGGTGGAGCTCGCGCACCTGATTGCAGAGCTCGATGCCGTTCATCTCCGGCATCTGGATGTCGGTCACGACGACATCGACGTGCTGCTCCGATAACCGCTGCAAGCATCGCTTGCCGGAGAAGACCTCGCTCACGTTGAGGCCGCGGCGTCGCAGTCCGTCTGCGAATAACGACGCGGTGTCGAAGTCGTCATCGACGACGAGGATGGAGCCATTCATGGCGTCCATTGATTCTAGGCAACTCGCTGGACGTGGCTCGGGAGGTTTCCGTGAGGCAACCGTGATCCCTCCGCGCAACTCCTCCGAATGATTCGGCGTGCGCTGGTGCCACACCTAGAAAAGCATCGCGCCTACAGGGACGACAACGGTTTTCCCGCCACGTAGTCGACGATCTCGATCTTGATGTCGCCGTAGTCGGTCTCCGCCACCATGAGCAGCGGAACGCGCTCCGCGTCGTCCGAGATCCACACGCTGAACTTTCGCGGCTCGGTTCCTTGGTCGATCGAGCCGTCGCGCATGAGGCGCCGACTGACCGAATCGAACTTCACCGTCGGCAGCTCGCCGAGCTCCGTCGCGATCGACTCGCGCGCGACGAGCGTCGCTTGCATGCGCCACATGTAGCTCGAGCGCACCGCTTCGAACGTGCTCGATCCGCCGACCCTCGAGTCCCACGATCGCAGCAGGAGCAACACGCCGAGCAGCTCGAGCGGCTGACCGTTCGTGGTCTGCATCTCGATCTTCTCGGGCGCGTCCGGCTCCTGCGTGGAGATCGGGAACTTCTTGTCCGCGAGCTTGGTGAAGCGCGCCTCGACGATCTCCTGCGCTTCGGCCGCGCGGAACAACAGCGGCAATCCCGACGCGACATCGATCCACGACGTGAACTCCACGCGCACCGGCTTCACGCGCGCCGCGAGACCGACGGATTCCGCGACAGCCTGAAGGACGACTGCTTGCTTGCCCTCGACGGGCGTGACCTCGCCAACGGCCATCGTCAGCGCTGCGAGCTCGAGTCCGAGCGCGGTCACGCGATAGCGAACACGCTCACCCGGCGAGGCAAAGGGTGGCTGCGTCCCGAGCTTCGCGGCAGGAACGTTCCAGTCCCGCGTCGGTGGCGCTACCCGATTGCCGCACGCCGCCAGCGCGATCACCAGGCCGACGTGGCATACAAGGCGCCGGGTCGTATGCCCACGCCGGTCGGGTTTCTGCGCCACAACTTTCTCGTCCGCTCGGAGACGTTCATCTACAACTCCATGCGGTCGCTGCAGGATCACGGCGCGTTCGACGTCCGCGTGTTCGCGCTCAAGCGCTTCTTGGCGGACAGGTTTCCCTGGGACGACGTCACGTTGCTCCACGGGTTGCCTCGTGTTTGGTACCACATCACGAGGCGCGCGCCGGAGTTCACGCGATGGGCGAAGAGCGTGAAGTTGATCCACGCCCACCTCGGACAGACGGGACCGTTCGCGATGGCGGGTGCGGCACGCGCGAATGTCCCATTCGTCGTCTCCTATTACGGCCACGACGTGATGCTGCATCGGACGCGCGAGCGCTTCGCGGCGTGGGCGTGGTGGTACACGCTGCTCCGCAAGCGAGTGCTCGCGCGCGCGGCGAAGATCATCGTGCTGTCCGAGCAGATGAGACGCGCACTCGAGGCGCAGGGTTGCCCGCCCGAGAAGATCGAGATCGTGCGCCTCGGTGTCGACCTCGGCCGGTTCGACGTGACCCGAACGTCACAGACCGGCCCGCTGCGCGTGCTGATGGTCGGGCGCGAGGTCGACAAGAAGGGCTTCGATGACGGCATCCGCGCGTGCAAGGCTCTCGTCGATCGCGGCATCCCCACGAAGCTCACGCTGCTCGGGACCGGCGGTCCGCTCCAGGCCCCGCTGCGCACGCTCGCCCGCGAGCTCTCCCTCGACGTCGAGTGGCCCGATCCCGCGTCGCCCGTCCCTGCCGCGATGGCGAACGCGGATGTCCTCCTCGTGCCGTCGCGCGTCGCGGCGAACGGCGACGAAGAGGGAACACCGACGGTGATCGTCGAGGGTGGCGCGGCTCGCCTGCCCGTGGTGTCGACGCGCCACGCGGGGATCCCCGAACAGGTCGAGGACGGCGCGACCGGCCTCCTCGCCGGCGAGCGCGATGTCCGCGGCCTCGCGGAGGCCCTCGCAACTCTCGCGAAGGATCCAGCGCGCCGGGCCGCGATGGGCGAAGCTGCCCGCGCGAAGATGCAGCGCGAATACAGCCTCGCAGCGCATCGAGAACGACTCGAAGACATCTATACGTCCGTGATAGGAGCAACCGCATGACGATGCCCGTCGTGATCCTGTGTGGTGGTCAGGGGACGCGCTTCCGCGAACAAACGGAGCGCAAGCCGAAGCCGATGATCGAGATCGCCGGTCGACCGATCCTCTGGCACATCATGTCGTTCTACGCCGGCCACGGGTACAAGGACTTCGTCCTCTGCCTCGGCTACATGGGCGACGTCATCAAGCGCTACTTCCTCGACTTCGCCGCGATGCAGTCCGACTTCACCGTCGATCTGTCCGCGCCCAATCGCATCGAGTTCCACCAGTCCGCCGCGCGCGACTGGCGCGTGACCTGCGTGGACACCGGGGAAGCCACGATGACCGGCGGCCGCCTCGCTCGCGTCGCGCCATACCTCAAAGGCGACGACTTCATGCTCACGTACGGCGACGGGCTGTCCGACGTCGATGTCCCCGCGCTCGTGAAGTTCCACGCGTCGCACGGCAAGATCGCGACCGTCACCGGCGTGCGTCCACCGGGCCGCTTCGGCGAGCTCGTCACCGACGGTCCGCGCGTCCGCACGTTCGCCGAGAAGCCCGAGGAGGGCGAGCACGGCGTGATCAACGGCGGCTTCTTCGTGTTCAAGAAGAAGATGCTCGACTACGTGAGCCCGTCGGAGTCGTGCACGCTCGAGCGCGAGCCGCTCGAAAACGTCGCGCGCGATGGCGAGCTGATGGTTCACCAGCACCGCGGCTTCTGGCAGTGCATGGACACCTATCGCGATCTCGTGAAGCTCGAAGAGAGTTGGAACGGCGGCCGCGCGCCGTGGAGGACCTGGCAGTGAGCGCAACATCACCGTTCTCGTGGACCGATCGACAAGTCTTCGTCACCGGCGCGACGGGCCTCCTCGGCTCGCACCTCACGCAAGCGCTCGTCGAGCGCGGCGCGAACGTCGTCGCACTCGTGCGTGACTCGGTCGCGCAATCGCACTTCCATCGCCTCCGCCTCGGCGACAAGGTCACGATCGTTCACGGTGCGCTCGAGGACTATCCGCTCCTCGAGCGCGCGCTCAACGAGCACGAGATCGAGACGGTGTTCCACTGCGCGGCGCAGGCGATCGTCGGCACCGCCAATCGCAACCCGCTGTCGACGTGGGAGACCAACGTGCGCGGCACGTACCACCTCCTCGAAGCGTGCCGGCGCAACGCGAAGCTGATCGGCCGCGTCGTCGTCGCCTCGTCGGACAAAGCGTACGGCGATCAGCCCGTGCTGCCGTACACCGAGGACAGCCCGCTCGAGGGTCGATTCCCGTACGACGCGTCCAAGTCGATCACCGATCTGATCACGCGCAGCTACTTCGAGACCTACGCGGTCCCCGCATGCACCACGCGCTGCGGAAACCTGTTCGGCCCAGGTGACCTCAACTGGAATCGTATCGTCCCCGGAACGATCCGCAGCGCGCTTCGCGGCGAGCGGCCGATCATTCGCAGCGACGGATCGTTCATTCGCGACTACGTGTTCGTCGGCGATGCGGTCGAGGCGTACCTGCGCACCGCGGAAGCGATCGGTCGCGACGACGTGACCGGCGAAGCGTTCAACTTCAGCGACAACAAACCGATGTCGGTGATCGAGATCTGCAATGCGGTCCTCGCGGCGTCGGGCCGCACCGATCTCGCACCGAACGTGCTGAACCAGGCCTCGCACGAGATCAAAGCGCAATTCCTCGACTCGACGCGCGCTCGCACGCGCCTGGGCTGGGCACCGAAGTTCGGCGTCACCGACGGACTCGCGCGCACCGTCGGCTGGTATCGCGAGCACCTCGGCGTATCGTAGTTCCAGGATGGTACGCGTCGTCGTCGCGGGTGCGTCCGGGTTCATCGGGAGTCGCACGTGCGCCGCGCTCCGCAGCGCGGGCCACGCCGTGATGGAGCTCGGGCGTGCAGACATCGCTGCGTTGTCCTACGCACCGAGCACCGCGGGGATCCAGTCGATCGGGCCGCGCCTCGTCGCGGCGTTCGGCACGCACTCCGCGGATGTCCTCGTGTGGGCGGCGGGCCGGCGCGCGCCGGACCTCGCGGCGAATCGCGCGATCCACGTTCGCGCCCCGGTCGACGTCCGCGAGGCCCTGAGCATCCCACGCGTCGTCTATCTCTCCACGGGCGAGGTCTACGGCACCGCCCCTCTGCCCTATCGCGAGGATGGTCCCACGCTCGGAACATCGGACTACGCGATCGCGAAGCTCGAAGGCGAAGCAGCGCTCGCGCGCTCGATCCGCGAGTCCATCGAGCCACCGAACGATCCGCTCCAGCCCGACGAGTCGCCGCCCGGCGTCATCATCCTTCGGCCCGCGCTGGTCTATGGCGCGGGCTCCAAGCCACCGATGTTGATCCCGCGCGTGGTCGCCGCGTTGCGCGCGGGCGAGCGACTTCCCTTGACGCACGGCGAACAAACGCGCGACCTCGTGTTCGTCGACGACCTCGCGCGCGCGATCGTGTGCGCGGTCGAGTCGGCAGAGACTGGCATCTTCAACATCGCGACCGGCATCGAGGTGCGCATCCGCGAGGTCGTCGAGGGCATCGCGCGCGCGATCGCGGTCCAGCAGGGCGTGCCGGCGGATGCCCTCCTCCAATTGCTAGGCTTCGGAGAAGTTGCGCTTCGCCCCGACGAGGCCCATCGATACGTGATGGACGTATCGCGTGCGCGCGACCTCCTGGGGTGGAGCGCGACGACCGCGATGGTGGATGGCCTCGCACGCCTGAGCGTGCCTGGCGAGCACGGCGCATGACGAACCCCACGGAACCGAACGCAGCGGACGCGCACTCGGTGGACGCCGATCGTCACAAAGCCGATGCGAAGGCCGCGTCGAAAGAGGCTGGCATCTACGTCTACAGCCGGCTCGCCGCGTCGCTGCTCATGCTCGGCGTGCTGGCCGTCGTCGGCCGCACGTGTACCAAAGAAGAGCGCGGCTACATCGTCGCGCTCCTCACGGTCTACGAGACGGCCGTCGCGCTCGGCTCGCTCGGACTCGCCGACGTCGTTCTCTATTACGTCGGCCGCACGCCGGAGAAGGCCGCGCACATCGTCCGCCAAGCGTCGCTGCTGCTGCTGATCGTCTCGGTGCCCGCGATCGCGATCGCGTGTATCGCCGGCGAGCTCTCGTTCGGGCTCGGGAGTGCGCTGCCGTGGTTGGCGATCGGACTCCTGCTCGAGCTCCCGACGCAGCCCGCGGTGAATCAGCTGCTCGCCGTGCGGCGCGCGGGACTGGCATCGGCGCTGTACATCGGCTTCGCCTTCTTCCGCCCGATCGCCGTGTTGATCCCGGTGCTCACCGGCATGGGCCTCCAATGGATCCCCGTGTTCGTCGCGTGTCTCAGCATCACGCGGCTGCTCGCACACGTCGCGATCGTGCGCCGCATCTTCACCATTCCCACCCACGAGCCTCATCGGTCGTGGCTGACGAAGCACGCCTTGCGCGACATGTTCTTCTTCGCGTTGCCCGCGGGCATGGCGGTGCTCGGCGGCAAGCTCAATCCACAGATCGACAAGTACGTCGTCGGCCTGTTCTACGACGAGACCGCGCTCGGACTGTATGGCTTCGCCGCGTGGGAGCTGCCGCTCGTCACGATGATCCCGTACGCGATCGGCGCGGTGATGCAGGCCCGCTACGCGAAGATGTTCCACGAGGGCAAGCACGAGCCGATGCGGCAGTTGTGGCTCGCGACGATTCGCAAGACCGAGGTCCTCGTGTTGCCGCTCGCGATGATGTTCATCGCGCTCGCCGAGGAAGCGATGGTCCTGATGTTCGGCCCCGAGCAACGCGCGGCCGCGCCGATCTTCCAGATCTTCACGCTGACGATGCTCCAGCGCGTGACCGCGTACGGTCCGATGCTGCAGAGCATCGGCGAGACCCGATCGCTCCTCGTCACATCGACGTTGCTCCTCGCGACGAACCTGATCCTCAGCTATCCGTTCACGATGTGGTTCGGGATGAATGGCGCCGCGATCGCGACGGTGGTCGCCAGCGTCCCACCGCTCGCGTTCACGCTGTGGCGGATCTCGCGTGGTCTACGCACCACGATCAGCGGCGTGATGCCGTGGGGCCATTACTTCGGCACACTCGCGCTGTCGGCGTCCCTCGCGTTCGGGCTGTGGTGGCTGCGCGACTATCTACCCGGTGGTCCCGGCGCGAAGCTCGGCCTCGGCGCAGCGGTGTACATCGTGTCGTTCTTCGTATCCGCGCGTGCACTGCGACTCGTCGGCGCCGACGATGTCCGCTACATGACCGACTGGCTGTCGCTCAAGATGCTGCGGAAGTGACGCTGCCCGCGCCGACCTTGTCGCGCATCGCGACGCCGGAGCCGGGCTCGGTGCCGAACGGAATCTGGACGAGCGCTTTGATCGCGTAGTACGGCAACGCGAACGTCAGCGCGAGCGTGCCGAGCAACCGCGAGCCGAACGTCTGGTGCGCCATCGAGTCGTCCCAGATCCAGCCGACGGTGAAGCGCCACGCACCGAACACGTACGCCGGCCACAGAAGGCGCACGCGCACCGGGTAGTAGCGGCCGAGCACGGTGTGCACGAACGTCATGAACCGGGCGAAGTAGCGCCCCGTGGTGTTGCGGCGCTTGTCGAGGCCGCCCGCGATCTCGAAGCCGCGCCTCAGCTTCGCACGTGGATCGAACGCGACGTACTCGCCGTTCGTGAGCCCGCGCTTCATGCGAATGCCGAGCGACGTCTCGTCCTCGATCGGCGTGTCCTCGTCCCATCCGCCGAGGCGCTCGAAGATCGCGCGGCGATACGCGCCGCCGGTGCCGTGCACGTAGTGGCGACCGTCGAGGCGCTTGTCATAGCGGGCGAAGTTGTCGGGCAAGCCGAGCACGCGCGAGAACCGCATGCACAGGATCGGCGCGAGGAAGCGATACGCCACAGACAGGCGATCCTCGTCGGGATTGGCATCCCAAACGTGACGACACGTCAGCGCCATCAGCTTCGGATCCTCGGTGAACGGCGCTTCCATGAGGCGTAGATAGTCGGTGCCGACGGGCACGTCGTCGTCGTCGATGAACACCGCGATCTGGCCGCGCATGTTCTCGATGCCCTTGTTGCGCGCCTTCGCACCGCCGAGCGGCGGGAAGCGCAGGATGCGGAGGCGCGGGTCGCGCTCGTACTCGGCAAGCGTCGCCATCGCTGCGTCGGGCTTCTGCGTCGATTGATCGATCACCACGATCTCGAACGAGTCGTGATCCTGCGCGAGCAACGCGCCGACGAGCTCGCACAGCGCCGGCAGGCGGTTGTACGAGCGAATGATCACCGAGAGGCGCGGCGCGTCGCTCACGTGGTCACGAGGTACGGCGTACCGCCGCGACGCGCGACCTCGCCGAGCTGGAGCCGCAGGCGGATGTGCTCGGGCACGATGACGATCGCGGTGATCACACCGCCGATCAGCATGCCGAGATAGATCACCCAGTACGCGTCGAGGAACGTCAGGCCGAGCGCGGCGAGGTTGATGAAGTCACGCGTCTTGATCGTGAGCAGCCACACGCCGACGAGCTTCCAACCGGGAGATTGCAGCTTCGGCGCGCGCTGCTTCGGCCGCAGGCCCACGCCGCGCGGACCATCCGCGACCTCGAGCGTGCCGATGTAGAACTGCGAGCCACCGACCTTCGCGACGACGATGCAGTAGTAGTAGATCGCGTAGATCGACGCGATGTACGCGAGCGCGCCGATCCAGATCGAGTGCACGACCCACGGCGTGTAGGTCGCATCCGGGTGCATCGCGAACACGTGATACGCGATCGCGACGAAGTACGCGGTGGTCGTGATCTCGTCGACGACGGTGTCGATCCACGCGCCGGCCGCGGAGTAGACGAGCTTGAGCCGCGCGATCTCGCCGTCGCAGCCGTCGAGGACGCCCGCGAAGAAGATGATCGCGGCGCCCCAGATGAGGTTCGCTTGCCCGGGCTGCGCGGTGAGCCAGCAGCCGAACAGACCGAGCACGCCGACCGCGACCGAGATCTGGTTCGGCGTCAGCGGCGTCCACACGAGCACGCGCGTGAGCGGACGCGACAGTGGCCGATAGCAGTGCTTGGTGACCGGGTTGTCTTCCTTCTTGATGTTCAGGCGCAGCAGCATCTGCGTCGCGCCCGCGCGCTCGGCCGGCGTGGTCGCCGGATGCACCGCGATGTCGCCGTGCCGGATGTGCTCGGCAGCATCGATCACGGCTGCGGTCGCCGGCTCGCGGCCCTCCGCGATCGCGGCGATCACGTCGGACGCATCGCCGCGCACGTAGAGCGCACCCGCGTATGCGTCGTTCTCCGAGACCGCGATGCGGCGATCACGCGATCCGGCAAGCAGCGGCTCGATCAGCGGGCGATGGATCACCTGGTCCCCACACCGGACGACGACGAGCGGCAGATCGTCACGCGCATCGTTCCACGCGATGACGCCCTTCGCCGCGTCCGCGGAATCCACGACGTACACGCGCCGCGCGCCGGACTTTGCCGCGACCCGCCGCCCGCGCTCCACGAGCGTCAGACCCATCACGCGCGCATGCGCATGCGGCGAGTCGGCGAGGACCACGGCGTCAAAAGACACGTCGCAGAACTAACGCGATCTCGGTCAACCGACAATAGTGTTTCAGGGCACTAAGCGGTATACGCCGCACCGGTGACGGGTCCTCGATCGAGCCACTTCGCAGACCGCCTCGCTGCCTGGCTCGACCAGGCGCGCATCGGCGTGCTGCTGCTCTCGATCGTGATCGCGGGTGCGTGCGTGTTCCTCGCGAAGAACCTGGAGGTCCGCTCGGATCTCACGAACCTGTTGCCGAGCTCGCAGCAATCGGTGAAGGACCTGAACACGGTGCGCGACCGTGCACGTCCGTTCGGCACGATGCAGATCGTCGTCGAGTCGACCGATGCCGACAAGGTCAAGCGATCGAGCGAAGGCCTCGCGCGCCGCTTCGCCGACTTTCCATCCACGCTCGTCGCGCAGCTGTCGATCGACGATGGCCCGCGCCAGAAGTTCGCGTGGGATCACCGGTTCCTGTTCGCGGATCTTCGGGACCTCACCGACGCGCGCGACGCGTTGAAGAAGCGGATCGACGAGGAGAAGATCCGCCACAACCCGCTGTTCATCGGTCTGGACGACGAGGACCTCCCCGAGAAGTCGACGACGACCGATCGGCTCGACGAGCTCGACAAGAAGCTCGCAGAGCTCGAGGACAAGGTGAAGCACCCGACGCCGCGCGTCGCCGCCGACGGCACGCTGCGCCTGCTCGCGATCCAGACGTCGTTCTCGGCCTCCGATGCAGCGAAGGCAAACGCGCTGTCGTATCTCGTGAACAAGGCGATCACCGAGGTGCGCGCCGAGGTCGGCGGCAACGTCTCGTTCGGTCTCACCGGGAACATCACGCTCGCGCAGCACGAGCATGACTCCGTGCTATCCGGCATGACGCGCTCGCTGATCATCACGGTGCTGCTCGTCGGCGCCGCGCTCGTGATCTATTACCGCTCCGGCCGCCTCGTGCTCGCGATGCTGTGGTCGCTCGCGGTCGCCGTCCTCGCCACGTTCGCGCTCGCGGAGCTGCTCATCGGTCACCTGAACGTGATGACCGCGTTCCTGTTCGCGATCGTCATCGGCAACGGCATCAACGCGTCGCTGATCCTCGTCGCGCGCTTCCTCGAGGAGCTGCGCGCCCAGGGCGACGGCGGTGATCCGAAGGACGCGATCGCCGTGGCGATCCGCGAGGCGATTCCCGGCACGCTCGCAGCCGCCGCGACCGCCGCGATCGCCTACGCGTCGCTGATCATCACCGACTTCCGCGGGTTCCGGCAGTTCGGGATGATCGGCGGCATCGGCATGCTGCTGACGTGGATCACCACGTTCACCGTGTTACCGGCACTGCTGTTCGTGCTCGCGCGCCGCGGCCGGATCAAGCGCACCACACCGCCGGCGATCGGCGACGTGCTCGCTCGACTTCATCCGAAGAATGATCGCCGCGCGCTCGTGGTGTTCGCGATGATCACCGCGGTGGCGGTCGCGATCACGAGCGTGTATGTCGCGCGCGATCCGTTCACGCGAGACTGGCGAGACCTCCAATCGTCGACGCCGGAGATCGACGCGGCGACGAACCTGTACACGAAGATGCGCGCGAAGCTCCCGTCGTCGGGCGAGCTCACCGGTCAGGCGTATCAGCTCGTGTTCGCCGTCGACAAGCGCGAGGACGTCGCGCCGCTCGTGAACTACCTGCGCACCGTGGACAAGGATCTCCCGGGCGAGAAGAAGTGGATCCGCGACGTGTTCTCGATGGACGACCTGTTGCCGGCGCAGCAGACAGAGAAGCTCGCGGTCCTGGACGAGATCCGCGCGTTGCTCGATACGCCCGAGCTCGTCGAGGAGCTGTCGCCTCCGGATCGCGAGAAGCTCGCGAAGCTACGGCCGCCCGATGGCCTTCGCCCCGTCACCGATGCCGACGTGCCGATCGAGCTCGGCTGGCCGTTCGTCGAGCGCGACGGCATGCGCGGTCGCCTCGTCGTCATGCGTGGTGCGACGCGCCTCGATTCGTTCAACGTCGATCACCGGCGCGAGTTCGCGGCTCGCACGCGCGAGCTCGTCCTGCCGGTGCACGCGGTCGCGGCCGGCGAGTCGCTGATCGTCAGCGACATCATCGAGACGATGGAGGCCGACGCGCCGAAGATGATCCTGTTCGCGCTCCTCGGCAGCGTGCTCGCGGTGTTCTTCGTGATCGGACTGCGCCGCCACGGCTTGGTCACGATCGGCTGCGGCCTCGCGGGCGTGGTCGTGATGGTCGCCGCCTGCGCGGTCGCCGGCCTGCCCGCTCACTTCCTGGACCTCATCGCGCTTCCGATCACGATCGGGATCGGCATCGACTACGCGGTGAACCTCGCCGCGCGCGATCGCCTCGATGGCGACAAAGGTCCGGCCTATTTGCTGCGGACGACCGGCGCGACGGTCCTCTTGTGCTCGTACACCACGTCGGTCGGCTACGGGACCCTGCTCCTGTCCGCGAACGGAGGCATTCGGGCCTTCGGGTTGGCCGCGCTGTTGGGAGAAATCGCATGCGTGGCGGTCGCCCTGATCGCCGCGCCTGCGTGGCTCGCCGTGTTGAGGAATCGCCACCGAAAGCCGTGAACGTCCGCCAAATACCACTGGAATTTGGTGTGGCGAGGATGCTACACCGCCCCGTCAACCCCACCCGACCATGCGACGCGCCGAACCGATTTTGTTCACGCCCGGCCCCGTCCGGACCCCGCCCTTGGTCGCGGAATACCTCGCCCGCCCGCCGTGCAATTACCACCGGCAGGACGCGTTCAGCGAGATGTTCGTCGCCACCGAGCGCGACCTCAAGGCGCTCATCGGCATCGCCAAGCCGGACGACTACTACGCCACCGTTCAGACCACGACGGGCACCGGCGCGAACGAGGGCTGCCTGCTCGCGTTCCAGCCGCACGGTAAGGGCCTGCTCGCCAGCAACGGGTTCTTCGGCGAGCGCTGGATCGATCAGGCGCGCCAGAACCAGATCGATCACGTCGTCCTCCACGCCCCGCACGATCAGCCGCTCGACCCCGAGGCGATCGGTGCCGCGCTCGATGCCGACCCGTCGATCAAGTGGGTGTTTTTCACCAGTCACGAGACGCGCACCGGCCTCAAGAATCCGTTCGAGGCGATCGGTCGAGCCTGCAAGCAACGCGGCGTCCTCGTCGGTGCCGATGCGATCTCGAGCGCGTACGCGTACCCGATCGACATCGAGGCCTCGCAGATCGATCTCGTCACGGCGTCGAGCGCGAAGGCGATCATGGCCGCGCCCGGCCTCGCCATCACGTTCGTTCGCAGAGCGTCGATCGCGAAGATCAAGTCGGCCGGCGCTCCGCGCGGGTACTACTTCGACGTCATCGCCGAGACCGAGCGACAGATCAAAGATCAGCAGACCCGGTTCGCGCAGCCGGTCGTGCTCCACGCCGCGCTTCGGGCCGCGTGCACGCACCTCCTCGAGGTCGGCATCACGAATCACATGGCGCGGATCCAGCGCCAGATGCAGATGCTGATCGACGCGCTCGGCGCGATGGATCTCCACCCGCTGCTCGACGCGAAGGTCCGTTCGAACATCGCCGTGAACTTCCGCCTACCCGTCGGACTTCCATACAGCGATTTCGCGACACGTATGGAGCAGCTCGGGTACTACGCGCTGTACGGGATTCCCGGTGACCAGACGCACTTCCAGCTCTCGACGATCGGCCATTTGACCGACGACGACGTCCGCGGGTGTCTGAAGGCGCTCGGTCAGGTGTTCGGCCGCTGACGCCCTGGGGCGTGGTGATGAAAAATCATCACCACGACACCCCCGTATGTCAGCGAGATTTGGGCGGTGTCACCCCTGTGTCCGCGTGGCAACGATCTTGCGTAAGCGCTGGCGACCTTGGTAGAAAAGCCCACCACCGTGATCCGACGTCTGGGTTCGCACACCGGTAAGCGTGTCCTCTTTGGATACGATCGCTACCTGGCATCTTCGACTGCAGACCTCGAGGCGTATCGCACCGTCCTCTCCGCCTTCGGCGAGGTGGTCGACGCGGTCAACCATGGCCACCTCCACTACCTGACCTCCGCCGAGATGGTCTGTCGGGGAATCCAAGCGGACCCCGATGCGGTGGGTGTTCTCTGCTGCGGCACCGGCATGGGCATGTCGATCGCGGCGAACAAGTTCCAAGGCATCTACGCAGCGCGGTGCACGAGCGTCGAAGACGCGGAGCTCGCGCGCACGATCAACAACGCGAACGTGGTCTGCATCGCCTCGAAGTACGGCCTCGCGCTGAACGGTCAGATCCTCCAGGCGTTCGCGACCACGCCGTACACCGGTCGCAAGCTCGAAGAGCTCGAGTACATCACGTCGTTCGAGCAGCCGACGTTCGCGGATCGTCTCACCGCACCCACGCAGCCAGGCGTGCCGTCCGGTCCGCGGACGCTGCGCCGCACGGCGTAGGAGCTGCGATGGCCGAGCGCGCGCAGCGGATGTTCGGCGTGAAGGATCTCTTCACGACGATCAACCTGCTCGGCGGCATCATCGCGATCTGTCTGTGCGTCGACGGTCGCCCGTGGGAAGCGGGCATCGCCGTGATGGCCGGTTACATGTTCGGCGACACGCTCGATGGCTATGTCGCGCGCAAGCTCGGCACCGCGAACGCGTTCGGCGCCGAATACGACACGATCGCGGATCACCTCTCGCACGTCGTCGCGCCCGCGGCGATCGTCTACACGGTCTACAAGGACGCGGGCCTGTTGCCGCAGCCGTGGAACCAGGTGCTCGCGATCGCCTTGTGCGCGTCGCTGATCATCGCGGTCTCGATCCGCCACGCCCGCAACATCGTGGCGCCCGTCAGCTACAAGGGCATCTGGACCGGCCTGCCCCGCTCCGTCGTCGGCTTCCTCGCGATCGGCTACTGCAACGCGACGCTCGCGCCGCACGTGTTCGGCGGGTACTGGTTCGGCGTCGTGCTCATCCCCGTGATGAGCTACGCGACGCTCACGTACCTGCCGTTTGCCAACCATCACCTCAAGCGCACGAGCGGCGGACACTGGTGGTACGTGAACGCCGTGATCGCGATCTTCTTCTTGTGCAGCATCGCGATCCTGTTCGTCGCCCCGAAGTTCTTCTTCGACGTGCTGACGTTCTGGATGGTCGGCTACTCGTTGTCGTCGTGGATGTCGCTGACGCCCGAGGAGCGCGTGAAGCATCGCGCGGTCGTGGCCGAGGCCAAAGCGATCGCGGGCTAGTTACAATGCCGCTCAGTGAAGGTCGATCGTGCACGTGGCACGTGCACGTGCACCTGCACGTCGACGATCAACGGCACATTTTGCTCAGCATGCCGACAACTCTTACCAAGAGCTGCTTAGCTGCCATCAGTTCGGGTTCAGGTATTGCCTTGATCAGTCGGATGACATCGATGATCGCGCCGCACTCCATCGCCTCACCACGAGCAATCGCATAGCGGTTATTGCGATCTGCCTCGCTCGTTTTCCCGACTGCTTCTGCGATGTTCAGTGGTATCGACATCGAGGCACGCCGCCATTGATCGACGAGCGCCGAGTACCCTCTCGGGACGTTGGGAATCGATTCGAAGACGAACGCGAGGTGTTGGATCGCGCACTGATAG
>Ga0154020_10004600_pt1 | contig 16429 bp, 15 predicted proteins | sample Klosneuvirus_201_FD_109709 | JGI IMG/M metagenome (GOLD analysis project Ga0154020, IMG submission 109709) | Active sludge microbial communities from wastewater, Klosterneuburg, Austria - Klosneuvirus_20160825_MG | ecosystem: Engineered > WWTP > Aerobic digester > Activated sludge | place...
CTCATTGAATGCCATTTTGAAGTTTAGTTTTTTCAGAACAAACAGCATGGAGGAAGACCTTCAAAAAAATGACCTGGATGGTGTGATTCATTTATTGTTTCTTTTTTTGAAACGCGAAGGCAATGGCATTGTGTCCTGTAAGCCCTATTCACTGGACAGTTCAGGACAAAAGGTGCCTTTTGTTTCTTTTGCTGAACAAAAACTTTCGGTATCAAAATTAAAAGGGGTGGAGATTGAGTTTGTGAATTCGGATAATGAGTTAAAGATATTGGACTACCTGTGTGTGAACCTTTCTGATTATGCGCTGAAAAAGAACAAAGGCTTCATGAAATTTATTGCCAGGGACTCGACCTGCATCACCTATCTCAAAGGGGCATCTTACCTTTTGCATAAACCGCATTTTTCACGCATCCGCCAATCCATTTTATCGCGCAGCGCCGCGGTCGTACAGGACGATAGCGGGATAGCGCTCCATTATTTTTTATCTTCCAACAGAAAATGGAAATTTCAATTGTATGGTCAGTATACTGAACCGATCTCCATGTTCAGGAAGTTATATCAGCCTTCTTTGGATTCACTTTACCAAAAGCAGGGTGCTGTTCCGCTTGGTTTTGGAATTGGCTATAATTTCAAGGACAATAATAGCAATCTCCTGATCGCAATCCCCGATTGAGAATGAAAATGTTAGGCGTGCGCAGTCTCCTTTGTTTTTTAATGCTGTTTTCAACTTGGGCCTTTGCTCAAATTAATCTGGACTCCATTCTTCAAAGCAGTACCCTGCTCAACAAGGTGTATAACAACAAAAACAAGTACCGACTTCAGGTGGTTTATACCCACGTGGAGAAGAAAGACCAGGCGAATGCTTACCCGACGTATTCATTCAACACAGGAGACTATGTGTATTGCGCCAGCTTGATAAAACTGCCCATAGCCGTATTGGCCCTTTATAAGCTGAATGAATTGGGTATTCATGAGGATGCGATTTTATTTACGGACAGTAGTGAATTTTGTCACCACAAAATGTGGAGGGATACAAGCTCCAAAAGCGGCTACCCTTCCATTGCCCATTACATCAAAAAGATGTTGTTGGTAAGTGACAATGAGTCCTTCAACCGCTGTTTCGAATTTCTGGGTGCCGACTACATCCATTACCAACTGGCCAAATGGGGTTTTCCGGAGGTAAGAATTGTGAATCGTTACGAATTGCCCTGCGCGAATGGAAAAAATCTATTTACAAATCCCGTTCGTTTACTGGATCAGAATTTAAAAGTGCTTTATGAGCAGGGCCCTCAGCCCATACATGAAAAATGGCGAAAACCCTTGCAAACAGTGTTGATTGGCAAAGGGTATCTTGATCAAAATAACAGGTACATCAAAGGGGCCAAAGATTTTTCATTCATGAATTTTATGCGTTTGGAAGATGTGCACCGTTTTTTGCTTGAGCTTCTCTATACCCGCGCGGATAAGTTTAATTTAAATCAGAACCAGTATGATTTTCTCTTGCGTTACATGAGCATGGCACCTGCTGAAGCAGGGTTTCCGCGTTACGATGCCAAAACCTACCCGGCGAACTATAAAAAGTATTTGTACTATGGAGATAAGGCGGAATCGGTAAATGATAGTACTTTTGTAAGTATAAACATTGTCGGGCTTTCTTACGGCTTTATTTCCGATTGCGCTGGATTTAAGGACCCAAGTACAGGCATAGAATTTGTGTTGAGCGCTTCCCTCTACGTGAATGAGAACGAGATCATAAACGATGGGAAGTACGAATACAAACAACTGGGCTTACCATTTTTGGCAGAGTTAGGAAAAAAGATAATTGAGTACGAAAAAAAAGCAAAGGGAATTAACAGAAAGGAATAACATGTACACCATCGACACCCACACCCACATTATACCGAAGCACATCCAGGATTTTTCAAAAAAATTTGGTTACGGTGAATTTATAACTCTGGACCACCACCAGCCGGGTAGGGCCTGGATGATGCAGGGTGACAAGCGTTTCAGAGAGATTGTAGAAAATTGCTGGGATGCGGAAGTAAGAATTGGCGAAATGAAAGAACACGGAGTGGACATGCAGGTGATCTGCACCATTCCTGTGATGTTCAGTTATTGGGCCAAAGCCCAGGATGGCCTTGAGGTGAGCCAATTTTTAAACGACGACATTGCCAAAACCTGTGATGCACACCCTGATAAATTTGTTGGCTTGGCCACTGTACCAATGCAGGACAGTAAGCTGGCCGTAAAGGAGCTGGAACGCTGTATGAAGAATGGGTTTAAGGGGGTTCAGATTGGCAGCAACATCAATAACCTGAATTTAAACGAAGACCAGTTCGATGAGTTTTTTGCTGCTTGTAATGACCTGGAAGCAGCCATATTGGTTCATCCCTGGCAGATGATGGGGCAGGATTACATGAGTAAATACTGGTTGCCCTGGTTGGTGGGAATGCCTGCAGAAATCAGCAGGGCCGCTTGCAGTATGATTTTTGGTGGGGTGTTTGACAAGTATAAAAATCTGAAGGTGTGTTTTGCCCATGGCAGTGGTTCTTTTTTACCAACGATTAGCCGCATACAACATGGTTGGGAGTGTCGTCCCGATTTGGTAGCCATTGATAATCCCAATCCTCCGAAATCCTACCTGGGAAAATTCTGGGTGGATAGCCACGTGTGCGACCATAAGATGTTACAATACGTGATTGATCTCATCGGTGCGGATAAAGTCATGCAAGGCAGCGATTATCCCTTTCCGCTGGGTGAAGCCATTCCCGGGGAGCTGGTAAAAACAGCCCCGCTAAAGGATGTGGAGAAGGAAAAAATTCTTGGTACTTCGGCTAAGGCCTGGCTGGGTTTGAAATAAATTAAACCTGAGGGTTTTGTTTTAAATAGGCCTGCATGGGGTTAAGCGTCTTTTTTGTTACGAGGGCAAAATTGCCGTCGATTTTAAAATTCCAGGTGTTATCAAATATTCTCGGTAGAAAACGTTTGTAAAGCGACATCCTTGCATTTTCAGCAGTTTCGGTTTCGCCATCCCTTCCAACAGCTGTAAACTCATACACGTTCACTTTGGGGTGCTCGCTCATGTAATTTTTTACGATCTCCACAATGGTATTCATCACCTGATACACCTCGCCCCGGTTGGTGGCCACGTATTCCTCACCTTCAAATTCATCGTTGATTACACCAAACACAATGTTGGCGTGCAAAATGTTATCCTGAAGGCGACCAAAGCGCACTTCATATCGCAAGCCGCTTAATGTATTAAAATAATACACGCCGGCGCTTGGAATTCCGGGAAACTCAATGGGGAGAATATTTTTGTAGGAAGAATCCAAGCAGGAGAGGGTTAAATTATTTTTTTAAAACGTTGTGCAAGAACCAGATCTTTGGTGCCTCCGCGGTAATCGTAAAAACCTACACCGCTTTTTACACCAAGGTGTCCGGCCGTAACCATGTTCACCAACAAAGCGCAAGGGGCGTATTTTGGGTTTCCGAAACCATCCTGCAACACACGCAATATATTTAAACATACATCAAGACCGATAAAATCTGCAAGCTGCAAAGGTCCCATGGGGTGGGCCATGCCAAGCTTCATTACGGTATCGATCTCACTAACGCCGGCTACACCTTCCTGCAAAGTAATGATGGCCTCGTTGATCATGGGCATAAGGATCTTGTTAGCTACAAATCCCGGATAATCGTTCACTTCAACCGGGATCTTGCCGAGTTTTGAAGAGGTTTCCATCACCGTTTTGCAAACGGCATCGCTGGTGCTGTAGCCCCTGATCACTTCAACCAATTTCATCACAGGCACCGGATTCATAAAATGCATACCAATAACCTGTTGAGGACGTTTGGTAGCGGCCGCTATTTGAGTGATGGAGATGGAGGAGGTATTGCTTGCCAATATGGTAGCGGCAGGACACAGTTCATCCAGCTGTTTAAAAAGCTTGAGTTTGATGTCAATGTTCTCACTGGCGGCTTCAACCACCAAGTCAGCACTTCCAATGGCTTTGCTCAGCTCAGTATAGGTTGTAATGTGTTTAAGTGCTGATTGTTTATCCGCCTCAGTCAAACTTCCTTTTTGCACCTGACGGTCCATGTTTTTTGAAATGGTGGCCAATGCTTTTTGAAGTGCGGCCTCGTTGATGTCAACCAGATTCACTTGGTATCCGCATTGGGCAAAAGTGTGTGCAATGCCATTGCCCATGGTGCCGCTGCCTATAACTGTAATGTTTTTCATGTACGGGTCTTAACTGCTAAAGCTAAAGGAGAAAAACGGTTTTCCCAAAGAAAATTTTTAACATTTAGAGGGGCCAAAAAAAAACCTCAAACCGGAGTCTGAGGTTCATCCGGGGTACCGGAGCTTTAATTTGAAATGCTAATCTTTTTTTCAAGTTCCTCGATGTACGCTTTAAACCGCTTGTCGGTATCCATGAGGTTGTTTACGGTACGGCAAGCGTGTAATACGGTGGCGTGATCCTTACCACCGCAGTGCATACCAATGGTAGCAAGGGAGGATTTGGTCATGCTTTTTGCAAAATACATGGCAATCTGACGGGCCTGAACCACCTCGCGTTTGCGGGTTTTTGATTTCATGGTGTCAATGGCAAGATCAAAATAATCGCACACCACTTTTTGGATGTAATCAATGGACACCTCACGGGCTGTGCTTTTCACAAACTTGTCAATCATGGTTTTGGCAAGTTCGAGCGTGATTGTTTTTTTGTTCAGGCTGGATTGTGCAAGAAGGGAGATCAATGCGCCTTCGAGTTCCCTTACATTGGAGGTGATGCTGTAGGCCAGGTATTCGTTTACTTCTTTTGGAAGCTGAATGCCTTCGTTGTATACTTTTTTGTCGAGTATGGCAATACGGGTTTCCAATCCGGGAGACTGAAGGTCAGCGCTGAGGCCCCATTTGAAGCGGGACAACAAACGTTGCTCAATGCCCTGAATGTCAACCGGAGCGCGATCGGCAGTTAAAATAATCTGTTTGCCCAATTGGTGCAGGTGATTAAAGATGTGGAAAAACACATCTTGGGTTTTTTCCTTACCGGCAAAATATTGCACATCGTCAATGATCAACACATCAATCATTTGGTAGAAGTGCACAAAATCGTTTTGGTTGTTGTTTTTAATGGACTCGATGAACTGAGTAATGAACTTTTCCGATTGCACGTAAAGCACGGTTTTGTTCGGGTAGTTCTTTTTTACTTCAATGCCAATGGCCTGCGCAAGGTGCGTTTTGCCCAAACCAACACCACCGTAAATTAACAAAGGGTTAAACGCGTTTCCGCCTGGTTTTTGAGAAACCGCATAACCGGCGCTGCGGGCCAAACGGTTGCAATCGCCTTCTACAAAATTATCGAAACTGTAATTTGGATTTAACTGAGATTCCACCTGCACTTTTTTAAGACCCGGGATAACAAAAGGGTTTTTAATGGTGCTGGTGCTCATGTCTATCGGCATGGAAACCGAAGGGTTTTTAAGATTGGTATTGATGTTAGGTAATTTAAAGGTGATGGGCGTTTCAGTTTTGCCAGAGGCGTTGTCCATAATAATATTGTACTCCAAACGGCCTTCAGCGCCAAGTTCTTTTTTAATAACTTTTTTGATCAATGAGATGTAATGTTCTTCAATCCATTCATAGAAAAACTGTGATGGCACCTGGATGGTTAAAATGTTGTTGCTGATCTTAATTGGTTTGATGGGTTCAAACCAGGTTTTAAAATTTTGAGGACTCACATTGTCCTTTATGATTTCGAGGCATCCATTCCAAACTTGTTCGGCAGTTTTTTCTTTCATCATTGTGTTGTTATGAAAATATGTTGAGGTAATTATTAACGGGAACGTGTTTGTAAATATACTGTGATAATTCGTGTTTGCAAGTGAGGGGGGCTAAAAAAAAAATTAAAAATATTTTTTGTTGCCGCTTGTATTTTCAGTTTTTTTTTTTAATCGGGTTTTTATTTGGTATGTGCTTTGGTGGATAACATTATTTTGTTATACACTGCTGCCTGGAACGCTCTGTTTTTAATGTTGCCACAAATGCTTCTCTCGTGCTGTTTTTACGAGGGCTTAGCTGTAAGGTTGCCGATTTAACACCCTTTAATGACTTCAGGTAATTGGCGCTAAGTGTTTGAGAGGAATGCAGGTAGCAAATGCAGTGATGCAAATTTTAATTGCCTGATGAGAACCACTAAAATGCAATTTGAAATTTCCTTAGACAGAAGCCGGCAAAGAAAGCGATAAATTTAACATGAAGTGGCAAACGAAAAAAATTGTTTTTAGCTTTAGAACATGATTCAATCCAACACAAAAATCAGGGTGCGTTACGGGGAAACCGACCAGATGGGTTACGCTTATTACGGGGTGTATGCCCAGTATTATGAGGTGGGGAGGGTGGAAACCATGCGTTTACTGGGCTTCAGCTATAAGGACGTGGAGGAAAGAGGCATCCTGATGCCGGTGGTGGAGTACACCATACAATACAAAAAACCGGCCTATTACGACGACGAAATTACCATTGAAACTACCTTAAGAGAAATTCCCAAAGGCCTCCGGATCCCTTTTGAATACCGTTGTTTTAACGCTCAGGGCGAATTGCTCAATACAGGAAAGGTAACCCTGGTTTGTAAGAACAAAACCACAGGAAAACTCTGCCCTTTGCCCGACTGGTTCAGGGATGCTTTCAGGCCTTTTTTCAAGGCCTAAACTCACGAATTATCAGTACATTCGCATTCGTTTAAATGCACATGATTTCAACCCGGAAAATACCCATGGTCGACCTGCGCGGTCAGTATGAAAAAATTAAAACTGAAGTGGACCAAAACATTCAGGAAGTGCTTAATACCACCGCCTTTATCAACGGTCCTGCAGTAAAGGAGTTTCAGGCTCAGCTCGAAATTTACCTGAAAGTAAAACACGTGATTCTCTGCGCCAATGGCACCGATGCCCTTCAAATCGCCATGATGGCTCTGGACCTGAAACCCGGGGATGAAGTGATTACCGCAGATTTCACCTACGTGGCCACTGCTGAAGTAATAGGACTTTTGGGCCTAACACCAGTTTTGGTGGATGTGAAACCAGACACTTTTGAAATTGATACCGATGCGATAGAACGAAACATTGGTCCTAAAACCAAAGCCATCGTTCCCGTGCACCTTTTCGGGCAATGTGCCAACATGGAAAAAATCATGGCTATTGCTAAAAAACACAACTTGTATGTGATTGAAGATACCGCACAAGCCATTGGAGCAGATTATACTTTTTCAAACGGAAGCACTCAAAAGGCAGGAACCATAGGCCATGTGGGCTGCACCTCATTTTTTCCAAGCAAAAATTTAGGTTGTTTTGGAGATGGGGGCGCCATGTACACCAACGACGATGAATTGGCAAAAAAATTACGCATGATTGCGCATCACGGTCAAAGCGTGCAATACAAACACGATGTGTTGGGTGTGAATTCGCGTTTGGATACCGTTCAGGCCGCAGTTCTGAAAGTGAAACTTAAACACCTCGACGAATACGCTGCTTCCAGAAACAAAGTGGCCGCGCATTACGACAGGGCTTTTAAAAACCACCCCAAACTTGAGATCCCTGTTCGTTCGACCCAATCCACGCATGTGTTTCATCAATACACACTTAAACTGAAAGGCGTGAGCAGGGAGTTTTTGAGAGAGCAATTGGCAGAACGTGGGATTGCCTCTATGGTTTACTATCCCATTCCTTTGCACATGCAAAAGGCTTTTGCCACCGACCGTTACAAACCCGGTGATTTTCCGGTAACAGAACACCTGTGCGCTTCGGTGCTTTCTTTGCCTATGCACACCGAGATGGACGAGGACACCATGAATTACATCACCACCACTGTTCTGGAGATCTTAAACAAGTAGAATTTAGTTTACAGCAAATATGAAAATTGCAGTTATTGGTACAGGATACGTTGGTTTGGTTACCGGCACCTGTTTTGCAGAAGTAGGGGTGGATGTGACCTGTGTCGACATCGACGCAAAAAAAATCGAAAACCTTAAACAGGGCATTTTACCTATCTATGAGCCCGGCCTCGAAGAAATGGTGCACCGTAATTTTGAAAAGAAACGCCTGCATTTTTCAACATCATTAAAAGATAGCATACCAGGAGCTGAAGTTGTTTTTATTGCTGTTGGTACACCACCAGATGAAGATGGTTCAGCCGATTTAAAATACGTTTTGGCAGTGGCTTCTGATATTGGCAAACACATGCAAAAGCCGCTCGTTGTAGTTACTAAGTCAACGGTTCCGGTTACCACAGCAGAGAAAGTGAGAAAAGCGGTTCAAAAGGAATTAGATGCCCGCGGCGAGAAAATAGATTTTTACGTGGCCTCTAATCCTGAATTTTTAAAGGAAGGCGCAGCCATAGAAGATTTTATGAAACCCGACCGCATTGTGGTTGGAACAGACAGAGTAGAGGCGGAAGAGATCATGAAAAAACTCTACAAACCATTTTTGCTCAACGGGCACCCCATCATTTTTATGGACATCCCCAGCGCTGAAATGACCAAATACGCGGCCAACGCCATGCTGGCCACCAAAATCAGTTTTATGAACGACATCGCCAACCTCTGTGAAATCATGGGCGCCGATGTGAACATGGTGCGCAAAGGCATTGGCAGCGACGGGCGTATTGGACCAAAATTTATTTATCCGGGCGTAGGGTACGGTGGAAGTTGTTTCCCTAAGGACGTAAAGGCCCTTGTTAAAACGGCCAAAGAAAACAAATACAACATGCGCATCTTAAACGCGGTGGAAGAAGTGAACGAGGCCCAGAAAGAAGTGTTGTTCAATAAAGTGCTGAATCATTTCAAGGGTGATCTGAAAGGAAAAAAATTCGCGCTTTGGGGTTTGTCTTTTAAACCCAAAACGGATGACATGCGGGAAGCGCCAAGTTTGGTGATTATCGAAAAATTATTGAAAGCAGGTGCCTCTGTAGTGGCCTACGATCCAGTAGCCATGCATGAAGCCGAGCGCATGCTTGGGAACACGATTGTTTATTCAACCGAGATGTACGATTGTTTAAAAGGTGCCGATGCGCTGTTGATTGTTACAGAGTGGCCGGAATTCCGGTCACCGGATTTTGAGATGATGTCAAAAGCCCTGAACAAAAAAGTACTGTTTGATGGAAGAAATATATTTGATGCGGGTGATATGAAAAAACTGGGATTTGATTATTACTGTATTGGTGTTAACACCCAACTAAAATAAATTGACATGGCGAAACGCGTTTTAATTACCGGGGCAGCCGGATTTTTGGGTTCACATTTGTGCGACCGATTTATTAAGGAAGGTTTCCGGGTGGTGGCCATGGACAACCTGATTACAGGCGATCTCAAAAACATTGAACATTTGTTTAAGCTGGAGCAGTTTGAGTTTTACCACCACGACGTTTCCAAATTTATTTATGTGGCGGGTGACATCGATTACATTTTGCACTTCGCTTCACCTGCGAGTCCGATTGATTATTTAAAGATTCCCATTCAAACCTTAAAGGTATCCTCTTTGGGTACGCACAATGTTCTTGGTTTTGCAAAAGTGAAAAAAGCAAGGGTGTTGGTGGCCTCAACTTCTGAAGTGTATGGGGATCCGCACGTGCACCCACAAACAGAAGACTATTGGGGCAACGTAAATCCTGTTGGTCCAAGAGGTTGTTACGATGAAGCTAAACGTTTTATGGAAGCCATCACCATGGCCTATAACAGCGCACACGGTTTGGAAACCCGCATCGTTCGTATTTTTAATACGTATGGTCCGCGCATGCGCCTGAATGATGGACGGGTGTTGCCGGCCTTTATTGGTCAGGCTTTGAGGGGAGAAGATCTCACCATGTTTGGGGACGGTTCACAAACCCGCAGTTTTTGTTATGTGGATGATCTGGTGGAAGGCATTTACCGGTTACTGCTTAGCGATTACCATTTGCCGGTAAACGTTGGCAATCCCGATGAAATCACCATTAAAGAATTTGGAGAGGAAATTTTAAAACTTACCGGAGCCAATCAAAAACTGATTTCCTTGCCTTTGCCAAAGGATGATCCAAAACAGCGCCGTCCGGATATTACGCTTGCTAAGAAAATTTTGAAATGGGAACCCAAGGTGAACCGCGCGGAAGGATTAAAAATTACCTATGCTTATTTCAAATCCCTGAACAAAGACGAGCTCAATAAAGTTGAACACAGGACTTTCAATTAATTTTCAGGCTTCTTTTTATTCATTGAGATGCGCAATACCAGGCCGGTAATGGCGATAACGATGAATATAGTGCCTACAATGGGCTTTTCTCCAATAAACATCAATACGCCTGCCAATACCATTAGCGCCGAAGAAAGGTAACCCAACCAGGTGTTTTTCATGGTTTAAATGTAAGGGTTTTCACCAGAAAAAAATTGCTGATTGCTAATTTCTGGTTCTGGGATGCTGACTGCCGACTGAGTAATGTCCCTGAGCAAAAGGCTTTTTACAAAAGCAGAAACCTGAAAATAAAAATGTTAACTTTACTAAGCATCAATAAGCCTAAAAATGACAGTAGCACAAAGCAAGGTACAACTGGCCCAGAAACTTCTCCAAACAGAAGATAAACGAATCTTAAAAGCCATAGAATCTATCCTTGACCCAGAGGAAGACTACCTTGAGTTGAGCCCTGCACAGAAAAAGGATTTGGACAAACGTTTAGCTGAGCATAAGGCTGGAAAACTGAGTTATTATACTATTGATGAGGTAAGAAAAGCAGTTTTAAAGGCATCAAAAAAATAGCATGTTGCCCTATGTTTTTACCGAAAATGCGCTAGCCGATATTATAAAAGGTTTTTCTTTTTATGAAGAAAAACAAAAAGGGCTAGGTATTCGGTTTATGGATGAGGTGGATCAAGCAGCCAAAGAAATTGCAGACTTACCAACAGGCTACGCAAGCTATTACAAAACAACAAGAGAGCGGGGAATTAAAAGTTTTCCTTACAAGCTAATTTACACTGTAGAAAAGCAGAGTATTTACATACACGCTATATATCCATGCCGGGCGAATCCAAAAAAGAAGTATAAAGCTATTAAAAGGCGGAAGTGAATGTTCTCTGGCTTTTAGGAAATATTTACCCTTCGGTAATTCGTAGATTGGCATTCAGAAAAAGCTGAGGTTTTGAAGGAAATTTGGTTCGATTACTGGAGGCACATCACGAAGGTTCTCATTACAACAAGGTCCGTAAATTTTAAAGGAACATTATCAATAACCTTCTTTAAGCGGGATAATACGGGTGTGAGGTAAATATCTATAAATTCTCTTAAATTTTCGCCAATTTCGAATATCAGCAGTCGAAAAATCACAGAACTCTAGTTTTTTTAGGTCCTTAATTCCTTTCGGAAAAGAATAAATGATATTAGCCTTAAAAAATTTATTGACCATGCACCTGTCACATGTCTCAGCTTCTAAACTATCAAATTCTTTCCTTTCTTGTGATGTCAAAGAGTCAAGTACAGAATACCAGTAATAACTTCCAATTTCTAGATATTTTAAGTTTTTAAACTTCAATATTTCTCTAGGAAAATCTTTGAATCCGTTGCTGGTCAATTCTAAACCATAAACGCTATCAGGATGAACCTTATTGGCTTCTATTAAACTACAGTAAACAGCATATTGTTTTTCCCTATACTGCACGGTTTTTTGGGAATAATAGGTAGGACACATAAAGAATAGCAGAGCCAACAAAAATGGTGTGGATAACAATATAAGCTTGTGTTTAAAATGGAATCTACCCATTCCATTCTTAAAATGGGATTTTATTATCAATGGCTTTGGTTCAAAAGGCAATATCATAAAATTAAGTTAGGACTATTTTCTGATAGCAGTGCGTTCATTGTATTTCTCAATTAAATCTATTGAATCCCCTTGAAAATTTACTACGCGAACTAGACCTTTACTTTTACTCCAATAAAACGATTCTACTTGATTAAACGAAGAGTCTGCATTACTTGGTCGATTCTTAGTTAACACCACATCATCGCAATTAAAAGACTTGGTGACGAAGGGAAAGGCCTTAGTTTCTACTAAACTATCAAGATTTATAGTGCAATCGCCAGTAAAGTCACGAAAATTAAAATCCAGTATTAGGGTATTCTCAAACCAAGATCTTTTGGGATGTATGGAGAGGAAAAGGGTTTGAGGGGTGGGAATAGGTGGTTTTACTTCGTTTATTTCTCGATTATCCTGACTCTTCCAGACACCATACACAGCTATGGAATTACTTGTAATAAATCCGCCTCCCATATTTCCTCTCGGGTATTTCACTTCTTGCACACTAAAAATCATTAAAGTGTCGCATATCGCATCCGATTCTTTAAAAATTAAATGATCACCTACCACATAGGGGTTTATTTTTTTGTGAGCCTCTGCGACCTTTAAATTAATGCAGGACAAACAAAATAATAGAAAACAGCCGATTACGATATTTAAAAACTTATTCATCCAAAAACTTAATCCAAGAACTCATTTGTTGCCGGAAACAGTTGGCGAACAATATAAATTTAACACATTCCTCTGAATTTCCGCATTTCTGAATCTGTTCTTCAGTTAACCTATTTGAGAATTTAACGGAAGTGAGTGTTGTGATAAAAGGACGTAAGCCGCAGAGCGCGCAGGAAACTGAGGGTAGGGATATCGGAGATTGCGCCAGGGACTCGAAGGGCTTGGTTCTTTTTGAGGCGTTGCCTCTTTTTCGCCTCAAAAAAACCGGAGCGCAGCGAAGCCCGGCCTTGCTTCGCCGAAGCGGCTACGCGAAGGCTAGGAGAGGCCCGCCCCCCTGAAGCAGAGGCAATGCAAAAAACTCAAGCGCCTCGCTTCAGGGGGAGGCGCCCATAAAATAAGGCGTAAAAAAAACCTCCCACCGTTTTCACAGGGGAGGTTTGAGTTTATTGAAGTGTAAGTCTATTTCTTTTTGTCGAAATCAACTACAATAGGTGTAGAGATGCAGAGTGAAGAGTAAGTACCAATCACACGACCGATCAATAACGCGAAGATAAAGCCGCGTATGCTTTCTCCACCAAAGATAAAGATCACCACGAGTACGAAGAACACGGTCAATGAGGTTAAAATGGTACGGCTCAAGGTACTGTTCAAAGCGTAGTTGATGAGTTTGTTGCGTTCTTCACCGTGAACATCGGTTTTTCCGCTGTCAGCAAGGCGCTCACGAATCCTGTCGAATACCACCACCGTTTCCGTCATGGTGTAACCCATTACCGTTAAAATGGCTGCAATAAAGTCCTGACCAATCTCCAGCGGCAATAAACCGTCGAAAATGGTGTAGCAGGAAAGTACGATGAGCACGTCGTGGAACAAAGCCACCACTGAACCCAAACCGTATTGCCATTTACGGAAACGCACCACAATGTAAAGGAACATCATTAGGGCAGAGAACAACACCGCGCCATAAGCACCGTAAACGATGTCGGTGGCAATGGTTGGTCCTACCTTTTGTTGTTGAACGATGTCGTATTTCAAATTCATGGTGCCCAAACCTTTGTTCAGCAATTCTTCCACTTCAAGATCGGCGTTCGGGTTGTTGTCCGACACACGGTAAGTGGTGGTGATTTTTGCCTGGTTGGCACTTCCAATGGTTTTAACGTCTAGGGCAGCGTCAACAAACACAGCGCCCAGGGCCTTTTTAATCTCATCGGTTTTGATGTCTTTTTCAAAACGCACCTGATAAGTACGACCTCCTTTGAAGTCAACACCAAGGTTTAATCCACCGTTTTTGAAATAAAATACAATACCAAGAATAATCACTATGGTTGAAATGGCGTAATAGATCTTACGTTTGCCTACAAAGTCAAATGCAATGTTTTTGAAGGCGTTTCTGGTCATGTTGTTGTCAAATGGAATTTCCATTTTACGCTCCAGCATCCATTCGAAAATAACGCGCGAGATTAATATCGCTGAGAACAAAGACGTACAGATACCAATGAAGAGGGTGGTAGCAAAACCTTGTACCGGCCCAGAACCAAATACGTAAAGGATAACGGCGAGAATAGCGAGGGTAACGTTGGAGTCGATAATGGACGACATGGCGTGTTTAAAACCTTCTTTAATGGCCTGACCTGTGCTTTTTCCAAGTGCGAGTTCTTCACGCACACGTTCGAAAATAAGGATGTTGGCATCCACCGCTAAACCTATGGTTAATACGATACCGGCAATACCTGGTAAAGTTAGTACCGCACCGAGTGAGGTTAAAATACCCATGATAAAAAACATGTTCGCAATCAGGGCGATGTTGGCCACCAAACCGGACTTGTTGTAATACATGTACATAAAAATCAAAATCACCAATAAAGCGATGGCAAAACTCATTAATCCCGAGTCAATGGCTTCTTGTCCTAATGAAGGACCAACAATGCTTTCTTCAACAATGTGTGCTGGGGCAGGCAATTTACCGGCGCTAAGAATAGCAGCCAAAGCATCGGCTTCGGTATCGGTAAAGTTTCCGGTGATTTGGGATTGACCGCCTTTGATCTCTCCATTAACACGCGGTGCTGAATACACCATGTTGTCCATAACAACCGCAACACATTTGCCGGTGTTAGCACGTGTGATGTTGGCCCATTTTTGAGCGGCTTCGGAGTTCATGCTCATGCTGATGATGGGCACACCCCCCTGACGTTGATCGTAATCTTTACGGGCGTCGGTAATGATGTCTCCGCTCAAAGCCGCACGGCCTTTGCTGTCGGTTTGTTTGATGGCGTACAATTCGTAATAACTGCCCACCACTTTTCCATCCTGGCGTTGCTCCACTTCTTTGGCGCTCCACATGAATTTTAATTTGGAAGGGAAAATGTTTTTAGAACGGGCAATTTTAAGGTATTCGTTTACCTTGGCCGTATCGGCTTTGGATGTGGCAATACCAATGATGGCACCTTCGGCATAAGCTTTAGGGTTTCCTTTGTCGTCAAGTGTAATACGTCCTTTCAAAGGCACAAGCGCAAAAGCATTTTGGAAATACGAATACAAGGGTGCGCGTTTTTGGAAACCTTTGATGGCGGTATCCTGTGCGTTTACGGATGGTGTGGCCACCGCAGCAGTGCTGTCGGCTTTTACTTTAGTAGAGTCGCCGGCAGCCATGGAAGCCGTTTTGGCGGCCAAAGCAGTGGAGTCTGAACTTAGGGTGTCGTTTTTGCTTCCGTACAAGTGAGCGCTTAACACAGTGTTTGCTTTGTCGAGCAAAGGGGCAATTTCTCCGTTCTCGTAGGTTTCCCAGAACTCCAGATTGGCAGTTCCCTGAAGAAGTTCACGAACACGGGCTTTGTCTTTTACACCGGGAAGTTCCACAAGGATACGTCCACTGGCTTCCAGTTTTTGAATGTTGGGTTGTGTTACACCAAAGCGGTCGATACGACTACGGAAGGTTTTTTCGGCATTGCTGATGGCTTCTTTTACACGCTCATCAATAAACACAATAACTTCTTCATTGCTGGTGTTGTAAGAGATCTTGCTTTTGTTCTCAATGGATTGGAACAGGGGAGCCAGTTTGCCGTTTGGGCTGATCTGTTTGTAGGTTTTTGCGAAAAGGGTAACAAAGTCGTCGTTGTTTTTAACCCCCAGGTTTTTCTGGGTTTCTTTCAGGGCTTTATTGAAATCCACATCGGCACTGTTGTTGCTGAGGTTACGGATGATGTCGATCACCGATACTTCCAACGTTACGTTCATACCACCGCGCAAGTCAAGACCCAGGTTGATCTCGTTCTTTTTGCACTCGTCGTAAGTGTATTCGGCCACAAAAATGTCGTACACCGTCACTTTTTTCATGGAATCCAGGTAACGGTCGGCGATCTGAACTTTCAGGTCGTCGATGTAACTCAGTTCCTTTGAAGAATTGCCCTGGGCATAATCCTTCGCTGCTTGTTTGATTTTGGCTGAACTTACAGCGTTCTCGGCATACTCCACGGCATCGTTCTCAACGCCACGGGTCACCCAGGTAAACGATAAATAAAAAATACATGCCAGTCCTAATAAGAGGGCAAATATTTTAATGGCACCTTTGTTTTGCATAATCTGAAATTTGTACGGTAGTTTTTAATTTTAAGGGTGCAAATATATTACTTTGACTGCGAATTGCCAATTTTACGTCAATCTCTTGTAAACTAACTACTTATTGGCTTTTTGTCATATTTTTTTCACCTTTTTGACTTGCTGATTTTATTTCTTAACCATTTTATCATTTAAGGTGTTTTATGACTAAAAAGTGCATTCCTTTTTTAAATTTTGAAGCTGTTAACAATTCAAAATTCAAAGCGTCCTGCCTTTATTTTCTTACCTTTATTGGCTCAATTTTAGAAAACCTATGTTCGATTTCCTCAAAAAATTATTTGGGACCAAAAGTGAAAAAGATATCCGTAACCTTGAATCCAAAGTCACCGA
>Ga0154020_10004601_pt1 | contig 16429 bp, 13 predicted proteins | sample Klosneuvirus_201_FD_109709 | JGI IMG/M metagenome (GOLD analysis project Ga0154020, IMG submission 109709) | Active sludge microbial communities from wastewater, Klosterneuburg, Austria - Klosneuvirus_20160825_MG | ecosystem: Engineered > WWTP > Aerobic digester > Activated sludge | place...
AGTATTCTAACGGAAGGAGTGTAATCGTCATCAAACTGACCATCTCTTACACTCCAAATGAATGCAATCAGGAAACCGATAGCCAGTAAAAGGCTGAATAAAATAAGCAGGAAGATTACGCTCATTACTTAATTTGAATGGTCAAATATATTTCTTTAACGTAGGCAGGATTATGATTGCACTCAGAAATAAATATGATTTTTATCATGCCCTCATTACAAGCGATTGATTTTGAACCAAATTTTAGCTTAGGCATAAACTTTTCGACCGGCTAGAAGATTTGTGATTGAACTGGTGAAGACAATTATACTCACAGAACTTATTGGCATGAGGATGGCCGCTATAACAGGAGACAATGTTCCTTGCAAAGCGAAGGAAAGACCAATAATGTTGTACAAAAGCGAAATCGAAAAACTGATTAAAATGATTCGATGACTCAACTTGGCCAATGAAAGAAACTTCGACAATTTGGTAAAACTACCTGAGGATAAAATTGCATCAGAGGCAGGGGAGAAATTATTAACATCATCAGAAACTGAAATGCCCACATTGCTTTGTTTTAATGCGCCGGAATCATTTAAGCCGTCCCCTACCATCAACACGTTTCTTCCACTTGCCTGTAATTCACGTATGGCATTCAGTTTATCCATGGGAGATTGATTAAAGCGGAACTCTGCCTCCTTCCCAAATATTGAAGAAAGAAAATCCTTTTCTCCGTCGTTATCTCCTGACAGGACTTCCAGTTTTATATTCCTTTGTTTTAAAGAGAATATTAATTCCTCCAGACCTTTTCTATAAGAATTTCCGAAGTCAAAATAACCTCTCACATTTGAATCAATGGATATATAGACACGGGTTTTGTTTAGCATTCCGGGTTCAGGACGGGCATCAGTAAATGACATTGATCCCAGGCGGATTTGCGAGCCATGAATTGCAGCTTCTAAACCTTCGCCTGCCAGTTCCCTGAATCCGCTAATGTTCAATCTTGAACTTGATTTCAATTTGTCATTTATTATACGGCTCAGCGGGTGAGAAGAGTTTTGCACCAATGCAGAAATCATGTTCACTTCGGTTTGACTCAATGGAGCGCCAACAAAATTTAACGAATCCGGATCACGTTTTGTCAGTGTTCCTGTTTTATCAAAAACGATAGTGTCAACTTTAGCCAGCTTTTCAATAACGTTAACGTTCTTCAGGTAGAACTTCTTCTTTCCAAAAATCCTGATGATATTTCCCAATGTAAACGGAGAGGAAATAGCCAAAGCACATGGACAGGCAATAATGAGCACAGCTGTGAAAGCATTCCATGCTTTTGGCAGATCGGACTGAAAAAGCCAAAAGGCCCAACCGGCCACAGCAATCAATAGGATTGCAATGGTGAAATAATGACTAATCCGGTTGACCAGATTCTGAAACGTTTGCTTTGCTTCGGGTTCGGTGAAAGCATCCTGATTCCAAAGTTGGGTGAGGTAACTTTGCGAAACTTCTTTCAGTACTTTTAGCTCGATCGCCTCTCCTACCTGACGTCCTCCGGCATAAACCAGATCACCTCTGTTCTTAGAATGAAGTGCAGACTCTCCGGTTACGAAACTATAATCAATCCTTGCCTTCCCATCAAGGATGATGGCATCAGCCGGTATCAACTCATGATTACGAATTATTATATGATCATCCGGGTCAAGTGAAGAAACAGGAATAGATACTTCTTCAGCCATTCCTTTTTTACGGGCCATCACTGAAATCGGAAAAAATGATTTATAGTTTCTGTCAAAAGAAATGGTTTTATAGGTTTTATCCTGAAAAGCTCTTCCTATAAGCATGAAGAATACCAATCCGGCCATGGTGTCCAGATAACCCGAACCGGAGCCGGATATTATCTCAACTACACTCCTGATGAACATTACGGCAATACCAAGCGCGATTGGAACATCTATGTTTAAGATTTTTTGAGCCAGGCTTTGCCAGGCACTTTTAAAAAAAGGAGCACTGCAATAAAAAAGCACAGGAATGGAAAGGGAAAGGTTCAGGTAATTAAACACTTTGTTGAATCCCGGATCAGTAATCTCAGAAAGAGAAAAATATTCAGGAAAACTAAAAAGCATAATATTACCAAATACAAAACCGGCAATACCTATACGATAGATTGTTGATCGATCTTTTCTTTTTGTTGTCCGGCCTTCCAGATCTGTCATATCGAGATGAGGTTCGTATCCAATCTTCGCCATGACCAATACCAATTCTCGAAGGCTCAGTTTATTCTCCTGAAAAGTGATCGAAGCCGTTCGCTTTACAAAATTGACCTGAGAACGAATCACTGCAGGAATCAGACTATTAAGATTCTCTAGTAACCAGATACAGCTGCTGCAATGCATTTGGGGAATATAAAAAGTAACAACAGCAGTTTTTCCGTCGCTGAACTGCAGCATTTTACTTTTTACAGATACATCATCTAAAAAACCAAAGCGGCTTTCATGCTTATCTGCCTTAGGCGAAAAACCCGGAGATGCATTGTATTTATAATATGAATTCAGGTTGTTTTCAGATAAAATTTCGAAGACCAGTTTACAACCCTGACAACAAAACAAATGTCCTTTGAATGACAAAGAATCCTCCTTGCATTCTTCACCGCAGTGATAGCATTTTAAATCGAGCTGCTCTTTGGTTTCCAAGGGATATGAATTGAGAATAGAACTTTAGATTTGGTAGCGGAGAACTGAAGCAGAAAAGATAAGCAAAAGAATGAGAAAGACAAGATGATAGGTCATTTCCAGCATTCCAACCCATTTTATTTTTAGTCTATTGTACCAATCAGGCCAAACCAAGGTCTGCAATGATTTTGCAATAAGTAAGACAGCCAGACCCATAGTGAACAAATCTATTCCAAATAGTAAAAATAACCCTGCAAGCACAAGAACCGAATAGACAAATGCCGAATAATTTGGCAATCGTTTTAGTCGTGTTTTGACAAGGAAAATACTTTGACCAAAATATACACTCATTAACAAGCTTAGGGCGAACAGGATTTTTACAGAAGGCTCTTTTAAAGGATTAAATGCAAGCAAGGCAGCAATTGAAAACATCGCGAAAGTAATCCACTCCGCCAGAATGCTCTTTTGCTGTTTTCGAATTGCCAGAAAAATAAACACAAGTGCAAAAGCAGAAACTACAGGAAGCACATAGCTCAAAGCTTCAAGAAAATACAGAAGGAATAAGGCAAGCGCTATTGAAAGAGATGAATAGATTATCAACCAGATTTTTTTTCTGGATGGAAGCGGGGTTTTTCTGTTAATTGCTTCAATCATTAATTCAGTAAGATTGAGTGAGGACAAAAGAAAAAGCAAGATGGCCGGCTGAATCCATGAAAACTCATCACTCAGGAGAACCGCAATAAGCCAGCTAACAATCAAGGTGATGTAAGCACCATGTTGTTTTGACCAATATGGAATTATGTTGCTTGATTTTTTCAGGAGGAGAATATTAATCAGCAATTTCTAACAATGCACAGATTAAAAGAAATCCGGCTGAAATTAATTTAGTCTCACCGAAGGCTCCACGATCACTTCAGCTTTCACCGAATTGCTTACGATACAATAACGCTTAGCCTTGTCTAGTAAATTTTCAACAATATGAGCGCCGGGATCATTTTGAAAATCGATAGATGGATGGAGAATAAAACGAGTTGCCTCAAACATTCCTTTGCCTTCTTTTTCGATTTCCACTTTTCCGGAAACTTTTAAATCTCTGACTTTTACTTTTAGAAGTTTGGCGAAATACATGAATGTTGTTACATAGCATGAAGTGAGTGAAGCCAGAATCAAATGCTCGGGAGACCAAACAGTATCGCTTCCATTGAACTCAGGTGGGGCAGAAACCAATATTGGCATTCTGTTACCGGCACGTAAGAGTGCCTGATCTTGTTCAACATCCCAAACCAGATTCACATCATATGTATGGGTAATTTTTTCTAAAGTGCTCATTCGATTTGTTTTTCTCAAAAATCGACAATACCATGAAGATGGAGGATGAGATTTATCAGGAAAAAAGATGATGCTCGTCAGACTATCTGTAGATCCTATAGTGAAAATTTGTATTTCTTCTAATTTTGGAGGATTGGCATGTATTCAAGCCAGGGGCCTACTTCTTCTTTGTATTGCCTGGCCATGACTCTGGAAATCTGAGACAGGTGTGACAAGTCATGAATAGCCCAGGTCGCGATCAGGTTCTTCAAGGTGACAGTACCAAACTTTGGATGAACGCCTGTTTTAGAAAGATCGCTCTCTTGAAGATTAAAGCTTTTCAATTCTTCCAGATTAATTTTTCTCACTTGTTCGAAATCATTCAATAGTGTCTTCAGGGCTATACCTCTACTTTCTTCATACTGCGCAAAGCGATCAAATGGTTTGAAGTCAGGTTTTGGCTCAGGGCCCAAAATAATTTTTACTCTTACAAGCCAGTCTGTCCGATCGCCATGCAGTAAATGACCTATCACATCAAAAGGACTCCAGGTATCCGGGCCCTCATTGCTGAGAATCCAGTCCTCGTCAAGGCCACTTAGAAGCTTTTTGAGAATGAACGGTGTTCTTTCCAAAATCAAAAGTGATTGTTGCAATGAAAATTTCATAGTTTAAAATTAAACGAAAAAATACAACAAGCCAACGAGCAAGAGAAGAATAGCAACCCAAATATAAATTTTCGATTGCACAGGAAACTCATAACCACAAATCGGACACACCTTATCTGATGTATCGATTTCCATGGCACAGGAGGGACATTCTTTGGTGGGCATGGGTGGGATTGATTTAGGGGGTAATTTAGTGAACTGATTTGATCCTTTTTACTTTTTGCATTGTCTGAATTGGGACTTTTGGGATGGAGGGGATTTGTGATATGGCTTTTAAGCAAATTGTTTTGTGTAACGATTTTCAAATAGGAATAATCCAATGGCCATATTGTTTGAATCATTGAAACCTAATTTCGATCAATCCAACGCATTTTTGGAATCCCAAAAATCCCAATTCAGACAATATACTCTGTCAAACCCTACACAATAAGTTATTTCGATTCAGGTTATTTTCAGCTTGCAGAAAACAGGCCTTTCATCAATAAAATATTGAAAATCAACCAAATTCGATAGTAATTTCATCAAAAATAATTTGGCAGATCAAAATATTTTTCTAATTTCGTTTCCCCTAAAAAATTTCAAACTCATGAAATTCTTTATCTTTTTAACGATTTCTTTCATAAGCTTCTTTCCGGGAACACTGTCGGCTCAGGACGAAGAACCATTTATCATTTTTCCGGAACTCCCGGATCAGGCGAATAAACTGGAGGCCTTTATACCGGAAGGCTGGAGTTTACGTGATTCCAGTTCGGGTTTGTTGGATGATGATAGTTTGTTGGATTTCGCCTTGGTTATTCAATTGGATGACACGCTTCTTTTAAGTAAAATTCTGGGTGATGATACCATGACTGAAGAGTATCGTCCGAGAATACTAATTATTCTATCCAAAATGGCAGAAGATAATTTCAGAAAGTCCTGTCAGTCCAACCAGGCTATTCTTTCAGAAAATGAAGGAGGAAAATTTGGCGATCCATTTACGGGACTGCTGATTAAAGATCATGAACTAAGTTTCAGTTTTAAAGGAGGCGCAGCGGTTGAATGGGGCCTGGCTTATCATTTCCGCTACAGTGATGGAGGCTTTTATTTATTTCAGGCACTCTCGAATGGCAAGGGGCAAGGAGAGACTTATCAGTACGAGTACAACCTTATGACCGGCGAATTGAAAATAGAAATCAGAGACGAAAAGGATCCTAAGGAAAATCTTAAATATTCAAAAATAAGAACCGCATCAGACCAACCGAGGCTTGAAGATTTTCTTCCGTTGAGTTATGTGGTTGATGAAAGCGAAGGAATTATATTCTGATTTACTAAACGGTCGAACTGAAGATCAGAGATTCAGGTTGTTTCTCCCAAAGCCTTGCATCAAATGCCATACAGACATTTCGAATAAATGCTTTTCCATCTTCGGTGACGGTAAGATTTCCTGAAGTACTTTTTAGAAGTCCGTCACTTTCCATTTCTTCCAGTCTTTCCAGAGCGGCATACACTAAACCAATATGCTCGTCGGCCTCCGACCATTCAGTTTCAAAATGACACATGATATTCAAAATGTGTTGTCGCAGATATAAATCTTCCGGAGTCAAAATATGTCCTTTAAAAATTGGCAAGGTTCCTGCCTCTACTAATTTGACATATTGTTCAAACACTTTTACATTTTGCGCGAAGCCTGTCCATGAATCACCAATGCTTGAAACACCTAGGCCGATCAATAGCTTAGTATCATTCGTCGTATAACCCATGAAGTTTCTATGGAGATTTTTTTCAGAAGAAGCCTTGAATAAGGAATCCGACTTCAAAGCGAAATGATCCATTCCGATTTCCACATATCCGCTTTCCTCCAACAAGGCTCGCCCCAATTCATACAAATTTCTTTTTTCGATACCGGAAGGAAGGTCATTATCGGTGAAACGTCGTTGCCCGGGTTTAATCCATGGAACATGCGCGTAACTGTAAAAAGCAATCCGATCCGGTAGCAATATCTTTACTTCCTCTATCGTGTTTTTAATACTTTCCTTAGTTTGAAGCGGCAAACCATAAATCAGGTCATAGTTGACTGAAGTATAACCTATCCTTCTTGCCTCTTTAGTGACCAAAGCAACTTGCGCTGCAGATTGTTCACGATGGATGATGTATTGAACTTTGGGATCGAAATCCTGCACCCCAAAGCTTACACGACGGAAACCTATATCGAAAAGCATTTGCAGTTGTTCTAATTTGGTATAGTTAGGGTGCCCTTCAAAACCAAATTCATAGTCATCGGCAAGATCAGCATACTGCATAATGCCGTCTAGTAAGGTTTTCAAATTCTCAGCATTGAAGAAAGTTGGAGTTCCGCCTCCAAGATGGATTTCTTTTATTCTTGGTCTGCCGGGAAAATTATCTACATACATTTTCCACTCCTTTAACAGAGTTTGAATGTATGGCTTCTCGACTGCGTGGTTTACAGTGATCCGAGTATTGCAACCACAATAAGTACACAAGCTTTCGCAAAAGGGAAGATGAATATACAAACTGATTCCGGATTCATTTGATGAAATAAAAGTATCCTTCACCAGATTCATCCAGGTTTTAGCATCTGGAGAATTATCCCAATACGGAACAGTCGGGTAACTTGTATAGCGCGGACCGGCTACATTATATTTTCTGATTAAATCGTAATTCATTTTATAAGATCAGCTTCAATTATTTCGGCGAAAGATGTCGCCGTTTCGTGAAGGCGAATACTTTCCAGACTAACATTCCCGGGAAGTTCAGGTAAAATTCGTTTCCTGATCTCTATTAAAAGATTTTCACACGTCGGTTGATAGGAAACCAGTTTTACATTTCCAAAGATCTCTTCAATTTGCGGCACCGAGGCAAAATCTGATTTCTCATTAAGTACCGTGCTGTGATCGAAATCATCAAGAACAGTTTTCTTAACGATCTTTTTCAGGTCGCCAAAATCCATGACCATTCCAAGCTTGGGATTAGTTTCATCTCCGGCAGGTTCTCCGGAAATTGTAATCTCCAGACGATATGAATGACCGTGAATATTCTTACAAGGCCCATCATATCCTAACAAGGCATGAGCCATTTCAAAACTAAAGAGTTTGGTAATTCTGACTTTCAAAACTGAGGTCTTAATTCAAAACAAAAGTAAATCTCTGTGCATGTCGAAATATGATCCAAGTCATGCAAAGTATTTTATATTTCAGGAGGAGCTGTTCTTTTTGAAAAGTAGAAGGTTAATAACAGAAAATAAATTAAAATGACAATGTAGGGACAATAGCAAATTAGATCATGAATAATTAATCATGTTCTTCATGTCCAATGGGAGCCGGTTCAGCAGCAGTGCCATCACCTCTTATTTCAGAATGCCGGATTTTCCCGCCTTCCATTCCGGTATAAATGAGTGTGGTCGTTGCAACAATAGCGAAAATCACCAGCAATGTAGTTAAGATCCGTCGAAATTTTTCAGCAGCAAACAAGGAAACCAAGGAGATCAAACCCAATATTTCAATCATCCAAATCGAAAACTCTGCTGCCTCTTCATGAGAATGCACAATGGCGTGCGTTACACCCGGTAAATCTTCTACTGCATCTTCAGCAGACTCACCTGTGAGAAACACAGGAATGCTGATCAAAGCAGAAAAAATAAAACCAATCATTGCTGTCCGAACGAGAACTCTTTCAGACATTAATAATCCTGCAGCAAAAATTAACACAGAAAAGACTGCACTAAGGATGGATACGTGATTAAACAAGAGGTGAAAATGGACAGGATTCATTTGATTTTTTTAAAGAATAATAATCCGGATATTAATTAAGAATAATGATAGCCCATTTTTTCCTAAAAGCCAAATATTTCTAAAATATTATTTTCCTGATAAAAGAGGGACCTTCTCCCAAACTATTTTCTTGGCGAATCCGAGGGTGTTATCGGTCATTTTCACCCAATCAAGATCAAGTTTCCAGAGTCTTTCCTTAGACCAATATGCTACGGGATGTGCGTTCTGATAATGACGGCCGGCAGATTCTGCCTCGCTCCCATCCAGCAAAGAACATGTTCCGGTAAACTGAACGCCTTGCAATTTAATTATTTTCAATTCAGGTTTCGTGATAGTGCCTGCGACATTAGCATTTAGAAAAATCTCCTCACTGTGACGGCTAGAAGGATTTGATATAAAATACAAAGCGTTTTTATCCGCATCAAAGGAATAAAAAACGACACAACAATATGGAATATCATCCTTAGAGGTCGCCAATGTCAATAATTTTTGTTTACTTATAAATTTTCGAATTTTTTCTTCCATAAAATAATCTCCAATAAATTACATTAAATTTTAGCAAGCTCCTGCAACTTTTCATGCTGAAGAATGCTGATTAGCTTTCCCTGTGTCTCTACGATCTTTTGAGTATTCAAATCAGATATAACTTTCGAAACTTGCTCCTTGGTTGTTCCGGCCAGGCTTGCAATATCTTGTCGTGATAAAATCAAATTTAATGGCTTTTTCTCGCCGGAGCTTCCAAATGCCGATTCCATGGTAAGAATGGCATCAGCCACTTTTTGAGGAACAGTCATGGTTGCCAACTTAAGCGACTTCTGTTCCAATCCTGAAAGTTCTGCTCTGTAGAATTTCAATAACTGCATAGCCAATTCAGGATATCTTTCAGTCAATTCCATGAAAGCGCTATAGTCAAGATAACAAACTGTAGTATCCGTTAATGCCATTGCTGAAACCAAGTATTCATTCGTCTGATCAGAGGTGCTGAAGCCGATTACATCACCAGGTTTTGCAAAACGCAATATTATTTCTTGTCCGCGGCTGTCCGTCTTATAGATTTTAACTTGTCCCGTTTCAATGAAGTAAATTCCCTTAGCGTGACTTCCTTCCATCAAAATCCTTTGTCCGGATATAAAATAACCCACCTTTTTCAATTTTGTGATCAGGTCGAGACATTCCGGACTACAATTTTGTAAGACAGAACAATCTTTTGTAGGGCAATTGGCACAATGAGTAATATGTCTTCCGGTAACTGGCTTCTTCATTCACAGATTATTTTAAATGACAGGAGACAAATTCCTTCGAAGCTCCCATCCATTTCTTGCAAATTATTAAAAAAGCATGCTGAAAATTCATGATAATTATCAGTCATGGGTCTGATTCAAATCATTAGTTAAATTTCTAAAAATCCCCAATATCATAGATTGATATTTTGATCTATGTCTATGAATAAATTAAGTCTTGCGGATTTGGCAGAAATCAGGAAAAGCTCTATCATTTTCGGAACAGAAAACGAAAAGAATAAAATAAGGCTATTAGAATCATTAAAGCAGAGATCTGCAAGCAGTGCAAGAAGACTAAACCAGTACCAGCATGCGTTACTTTTTCTATCTGCCTATCCTGATTCCGAAGAGATTCAGGCTTTGGTCAGCAATGAACTTCTAAGAATAAATAATCTTGCATCAGGCATTATAAAGAAATCGAAACAAAGTAAGCAAGATACATTCTCAGGAACAGGACTCAGGTCATCCTATTTTATCGGATCATTTAGCCACGACATCTGCTTATGGCTCTATAACACCTACCCTGAATGCGTTTCATTCCATAGTTACGGTGATTCGGAACGATCGCCGCAGGAAATATTCAGCTTATTCCTTCTCCCTTCAGAAAATTGGCTTCTGGAAAATCCTGATATGCCCATGAAAAAATGGGTAAAGGCGGCGGGGGCGAAAAATCAAAGCAGTTCTTTGGAATGGATTCTGAAGGCGATGACACAGCCCAATCTTCCTCATGCAATCAAAGACCTTCTGTTTGATTCATTACAATTGTATATCACTTTTGAAATTAAAGATCAACATAATGCACTCTCATTAATCAGATCATCAAAAGGGAAATACTTTTTTCATAGGGATAAACTAATTAAAAGCATCAACATAAAAGATATCCTCAAAAAAAACATTCCACGTCCTTTGAATTTAAATGAGGAAGATAGAAAAGATTACATACGCAGTGCCCGGTTTGCTCTCATGCATCTGAGCAGAGAAACCGACACTGTGAGTTATTGTCATCCTGAAGGAATAGAAGTTTTTGACCTGGACAGAGGCTTCAGTATTGCGTTGTTCAATCTGCCACCAGATCGCAGGAATGCAATTGATTCCTATATAGGTTATATGATTTACAAAAACCGGATTCCATGCGGATATGGCGGAGCCTGGATTTTTGGGGACAAAGCCAAAGTGGGTTTGAATATTTTTCCAACATTCAGAGGTGGAGAATCCGCCTTTCTGTTTTCACAAATTCTTCGCCTGTACAAGAATAGGTTTCGGTTGAAATATTTCGAGGCAGAACCCTATCAAATCGGATTACATAATCCTGAAGGAATCGCATCCGGAGCATTTTGGTTTTATTACAAACTCGGGTTCCGACCCCAGCAGAATGAACTTCGCAAAATAGCAGATAAAGAGTACGAAAAGATTGAAAAGAACAAAAAGCACAGAACTACAGCCACAACATTAATATCTCTTGCAAAATCTTTTATGTTTCTTGACTGCAAGAATCCGGGAAACACCTTAGAAGATGTAATTCCTGATAGCATCAATGTGTCAAAGGTTATTTCCGGAATTATTGCCGAAGATTTTAAAGGAGAAAGAGCTCTGGCGTTGGAGTATTTCAGGAAGGATGTCGATAAGAAAACCGGAATCATCTCAAAAAACTTAAGAACACCTCATGAAAAGACGATGTACGAAGCAATGCTTCCCCTACTTTTCCTTTTATGCAAAGATTTAACATTAGACAAGAATCAGAAAAACATGTTGCTTCAACTCGTCCGGACTAAGGCAGAGGATACCGAGTTTAGCTACACACAAAAAACCATACAGATTCAAAAATGGTTGAACAGAAGTTTAAAACAATCTAAGCCTTGGCCAGAAGAAGCATAGAATACATCTGTTCATTTTGAAATACAAAACGTTTAGCTACAACCTAAACTTGTTCCGCAGTTCAAACATTTGTAACAAGAGCCTGATCTGATTGTGATATGTCCACAGGTATTGCAAACAGGAGCATCGCCCATCATACTTCCAAGGTATTCTTGTGAAGAGTCATTTACAGCATGAGCACTATGTTGATGACTTTTAAGACTTTGTTTTTTCTCCAATAATTTTGCTTCCTTTTTCTTTAACTCCTCGGGATCAGGTTGAACCTGTACCAGGTCAGTTCGCTGTAAATATTCAAGAGCAAGCAACCTGAAAATAAAATCGATGACAGAAGTAGATGTTTTGATATTCGGGTGATCAACAGGTCCGGATGGATCAAATCTGGTGAAAGTGAACTTCTCCACAAATTCTTCCAATGGAACGCCATATTGCAAGCCGATAGAAATTGAAATCGCGAAACAATTCAGCAAGGATCGGAAGGAAGCGCCTTCTTTGTGCATATCGATAAATATCTCACCCAAAGTACCATCACCATACTCTCCGGTGCGAATAAAAATAGTGTGCCCTCCTACCTTAGATTTCTGAGTGAAGCCAGGTCTTTTTTCAGGCAATCGTTTCCTGTGAACAATATTCGAAAGCTGTCGCTTGAATGTTGTGTCCTCAGAGAGATTAATTAGCCTTCTTGCAGCGTCCAGTACCTGCTCCGCTGTCAAATGCTCTTGTAAATTCTTTTCGATAGCAGCAAGCTCCTCCAGGTTATCCTTCTTGTTGGTCGTAGCCTTCGAAGTGAGAGGTTGAGACAATTTTGAGCCATCGCGATACAATGCATTCGATTTGAGTCCTGATTTCCAGCTTAGCTCATAGCATTTACGTATATCATCAACCGTTGAATCATTCGGAAGGTTAATTGTTTTAGAAATGGCGCCTGAGATGAAGGGCTGAACAGATGCCATCATACGAATATGGCCGGCCGGCTGAATAAATCTTTTTCCTATACCACATTTATTTGCACAATCAAAAACAGGAAGATGTTCGTCAATTAAGTGTGGAGCCCCTTCAACAGTCATTGAACCGCGAACAAAATGATTGGCTTCTTCAATTTGCTCCTCTGTGAAGCCCAGATAGGTGAGCATATTAAAATCCGGAGCAGAATAAAGCTGCCTGTCAATACCAATATTATGCATGCAGGATTCTCCCAGCGTGAATGGATTAAAAACAAAACGAATATCGAATGCTTTGGATGCAGCATCCTCAAGAATTTTGATGTCCTCTTTACCAAAACCTTTTGCCCGTAATGACTGAACATTCACAAAAGGCGCGTTTTCAAAACTACCACTGCCCTTTGCATAGGAAATTATATCCTTGATTTGGCCGGAAGAATATCTCAATTTTTGCAAAGCCTGCTCCACACTTCCATTGACAATTTTAAAATACCCACCACCAGAGAGTTTTTTAAATTTTACTAGTGCGTAATCTGGCTCCACTCCAGTGGTATCACAATCCATCACTAATCCAATGGTTCCCGTTGGAGCTATTACTGTTACCTGCGCATTTCTATATCCGAATTTCTCCCCTTGTTGAAGCGCTTCATCCCAGACCTGGCAAGCGGATTTTAGGAGATAGTCCGGACAGTTGGCAGCATCAATTCCTTCAGGCTTAATTTCCAAGCCTTCATAAGCATCATTTGCCTGATAAGCTGCATAACGATGATTTCTTATCACGCGTAACATGTGATTCTTATTGGCTCCATAACCTTTGAAAGCACCCAAGGCTTCAGCCATTTCTGCGGATGTTAAATAGGCAGTGCCGGTCATTATGGCTGTTATTGAAGCAGCAATGGCTCTTGCTTTATCACTGTCATAAGGAATTCCTGTGACCATTAAAATGGAACCAAGATTTGCATATCCCAAACCGAGTGTTCTGTATTCATAACTTAGTTTAGCAACCTCCTTAGAAGGAAACTGCGCCATCAACACAGATATTTCAAGAACTACGGTCCACAGTCGCGAAGCATGACGGAAGGCAGGCACATTGAACTCTCCGCTTTCATCATCAAAAAATCTGCGTAAATTCATTGATGCAAGATTGCAGGCTGTATCATCGATGAACATGTATTCTGAACAAGGATTGGATGCACGGATCGGACCTGCTTCCGGACAAGTGTGCCATTCATTAATTGTTGTATCAAATTGCAATCCGGGATCGGCACACGACCATGCGGCTTCAGCGATATCGCTCCACAATTTCCTGGAGGGGACAGATTTTAAAATACTTCCATCGGTACGAGCCAACAAGTTCCAGTTTCCGTTTTCATCCAGACACTTGAAAAAACTATTCGGAATGCGAACAGAATTATTTGAATTTTGACCGGAGACGGTTGCATAAGCTTCGCCTTCATAATCTGAAGGATAACCTGCAGCAATCAATGCCGCAACTTTCTTCTCCTCATTTCTTTTCCAGTTTATAAATTCAACAATTTCCGGATGATCGAGATCAAGGCAAACCATTTTAGCAGCTCGTCTCGTCGTTCCACCTGACTTGATAGCTCCTGCAGCGCGATCACCAATTTTCAGGAAGGACATTAAGCCTGAAGAATGACCACCTCCTGATAATTTCTCTGTCGCACCGCGTATGGCAGAGTAATTAGTCCCTACTCCACTTCCATATTTAAAAATGCGTGCTTCACGTATCAGCAAGTCCATTATGCCACCCGGATTAACGAGATCATCATTCACCGATAGAATAAAACAAGCATGAGGCTGTGGTCTTTCATAGGCGGATGTAGAAGTATGCACTCTCTCAGTTTTATGATCAACATAATAGTGTCCCTGACTCTCGCCTTCGATACCATAAGCAGAAAATAATCCCGTATTAAACCACTGAGGAGAATTCGGTGCAGCATACTGACCCAATAGCATAAACACTAACTCATCATAAAACACCTGAGCATCATCATTTGAAGAAAAGTATCCGTTATCGCGCCCCCAGTTTGTCCAGCAAGAAACCATTCGGTGAACAACCTGTTTGATTGAAGTTTCTGCACCGAGAGTTCCATCTTCTTGGGGAACACCAGTCCTTCTAAAATACTTTTGTGCCAGAATATCTGTGGCCACCTGAGACCATGAAGAAGGTACTTCCACATTCTTTAATTCAAAAACAACATCGCCTTGAGGGTTTCGAATAATTGAATTTCTTAGCTCGAATTCAAACTGATCAAAGGGTGACAAGGTTTTTTCAGTAAAGTACCTTTCAAACGTTAAGCCCTTTCTATTATCAGCCTTCGTAGATGATTGTTTTGTATTTTTATTATCCTTCATGATCGTTATTGTTTATGTCAACGAAGAAATTCTAATTGCGAAGAATGGAACATGATGAACATCATCCTAAATCATTTATTAATAAACAATCATTTGATGATAATATTTTAGAAAAGTAAAAAAAGTAATTTATCGTAGTTTATAAAACCGATACGTTAATTTACGATTTTATCAAGAAGAAAACAAGATGAACACAACGAAAACACTGCGATTCATCAAACTCAAAAAATTGCTCGAATATTCGGGTAAAAATACCGTTTACAAAATTTAATGCGGATTTGAAATTTCGACATTGGAAAGCAATGTTGTATCCGTAAGCGTTTTCAAAAAAGCCACCAGATCTGCCTTCTCAACCGCGCTGAGAAGCAATCCGTATTCTTTGAATGGCTTTGTCATTATCGGATCAATGTTGGGCGAATTCCAATGGACGCCCGAATTATAAAATTCAACAACCTCTTCCAGCGTTTGGAATCGGGAATCATGCATATAAGGAGCAGTGAGTTCAATATTCCTAAGTGTAGGTGCACTGAACTTTCCCTTATCTGTTGTGATTCCTGTGTAAAGGTACCTGCCAAGATTTTGTCCGGTCAACACTGAGTCGAGACCGGTATTATTAAATGTATTATTGGTAAACAAGGGTGTACCATGACAATGAAAGCAATCACCGCGTTCTGTGTAAAATATACTTGCCCCATCCATTTCCTCTGCGGTGAAGGCAGTTTCATGACGGGATACTTTATCAAATTTAGAATCGTCTGAAATGATTGTACGCATGAACTGAACAATTGCATTAGCTATTGTTCTTTGCAATTCATCATCGCTTAGGACGGCGACATCATTTACATTAAATGCTTCATGAAAATACTGAGGATACTTAGAGTGTGCATTAAGCCTTTTTACCAGCGTATCCATATTCGTATTGAAAAACTCGGGACCAAAATCTGCCAGTGGCACGTGCTCAAGAATAGGCTCCTGCCCTATCCACTCGAATTCAGGATTCCAGGCGAGGTTTACAACCGGTGGAATACTTACGGTATCACCTGCTGAATTCACTCTGAAAGGCACAGCAAATGCCTGGTTCTGAGGATGACACGAAGAACATGATAAGCCATTACTGGATAAGATATTATCATAAAACAACATGCGGCCCAATCGAACACCCTCGACAGTAGTTTCATTCCAGGATGGAATTATTGGTTGTGGCCAGCCTGCAGGCACGCGTATCGCCAAGGGGGTTGGAACATAAGAATTGTCCACCTGCATCTGCTCTTCATTGTCTTTCTTACAAGAAAAAATGAATAAAACGGATAATACTAATAGGAATAGAGCCTTGTAGTTTTTCATTGGATAGTAAATACGTCAGTTCCGTTTTGAGATAATTTTATCATCGCAGACATAACACCCATAGAATAATTTCCATCCACATTAAAATCATAGATTTCCGGATTCCGAAACCATTCATTTAAGTTCATCACCAAACGGACATTTGTTGTTCCGGCACCAATTACAACCGGACTCCAAACAGCACATTTCACGAGGTAAGCATCCAAACCAAGGTGCATAGCAAAACCA
>Ga0154020_10004602_pt1 | contig 16428 bp, 11 predicted proteins | sample Klosneuvirus_201_FD_109709 | JGI IMG/M metagenome (GOLD analysis project Ga0154020, IMG submission 109709) | Active sludge microbial communities from wastewater, Klosterneuburg, Austria - Klosneuvirus_20160825_MG | ecosystem: Engineered > WWTP > Aerobic digester > Activated sludge | place...
GGCGGTTCATGGAACAGCACCAGGTATAACCGTACCACTGGCATTGTACCCTGATCAACCATGCGCGGTGGATGGATCGATCCACAGCCGTGGCGCATGCCCCTTGTGCGCCGCTAATTTCGGCCAACCGCCAGCCCCATGAACACCACCAAGGCCCAAACCTACACGGAGATGCTCTTGGACACGGAGGCCTTTGACCGCCATTGGGCAAAGTGCTACGCGCAATTCAAGCAGGTGCTTCAAGGCTTGTCCGCACCATCAAGACGGTTGGTGTGGCAAATCACCTACCAATACAATGACCTCCAAGGCATGGCGCGGGTCATCGCACCCGGCTTTACCTTGGCATTCGAGCGCAAGGTGGTGGGCAAGCGGGCCGCCGAACTGAAAGCTTGGAAGGCCCATGTGCGTACCCTTCTGGTGCAAGGCGAATTGCCCGAACTGCACATCGAGCAAAAGCGGTTGCGCAACTGCTACGACGATCCACTTGCCAGCAAGGTGCTGGGCTGGTCCTTGGAGCCTTTGAGTGCCGAGGCCCGCCACGTGTTGCGCGCCGCATTGCGGCCACCGGTGAACGCGTTGAATTTCTCGGTGTTGCTCTGGCCGCACTTCCCCTTTTCCATGTACGGTGCAGCCAACGCGGCCACCATTTTGGAACTGGAGCACTGGCAGCGCACCCTAAAGGACCAGGTCTCCCTCAATGCACTGGGCCCAATGGCCAGAAAGGTGTTGGATACCGAGCTGGTCGGGTGATCATAGTGGACAGACCCAAGCAGCCAGCGCATTGCACTGGGGCGACCACCGCACTAGCGTGAATGCCATTGAAGCCAGCACCGGGTTGGATCTGCTCAACTTGGTTGCGGCTGCTGTGCAAGATGAATTGGAGGCGGTGGTGGATGGTGGGCCGATGGAGTCGTTCACGGAATAGGTATATGATGCAGGGACCCGAGGAAGGAGACGCTGCTGAGATTTAAGAAATAAGCCAACCGCTGAAGGGCGAAAAGTATATGACTAGCGGCAGGCTAGTTCGTTCATGACGACAGCGTATCATGGAAGTTGTCGTCGAATGAACTCGAATGACCGGACAAGAAAAGACCGGCATGCTCTGGAAATGCTTCTATGACGACTTCCTCCGCGACTTGAATGTTCTTAATGGCCATATGGAGGAGGGCCTTCTCGTTCTCTGCCCAATTGGAGTCAGCCTTCATCACACGTATGAGCACTTCGATGAGCAAGAGTTTCTGTTGATCATTTAGAGGTGCCTTGGAAAGCGCGGCTAGATATTCTTCGATGGCACGTTTACCCCTTATGCGGATATCGGCGAGATACGTGGCGAAGGGTGGCTGATAGTCAAAGCCGAGAAAGTAGATCTCGTTCACGGCCATGTTGTTGATCTCATCCACCTCAGACGTGTCGATACTCCCGTCACAGGCTATGGCAATAACGGCAGAGCGGAGTAACAGATCTTGAAAAAGTGGAGTTCTCATAGCCCGAAGCCGATCTTGTTGGCGGCCTGATCACGCGCCTTTTTGGGCAGCAGGTCCAGAAGCCCGAAGTTGATCTCACGGAGACGCTCCCAGTTGCTGCTTTCAACGGCGAACCTACCAGCCTCGATAAGGCTCTTGGACTGAGTTTGGTCGTTCATAGAATGTTGCTGGTCACTGAGCCATTTGAACATGCCGAGAAGGAACTTGGGAGTTCTCCAACGGATCTGTCCAATTATGGCTTGGAGTTCGTCCGACTTCTCCTGGATCCGTAGTGGGTTGTTACTTGAGAGGAATGAGGGTTCTTGAGCTATTATGTTCTTGAACGTGTTCCTTTCGTGGTCGTTCCCTCCTTCGTCAAGCAACTGCCTGCATTCTTCCTTCACTTCAACATAGAGTTCCTTGAACTTATTGATGCGCTTGTCCTTTGTGGCAACATCCAAATCCTGCGCGATCTTCCGCTTTCGGTCTTCGAGCTGATAACGCTTGTCCGTTACGTCATCACTGCTGAGAGTCTCGACTTCTTCAGCGACGACGGCTAATTGCTTTTTCAGCTTAGCTAGGTGACTAGCTGTTTCATACTCCTCCTTATCGGTTGCGATCTCCAATTCTTCGTCAAGTTGATCAACAAGATCATTGACGTGGTCCTTGAGTAAGGCGAGATGTGTTTCCCGAACCTTGGAGTTGAAAACGTTCTTGAACTCCTGGTCGGACATTGTGAGATACGCAGAAACGGTAAGGTCCCTGCTTTCGGACACGGAGATGGTTATCTCAATATCTGAGCCTTTAGCGACATCACGTGAAGTCATTCGACCAGTGACCTCAATAATGCCAACCGGTTTGTTGGCTGAAGGAAGCGAGGTTTGAGGACCTTCGTAAACGTTGATCCAGAGACGGTCTTGGTCGTTCCCTTTGATCAAGGTTTTGTTGATCGGAAAGGTAACCGTCTTTTTTGCAGGGAGTATGGTGTTACGTTCAAATACCGGAAAGAGCCTTGTGGATCCTATATGATCCAAGTCATCGACTTCGAGGCAAATGTCCTCAGGTAAAGGCTGCCCACTGATCGCAAACCCACTGTTGATGCCGATCGGTTCCAAGTCGGTCTCCACAGGGTTATTCTGTGCATCGTAAACGGTGAGGGTGAAATAGTTGAACGCATTTTCAACCAAGGGAAGGTCCTCACTGATGCGCTCGGTCAACTTCTTCAAACCTGAGTCGAATCCACCGTCCTGTCGAACGATACGGTATAAGAGGTTTTCGGTGATGCCCATCACCCGAGCAGCGAAGAGCTCGTCCCTTTCCTTGGAAGCCTTATTGTAAGAGGCTCTGATGGAAACACGGGATGGGTTTGCACTAGGGACCTTCTTTGCTATCTCCTTCGGCTTCGTTGCGGCATAGTATGCAGCACCGATAGCAACAGCCGTGGTCGGGTCGATCTCGCAGTTCACCCGTATCTGTAGCACCTCCTCTGTACGTTGGCGAACGAAAGGGATGTATGTCGAGCCACCGACCATCAGCGTGTATTCAACATCTTGAGCCGTCAAGGAATTACGGGTCAAGATGGCCTTGATCATATCCAGTGTGCTGTCGATATGGGGTTTGATGAGCTCATTGAACTCAGACCTCGTGATGGTGACCTCGATATCCACGGCTTCGCCGGAAGCATCCTCAAAGCCATTGACCTCTATCTCAGCAGAAGAAACCGCAGAGAGTTTCACCTTGGCTTCCTCGGCTTTGTGACAGAGCTTGAAGTATACCCCATTAAGGCGACCAGAGGCACTAGTCAACTCCTTGTATAGATCGTCGAACGTGTGATGTTGGGAGAGCTTAGGAATGATCAGCTTCTCCACGATAAGTTGATCGAAGTCGGCGCCACCAAGGAAGTTATCACCCTCATGATCAAGCACCTTCATTTCGCCATCCTTGATGCGTAAAAGTGCAACGTCGAAGGTGCCTCCACCGAGATCATAAACGAGCCATTTCCCGTCGCTCATTTCGTTGACCTTCTTCATGTTCGCATACGCAAGACTTGCGGCGATCGGCTCCTGAAGTAGTACTACCTGCCCGAACCCGGCCTGGTGCCCTGCTTCTTTTGTCGCATTACTCTGGATCATGTCGAACGAAGCCGGAATGGTAAGCACCACCGCATCGAGTGTATCGCCAGTATTGACGAAGGTCTTCAGCTGCTTCAGGACCTGAGCAGATAGCTCAATGGGGGTTACTGATTCATTGGTCGATTTGATCTTGTAGGATTCAGAAGTGCCCATCTTCCTTTTGAAGACGGCCACAACATTCTTTGGGTCGCGCTCCAAGTATTGTTTCGCATGTGTGCCCACGACGATCTTGTCCTTACGGTACAAGACTACAGATGGGAGGGTCGCGCGTCCATAGTCCAACGGATTGTTGAAGATGATAACCTCGCCCTTTACAAATTTGGCTATTGCACTGTTGGTGGTGCCGAGATCGATACCGAAGTTGATGGTGGATTCCATTGTTTCTGGGCTAAGGGTTTACTGACTGCACAATGACGACGCCCTTGCGAGCAATTATATTGAGACCGCCGCTCTTATAACGGATGATCGGCTTGATCACCTCGGTGATGATGAGGTTTTCAGTTGAAGTGCCGGTTATGCTTGCCTCCACATCACTCCGGGTCTCGTCGAAAGATTCACCAAGGGGAGAGTCATAAACCAGCCCAGCGTTGTTATCGAACGATGCGAGAACCTCCTTAAGCCTGTTGATGTTCCGGCTTATGGAGTTGGCTTGTTCAATGGAGGCGAGCTTCTTCTCGATCTCGAAGACTTGATCAAGAATATCGATGTATAGCTTGGGTACACGTAAGGGTTCGGTCACCATGTATGTGTTCAGTTAAACAGGCCGGTGAATACTAGGTACGCAAGGTAGATGACGAGCACGTATCGCCAAACAAGCTGGTAAGTGTGCAGAGGAAGTTTACGAGTGAATCGATAATGATTTCCGCTACTCTCATACAAATAGCGCCCGATCGGGTATATTGGAATACCGAAAATGACAAAATAGTGGGTAGAGCCGTACATGGTGGTGCCGCAACCATTGATCAGATGAAGTGTAGGTGCGGACTCTACGGGTTTGCCTACGACGGCCTGGTCAGGCAGGGCATTGTCTTTTTGTTTGAGGCCAAGCAAGTGAACTATGTCGGCTTGCAGGCGCTTCTTGACTTCTGGCGACGTGCGTATTTCGAAAGCCAAGTACAATAGTTCCATTGCTTTGGAGTGGTGATTGTACGAATTCCAAACACTAACTGACAACTCCCTAAGCCGGTTCGCTACCACATCGCGTACCTCATCGGCAAACCCACCTAGTGCGTTCAACTCGGTTGTATCTATGTCGACTTTGACATTCTGCGCTAAAATATTCTTAGCCGTAACCATCTCTATCAATTCATTGATCTCCTTGGTCCGCTTTGCCCAAAGCTTAAAGACCACACTATGCTTATGCTCATCTAAACGCTGAAGATGCTTAGCCTTGACTATGCCGAAGTTCTTTTCGAATTGTGGCCGACTAGCGCTATCCAGGTCCAAAAGAAGCAAGTGTTCCAAGAGATTATATGGCACTAGGGTAGTATTGTATGTGTTCCATATTGCAAGACAAAGGCGGTTCACCTGCGCCGCAAGTTTGTTCCTTGTACCCTGGAAGTAACTCGGTAGAGTATTGAGCGGCTCGATCGGTACGGTCGTTTGAACGAGGGTCGTCAATTCTTCAACGGTTTCCTCATCGTAATCCGATTCTTCGTTGGTTACCTCTTCTGTGATCGACTGCAGGTCATTGATACGTGACTGAAGCTCGTTGTATAGGCTTCGATATGCTAGGGCCTCATGCACAGGAGCAACCAGTATTTGGAGCTTGAGAACATTCTCGAGCGAGGGTGAGGCGCCTTGGGGGCTTAGGATGCCGGTTGAACTGCTTGCCAGGAAAGCCTGATGCAGGGCTTTGTCGAACCGGGGAGCAAAAAAGGGGCTAATAAAATCCCGGAAGCGCGTGTCCAAGTAATTGCTCTCGATCAAAGGAGCCCGAAACAGAGACATGTCCCCATGTGTCAAAAGGGCTAGTAGATTACTGTTGTTCAATAAGTAACCATGGAAACTCAGGTTATCCGGGCTCTCCAAGTCCTCTAAAGCTTTGTCGCACTCCCACCGTGAATAGGTTGCTCCATTTTGGTGAAAGGCACCGTCATCGGCTAGTTCGATCTCCGCGTACAGACGCCGGCGCAGCTTCTTAATGGAAATAGGGTCCAGCGAATCCACCTCAGATGAACTGAGGCCTAAAAGGACGAGAGGATTGATATATTTCATTGGGTTAGCTGTAAGATCAACTCAGGCCGACCACTCCCCCGCCAACATCTCCGCCTGCCGCAACACAAGTTCCGTAGCCAGCTTCTGCATATCCGGCGGATAGCCGAAGTGACGCAATGTCCGTTTCACGATCACCTTCAACTTCGCCTTCACGCTTTCCTTGATCGTCCAATCGATGCTGGCGTTCTGGCGGACGCGCTCGGTGAGGACCACGGCCAGTTCGCGCAGCTTCTCCTGTTGCATCAGCTCCTTCGCGCTGTCGTTGTTGGCCACAGCGGTGTAGAAGGCGTACTCGTACTCGGTAAGGCCCATGTCGGCGGCTTGCTTGTCGCCGGCGGTGATCTCCTTGCTCACCTTGATCAGCTCCTCGATCACTTCGGCGGCGCTGAGGATCTTGTTGTGGTAGCGCTTTATGCTGTCCTCCAGCATGTCCATCAGGCTGCGGCTCTGCACGATGTTCGTCCGGGCGCGGGCCTTGATCTCGTCGTTCAGGAGCTTCTTGAGCACCTCGATGGCCACGTTCTTGTGCGCCATGCCCTTCAGCTCCAACAGGAACTCTTCGCTGAGCACCGAGATGTCCGGCTTCTTGATGCCCGCCGCATCGTAGACGTCGATGACCTTTTCGCTCACCAGCGCCTGGTCGATGACCTGCCGGATGGTGGTCTCCAATTCTTCATCGGTGCGGCCGCTGCCGGTGCCGTCGAATTTCACCAGACGGGCTTTCACGGCTTGGAAGAAGCCGACCTCATCCTTCACGTCCATCGCCTGGTCGTGCGGGATGGCGATGGCGAAGGCCTTGGAGAGCGCGGTCACTTCGTTGATATAGCGCTTCTTGCCGTTCTCCAAACCGAGCACATGCTCTTCGGCACCGAGGATGAGGGATAGCTTCTTGGCGGTGTCCGCTTGGAAGTATTCCTCGTAGGGGAAGCCGTTGTATAGGTTGGCGACCACTTCCAGCTTCTCCAGCATCAGCCCCACGGCTTGCTCCTGCGCAATGGTGGGGTCGCCCTTGCCTCCCGCATCGGAATAGAAGCTGAGCGCCTTCTTCAGGTCGGCGGCGATGCCGAGGTAATCCACCACCAAGCCGCCGGGTTTGTCCATGAACACGCGGTTCACGCGGGCGATGGCCTGCATCAGGTTGTGGCCCTTCATCGGCTTGTCGATGTACAGCGTGTGCATGCTCGGTGCATCGAAGCCGGTGAGCCACATGTCCCGCACGATCACCAGTTGCAGCGGATCGTTGGGATCCTTCATGCGCTCGGCCAGGGCGCGGCGCTGCTCCTTGGTGCTGTGGTGCTTGCTCATCGTCGGACCGTCCGATGAGGCCGCCGTCATCACCACCTTGATCTTGCCTTTGCTCAGGTCGTTGTCGTGCCACTCCGGGCGCAGGACCACGATGGCCTTATAGAGTTCCGCGGCGATGCGGCGGCTCATGGCCACGATCATGCCCTTGCCTTCGAAGACCTCTTGCCGCTGCTCGAAGTGGGTCACGATGTCGCGGGCCACGTTCTTGATCCGGTTCTCGCTGCCGATCAGCGCCTCCAGCTGGGTCCACTTGGCCTTGGCCTTCTGCGTGTCGGTGAGTTGCTCTTGGTCGAGGCTGTCGTCGAGGTCCTTGATCAGCTGCTTGCCTTCCTCGGTGAGGTTCACCTTGGCCAGGCGGCTCTCGTAGTAGATGCGCACCGTGGCGCCGTCCTCCACGGCCTGCGCGATGTCGTACACATCCACGTAGTTGCCAAAGACCGCCGGGGTGTTCACGTCGGTGCTCTCTATGGGCGTGCCGGTGAAGCCCAGGTAGGTGGCATTGGGCAGTGCGTCGCGCAGGTACTTGGCGAAGCCGTAAACGATCTTGCTGCCGACCACTTCGCCCGCTTCGTCCTTCACATCCACGTTGCGGGCCTTGAAGCCGTATTGCGTGCGGTGCGCTTCGTCGGCGATCACCACGATGTTCTCGCGGGCGCTCAGCTGGTCGTATACGTTGCCTTCCTCGGGCTGGAACTTCTGGATGGTGGTGAACACCACGCCGCCGCTGGCCACCTTCAGCAACTCCTTCAGGTGGTCGCGGTCCATGGCCTGCACGGGTTCCTGCCTCAGCAGTTGCACACTGGCCGCGAAAGTGTCGAAGAGCTGGTCGTCCAGGTCGTTGCGGTCGGTGATCACCACGATGGTGGGGTTGTCCAAGGCGAGCACCACCTTGCCGGTGTAGAACACCATGCTCAGGCTTTTGCCGCTGCCTTGCGTGTGCCACACCACACCGCCTTTGCGGTCGCCGGTGGCCTGCTTGCTCACGCCGGGCAAGCCGTAGCTCTCGGGTGATTCCGCCACCATCGGAACGCTGCCGCTTGCCGCCGCAGGCGGAGCCTTGTATCCCGTTGCCCGCAACGTGCTCGCCACCGCCCGGTTCACCGCGTAGTACTGGTGGTAGGCGGCGATCTTCTTTACCGTGGTAATGGTGTTGACGCCTGTCTTCGGGTCTTCCTTCTTGCTGCGCTCGAACACGATGAAGTGGCGCACCAGGTCGAGCAGGGTCTCCTTGTTGAGCATGCCCACGATCAGCGTTTCCAGCTGACCGATCAGCGGCGAGGCTTCCACCTTGCCATCGCTGGTCTTCCAGCTCATGTACCGGCTGAAGCCGCTGCTTACCGTGCCGGCCTTGGCCTCCAGGCCGTCGCTGATCACCACCACGCAGTTGTAGGTGAACAGGCCGGGGATGGTCTCCTTATAGGTCTCCACCTGCTTGTAGGCGCTGCGGATGCTCGCCTTTTCATCGGCGGCGTTCTTCAGTTCCATCAGCACCAGCGGCAGGCCGTTCACGAACAGCAGCACATCGGGCCGCTTGTTCCTGCCGTTCTCCACCACGGTGTATTGGTTCACCACCAGCAGGTCGTTGTTGGCGGGGTTGGTAAAGTCCACCAGCCACACCAGGTCGCCGCGGGTGTTGCCGTCCTGCTGGTAGTCCACCTTCACGCCCTCGGTGAGCATGCGGTGGAAGACCTCGTTGTTCACCAGCAACTCCAGGCTGGCAATGCGCGCCACCTGCTTCACGGCCTCCTCCTGCGCCGCTGCCGGTATGTGCGGGTTGATGCGCCGCACGGCCGCGCGCAGGCGCTCCAGCAGCAGCACCTGTTCGTAGCTCGCGCGCTCGGGGTGCTCGCCATCGTGCGCAATGCCGGGGCCGTGCTGGTAGGCATAGCCCAGCTCGCGCAAGCGCCCAATGGCGAACTGTTCGATCTGGTCTTCGGTCATCGTCGATGAAGGACGAAAAGGACCATATCCATGTGGCACGGAAAGAGAAAGATCTTGGAAAGATTAGTCGTGTTCGGGCACATCTGCCAGCATGGCGAATTCCTTTTCGCTTGAGGATGCATCGCGCAGATTTACCACACGTGAGATGGACTCTAGTACCTCAAGTGCCTTCCGCACGTCAGGTGAGGCTAACTGCTCCTCAGTCGCATACACGAGTACACCCGTATCTTCCTCCTTTATCTGTCCAGCCCGGATGACATGCTCGAAACTGTAGGCGACTGCACGATAGGTGTTCCTCAGTGCCGGTTTTGTTTTGGGCAAGGACATACGCTGGTACAACTTGATCGGTGACCCGTTCGCGATAGCATCTGAGAAGATGAGTTCCTCCATAACCCCATTCACGGTGCATGGAACCACGTAGTTCGGCTTAAAGTTCTTATGCTGCCTTATGCTGAATCGACTCAGCAGTTCTTCAACGATTTCATCTAGAGTGAGGTCGCGAGGGTCGTCCGGTGCGTTGGGTTTAACCAGCTGCTGAAAGAGCTGTTCGGCGACGAAGGGTAGGTCTTCTTCGCCAACGGAGTCCATTATCTCCCCAGCCTCTGCAAGGACGAAGTTGCCCTTGCCTGATTCTACAATAGCATTCAAGAAGTCCGGTGAGGCCAACGGCACGACAACCCCGCTCTTGGGCGCTTTGAAGGTCTCTCCACTTACCGCGTCACGCCAGTAACGCACCCATTGCTTGTAAGCACTTGGGGAACTCACCCAAACAGGTATCTGGCGACCATCCACTTCGCCGGGCCGGTCACTAAACTCGCCCAGAAAGCGAGCTTCCACCCCGTATGGAGAAAGGACCAGCACGCCGATATTGCGCGGTTCAAACCGCTGCATATCGGCAATGTATTTGGCAAGCAGATATTTAGTGGTGCTCATAGTTTAAGTCTCCAGTTTTGGATGGACTTGAACTCGGCCTGATTTGCTTCGATCAACTCCACTAAGGTATCACGTCTATGCATTAGGAAACGAATTCCGGCTGATGTTTCTTGTCCCGTAAGACCATAGGGTTCAGCTTCGCTGACCACACTCTCTATAAAATAGTCCGGAGTGCGCTTTATCCGGTCTATCCAACTGCTAAAATGGTCGTCCGTGTGAAGCACATCCACCAAGCAATGGCGATGGGTGCCAGACTTGGTTGGGTCAGCAGGATCTACCGAAATGCCCAAACGGTCCATTAGTGCGGTCATTCGCGCTTCACCTTGCCCGGCCACGTACCCGCACAAAGCATGGCTGTGGTCAAAGATGTCCATGTGGGGTGGCTTCGTGCCGAAGTCCACTTGGAAGTTACTCACATGACGGTCGCAATTTCCTACCCAGATGTCAAACAGGAGCAATCCTGTGCTCAGGTCGGGGAGTTCCTTCACGCACCTCGCCGGATCTACTGGCGGTAGCGTGTTTCCGTTGAGGTCGAACGATAATGAAGCGAACCAAGGCGGGTTCGTTCCATCGGCTACTACAGCCGTCGGCGGCATTGGCAAGCGAAGAAACCGCGCGAGCTCGGCACAGATTAGCTCATTAGGTATGCAGTAGGGTACCGCCGAGTTGTCCTTCGCAAAAGCCTCCAGTGTGGCATAGTGCGTTCCAGCAACGCCGACTCCGACTTGACGGCCGAGCGCCCTGAGCTTGTATATCCGCTGTGGCATGATGTTTTTAATTGCTGCGATTCGTTCACTCTACAGGTGGTTGCTTCGGCCCACCTAGCATCGGAAGGACCGCTACCAGTAGGCCGAAGAAGCCAATGGCCCAGCACCATGTTCTCCAACTCTTTACCCATGTGCCAACAATACCGAAGAAGAGCATTAGTGAGATACCGGCTTGAAGGCTGTACCCATTGGGGTGTTCGTTCAACCACGTGCAGGGTGTAACGTAGTTCAGCATGAGTTCAAACAAGAGTACCACCAATACACCAACAACAACGGCCGTGATCTTCGTGTGGCGTTCGGCCTTCGCGGTTGCCGTTGCCAACGTCGCTTTGAGCGTATCCGCCTCTTGAAGCGCTTTGGCCTTTGCATCTGCCTCTTCCTTGATCTTTCCTCCAGCGGTAACGATATGAGCATCCTTCTCAGTTACCTGCCCTTTGATGCTTTTGATAGTCGCCTCCTTCTCTGCGAGTTCCTCTTCCCGCTTTGAGAGCTCGGTCTCCTTTTCCGTGATCTTGCCGTGCGCCTCTATCAATTGAGCGTCCTTGGCGATCTTCTCCTTCTTGTCCGCCTCGACTTGAGCAGCTAGGGCAGACTTCTCCTCGTTGAGTACCGCATTCTCCTTTGCAAGAGCTGACTCGATCGTGTCTTCGAACTCCTTCTCGGTACGCTTGGTCTGAAGCTCTGCGATCAATGCATCATTCGTGAGCATCTTGATAGCGGTCTCTTCGGGTATGTCGCTGTATCCAGCGAGGATGCTGGCCATACGCGCCGCTGCTTTCTTGGCTCCCCCGCGCGACAGGCTGAACTCCGGCAATGCGAACGTCTCGGCGAAAGCCTTGTCGAACTCGCCATGATCGGAAACGAAGGGACGTAGTATTTGCCAAAGCAGGCTGGGTAGCACAGTACTATGTGGGCGATGCTCCTTGCGACTTTGGTCGAAGTCGAATTTGAAGAGGTGGTAATCGCACGTCACCAGCAACGAGCCCGCTTCAAGTGTGCTTCGTGCCTTACTTCTATTCGAGCGCACCGTCTCGAGTACGGCCATATCATGCTGCACAGCCTCGTCCGGCTTCTCCTTTCGTTCTCCCTTCAAGTATACCTTGTAGTCGGCCTCGAGGTCGGCACGGTTCTGCAATTGCTGATCGTTCGACGTGACATTGTACACATCGATCCCGGTGTCCTTTAGTAGGATCCGCCAGTGCTCGTATGGCGCGAAGAAGTCTTCGACAGCCACAGCACCTTCCGCGTTCTTTACGTGGTAGCGCAATTCTATTCCAGACATAGCACCGGTCGCAACAATGGCACGGCTGATCCCTTGTGACCATTTCCTATGCTTCAGCGAATTTTGAAAGTAGTAGAGCGTATTGGTCACCTCCCTGACGGTCGCTTCATGATAGCGCAAGCGGAACGGCAGCTTGAAGCGACGGATCGAATGCACTAGTTCCGCCGAAACATCCACTTGGGAGTTCACATGGAGATTGAGAAGACCGAAGAGGAAGTTGGTGTCGAGAAAGAGGACCAACTGGCTGAGATTGCCCCGGAGCTTTGCGGACACATCAGGTGCAACTGCTAACGAGTAGTAGTTGAATGCAGCGTCTGCAAGGCTTGAGATGTACTCAGCGCGTTTCCTATTGGTGCCTACCGACAAGAAGAACGATTCCATGGCTTGACGTACGGCGATCGCGTCTGATCCATCGAACTGCTTTGAAATCGACTTGTTCAATGCCGCCGATAGGCTACTATTCGTCTCCTGCGGAATTGAAACCTCAGGATCCAAGAGCTCCACTGCAAGTATTCCATGTCTGCGGAATGCCATGCTCAGATACTCCTGAAGAACCGACCACAACTTGGTTTCATCTAGGTGCGCCGATTTGCCCTGCACTTCGGCGATCCATTCCTTTCGGACTTCGGCTTCTAACTTTCGAGCGCCCTCAATCCGGTCATTCAGCACCTTGGCCGTTTCGGGCTTCAAGCCCACATGCCCACCGGGCAGTTCCAGTAATCTTCCGTCCTTCTTCAGGCGGTCAAAGGCGAGTGCGATATCCTTTACATTCAGGTGCAGTCCAAATACAACGCTGATGGCGTTCGATATCTGCGCAGGAGTGCCCAAAGGCTCTTTGGGTATGATCACATAGCACTGCTGGATCAATTCATCAAGCACATGGGTCTCCACCTTCGTCTTCGCGATCGCGACGAAGCTGGCCATCTGCTTGAACGCAAGTGAAAAGTCCGGTGATTTCATGCTTTGGCTTCTTCGATTGACTTCACAACTCCTTCCACCCGTACCTCCCCGCTCATCAGCTTCGGCAGCAGCGTGTCGCGGAGCGCGGTGAGTGATTTGATCTGGGCGCTGTTAGTGATGTGCTTGCCGAACAATGGCTCCATCACCAAGGTCATTTCATTCAAGCGTTCGGAGCTAGGCACCAATACCATCGCTTCGTCCAGGTCGCCTCGTTTGATGTGACCGAACGTTGTTGCATGGCTTTCGGCGATACTCACGAACTCGACCACGTAGTGCTTGGTCCACATGAAGTAGAACCACTTGGGGAACTCCTCCGAGGTGACCTTGAACAGGTGCTGATTCAAAATCGCCTTGGGTCCATCCCACAGCTTCACCATGAGTGTAGCTGACCACGAGAAGACAACATCCCCGGCCTCTACGTGGTACTTCGAATCAATCGCCGATGTGGCCCAGTCGGATGAGTCAGTGATGCCCGCACTCAGCTCCTTGATCTTGAGGACCGGTAACCGGTTCACCGCATCCTTGGCCGGATATTTCTGGCATGCAACCCCGTTCAGGTAGGTGGCAATGGAACTCAAGGGCCGCTTTATCCACCCCTCCTCCGCCTCCTCCACGAACCACTGCCTGAACAGCGTTTCGGCCATGGCCTCCAAGGTCTTGTTCTGCCGGTGCAGCAGATCGATCTTGGCATCCAAACTGCTGAGCACCGAGGCGATGGTACGTTGCTCGTCCGGTTCGGGAACGATGACCTCCAACTCGTCAAAGGCTTCCTTGGCAACCCGCTGGCGCCCCGAGGTTCCTTGCAGGTTATTGGCCGCGTAGTCCTTGATCTCATTCCACTTCGAGAAGTAGAGGACGAAGTCCTGTTGTGAAACACCCGGCTTTGCCCGGAACACTAGAAACTCGGTGGAACCATAGCCCGGCTCACCGTTCAGTCCGGATGCTTGATTGATGTTGCCCTTCTCAGTACAAGGACTGATCCGCGCGAACAATGTGTCGCCCTCTTCGAAGCGACTGCCTCCTTGTAAGGGCCTTTTCCTTTGAGGGTATGCGTACCTGCGCGCCGGTTCCATGTCCCGCATCTCAATGTAGAAATGCTCCTTTGCTCTGGACAAGCTGATCGGCGGGTTGATCTCAACCAGCTCGCTGAACTTCATTTCTTTCCACTCACCCATCGCCCTTCACGCTTTTCAGGTTCTTCAAGATGGCGCTGTTCAGCTCGGCCTCTTCCTGCAGCTGCGCGGCGAACTCGGTTTTGAGCGCCGCGAAACGCTCGGGGAACACGAAGTCGTCCTCCTCATCCGCCAAGCCCACGTAGCGGCCGGGGGTGAGCACGTAGTCCAACTCTTTCACGCGGCTCAGCGGGGCGGCGCAGCAGAAGCCCGGTACGTCGGCATAGGTTCCCTTGGGGTTGCGCCAGTTGTGGTAGGTTCCCGCGATCTTCTGGATGTCCTCGGCACTCAACTCCCTGGTGCGGCGGCTGATCAAATGACCCAGGTGGCGTGCATCGATGAAGAGGATCTCGTTGTGCCTGTCCCGGGCCGCAGCTCCGCTTGGCATGACACCGCCCCGTCGGTTGCGGCTCATGAACCACATACTGACCGGTATCTGTGTGTTCAGGAAGAGCTTGGTCGGTAGGTTCACGATGCAATCGATGAGGCCGGCCTCCACCATGGCGGTGCGGATCTCGCCTTCGCCGCCACTCTTGCCGGTGAGGGCACCCTTGCTGAGCACTACGCCTGCCTGCCCGCTGGGGCTGAGGTGGTGGATGAAGTGCTGCATCCACCCGAAGTTGGCATTGCCTGCGGGCGGCACGCCGTATTGCCAGCGTCCATCCTTGCGCAGTAATTCGCCACCCCAGTCGCTCACGTTGAAGGGTGGGTTTGCGATGATGTAATCGGCCTTTAGGTCGGGGTGCGCATCGTTGAGGAAGGAGCCCTCGTTGTTCCACTTCACCTGCGAGCTGTCCAGCCCGCGAATGGCGAGGTTCATCTTGGCCAGCCGCCAAGTGGTCTGGTTGCTCTCCTGCCCGTAGATGCTGATGTCGTTGACCTTGCCCTGGTGCTCGGTGACGAACTTCTCGCTTTGCACGAACATGCCGCCGCTGCCGCAGCAGGGGTCGAAGATCCTCCCCTTGTAGGGTTCCAGCATCTCCACCAACAATTCGACCACATAGCGCGGCGTATAGAACTGGCCGCCCTTTCTGCCCTCTGCGATCGCGAACTCGCCCAGGAAGTACTCGAACACATGGCCCAGCACATCGGCGCTGCGGCTCTTGGCATCGCCCAGGGCGATGTTGCCGATGAGGTCGATGAGGCCGCCGAGGCTGGTGGGGTCCAGGTTCTGCCGGGCGTACACCTTGGGCAGCACGCCCTTCAGCGAGTCGTTCTCCAGCTCGATGGCGTCCATGGCCTCATCCACCGTTTTGCCGATGGTGGGCTGTTTGGCGTGGCTTTGCAGAAAGCTCCACCGCGCGCCGGGCGGCACGAAGAAGACGTTCTCCGCCTTGTACTCGTCCTTGTCCTCGGGGTCGGCACCGGCGCTCTCTTCGGCCTTCAGCTTGTCGTACAGCTCCACGAAGGCATCGCTGATGTACTTGAGGAAGACGAGGCCGAGCACGATGTGCTTGTACTCGGCAGCGTCGATGTTCTTGCGGAGCTTGTCGGCCGTTTTCCAGAGCTGCTTTTCGATGGGCTCTTCGGTGGTGGCCTTGGGCTTTTTGGCTTTAGGCTCGGGCTGCTCGCTATCGAGCATAGGGGCCTCTTGCCTTTTAGGCTCCTTGGCTTTGCGGCCGGGCATCGGATAGGTAACCGGTATGGGCATGCCATTGCCAATTGGCCCAGTGGCCATAGTGCCAAGTGGCTCAGCGGCCATTGAGCTACCGGCCTCTAAGCCATTAGGCTCCGCCAATCGCAAACTACCACCCCTTCCTTTGCCAGTGGCCACTAGGCCTTGGGCCAAGAGGCTTGCTTTCACGATCTCGTATTGGGCTTCGCTCCATTGCAGGGTTTCGCGTGCCTTGCCATTGCCTAAGGGGCCTTTGCTGTGCAACAGATCCAATAACAACTCCTCGTTCGTCGGCATCCTTCCTATTCGTAAGCCGTGCAAGGTATCCGTATGGACCATACGTGCATCAAATAATATATGCAGGTGTTTTGTGGTTGGGCACTAGGGCTCAACTGTGATCGGTTTTGTCGGTACGGGGCAGCGGAGCCCAAATGCTATCTGCTTTTCCGTTCCTTCAGCCCAACACAAGAAAAGCCCGGCAAAACGCTGGGCTTTTCCATTGTTCCGTTCAACCTGCGCTTAGGGCAACTGCTCCACCCGCACGTTCGTGGCCACGGTGCCACCGATGTTCACCAAGATGATGTCCCGGTCGTTGGCCAGCCCGGTGTACTTCGCGGTGCCGTCCATGTTCACATCGGATA
>Ga0154020_10004603_pt1 | contig 16427 bp, 17 predicted proteins | sample Klosneuvirus_201_FD_109709 | JGI IMG/M metagenome (GOLD analysis project Ga0154020, IMG submission 109709) | Active sludge microbial communities from wastewater, Klosterneuburg, Austria - Klosneuvirus_20160825_MG | ecosystem: Engineered > WWTP > Aerobic digester > Activated sludge | place...
CAGGGCCTACTTATGAGGCAATTGATCCCGTACGATTTATCGGGAACCATTCTTCAGGCAAAATGGGTATAGCCATAGCAGATGAATTCCATAAACGTGGCGCTGAAGTAACGCTGGTTATTGGTCCGGTAACACAACCTTTATATGGTAATTATTCAATTGAAAAAGTTACCAGTGCAGCAGAAATGTATACAGCCTGTGTGCGGATATTCCCCGGGGTTGATATGGCTGTGATGAGTGCTGCTGTTGCAGATTATACCATCAGCAATCCATCACCCCAGAAAATAAAAAAACAACATGGCACACTCACGATTGAATTAAATAAAACGGCAGATATTTTAAAAACCATGGGTGAAAATAAACGGGATAACCAGTTCCTGGCAGGATTTGCACTGGAAACAAACAATGAAAAGGAGTTTGCTCTGAAAAAATTACACTCAAAAAATGCCGACATGATCGTTCTTAATTCATTGAATGATGCTGGTGCAGGATTTGGGCACAACACTAACAAAATCACTATTTTTGATAAGAAGGGAAATGAATTTCATTTTGATACAAAATCAAAAACAGCTTTAGCTGCAGATATTGTAAATACCATTTTAAAAATTTCCAATGTATAGAATAAAATTTTTACTGTTATTACTTGTTGTAAGCAGTACTTCAATAGGCCAGGAACTAAACGCCCGGGTTACAGTGGTTACCACCAGGGTAAGTAATAATGTAAACAGGAATACATTTCTCACATTACAGACTGCACTGAATAACTTTCTGAATAACCGGAAATGGTCATCAGAAACCTATGCACCCAATGAAAGGATAGATTGCAATTTTCTTTTAAACCTTGAATCAACTTCCGAAACAAATGTTTACAAAGCGTCACTCACCATTCAGGCAGCCAGGCCGGTATTTAATACTAATTACCTGTCGCCTATTATAAATTATAAAGATGATGATCTCACATTTAAATATATAGAATTCCAGCAACTCGATTTTAATGAAAACAGGGTTACCGGAACCGATGCACTTGCATCTAACCTTACAGCAGTGTTTGCATACTATGCCTATTTGATCATTGGCTTTGACTCAGATTCCTTTTCACCAAAGGGTGGGGAAGTGTATTTTCAAAAAGCACAGAATATTGTAAACAATGCTCCTGACGGAAGAAATATTTCAGGATGGAAAGCATTTGATGGTATCCGTAACCGTTATTGGCTTGTGGAGAATATGTCAAACAGCAGGTTTGCCATCATGCATGATATTTATTACAATTATTACAGGCTTGTGATGGATAAATTGTATGATGATGAAAAGGGTGCCAGGGCTGAATTATTAAATGTACTTAACCTGCTGGATAATTTTAATACCGAAAACCCGAATAAAATGATCACCCAGTTCTTTTTCCAGGGGAAGGCAACAGAACTGGTGAAAGTTTTTTCAAAGGCATCTCCTCCGGATAAAGCCAGAGCAATGGAACTGTTGCCCAGGCTTGATCTCACCAATGCAGGTAAATATAAAGAAGAATTAAAATGAAATACCTGCTAACATCATTATTGGCGTTGCTGGTTTTTTCCTGCAGCCAGAAAGATGAAGTTCCAAAAGGGATACTGAAAACTGAAAAGATGCAACTGCTGTTCTGGGATTTTTTACGGGCAGAAGTGTATTCAAGCAATTTTGCAAAACGCGACAGTATCCGTTCTGAAGCCATTGAAAATCTTAAGATCCAAAACAAAATCTTCAAACTGCACAATGTTACAAAGGAAGAATTCTACAGGAGTTATATATATTATTCCAATCACAAAGAACTGATGACAAAAATGATTGACAGTATGATAGCAATGCAGAAGCGTGAAAAAGAATTAAAAAACAAGAAGGATTCTCTGCCTGTTAGAAAACCAGATATAAAACAACTATAATTTATTTGTATGAACAAAGTTTATGAGAACGCCGGCCAGGCTGTTGCTGATATTTCTGATGGAGATGTATTGATGCTGGGTGGATTTGGTTTGTGCGGCATACCCGAAAACTGTATTGCAGCCCTGGTTAAAAAAGGCACCAAAAACCTTACCTGTATTTCTAATAATGCAGGTGTAGATGATTTTGGTATTGGCCTGATGCTGAAACAGAAACAGGTGAAAAAGATGATCTCATCTTATGTTGGTGAGAATGCAGAATTTGAACGGCAATTATTGAGTGGCGAACTGGAAGTAGAGCTGGTGCCTCAGGGTACATTGGCTACCCGTTGCCTTGCCGCCGGTTATGGAATGCCGGCAGTATTTACACCAGCAGGAGTTGGGACTGAAGTGGCTGAAGGTAAAGAAACAAGGAATTTTAACGGAAAGGATTACCTGATGGAATATGCTTTTGAAGCAGACTATGCCATCGTTAAAGCATGGAAGGGAGATACCCTGGGCAACCTGGTGTTTAAAGATACTGCCAGGAATTTTAACCCACTGATGGCTATGGCCGGAAAAATAACCATCGCTGAAGTGGAAATGTTGGTGGAAGCCGGGGAAATTGATCCCAACCATGTTCATACTCCCGGAATTTATGTTCACCGGATTTTCCAGGGGAAAAATTATGAGAAAAGAATTGAACAGCGTACAGTTCAAAACGCTAAGGGGTAATCACACTGAGCGATAACGCTGTATACATTTACAACCATCTTTTAAAACAATATAATGGCACTCGATAAATACCAAATTGCACAACGCATTGCAAAAGAATTAAAAGACGGGTATTATGTAAACCTGGGCATTGGCATACCAACCCTTGTAGCAAATTATATTCCTGCCGGAATCAATGTTGTTCTGCAAAGTGAAAATGGATTATTGGGTATGGGCCCGTTTCCGGAAGCAGGAAAAGAAGATGCCGACCTCATCAATGCAGGTAAACAAACCATCACTACCTTACCCGGATCGTCTTTTTTCGATAGCGCCCTCAGCTTTGGCATGATCCGCTCAGGTAAAGTTGACCTTACTGTATTAGGTGCCATGGAAGTTAGTGAAACAGGGGATATTGCAAACTGGAAAATACCAGGGAAGATGGTAAAAGGAATGGGTGGAGCGATGGACCTGGTAGCTAGTGCAAAAAATATCATTGTTGCCATGATGCATACCAATCCAAAAGGAGAGAGTAAACTGCTTACACAGTGTACCTTGCCGCTTACAGGAGTTAAGTGTGTAAAAAAGATCGTTAGTGACCTCTGTGTAATGGATGTTACAAGTGATGGTTTCCGGTTACTGGAAAGGGCACCGGGCGTAAGTGTGGATGAAATAAAATCTAAAACTGCAGGAAAGTTAATTATTGAAGGAGAGATTCCGGAGATGGTTTTTAATTATTAGTTTATTTGTTCATAGTTTTTAGTTTATGGTTGGTACAACCTAAACTCTAAACCTCTAAACACTTTTCAAAACAAATGCCCCGGTATTAACCAGGGCATTGTTGTATTTGAAATACAGATAGTATTGGTATTAAATTGTAGGAGCAGCATTTAATATTTCTTCAGTTACACCTGAAGCATACTTTTCAAAATTTTTGATGAATTCTGCAGCCAGTTCTTTTGCTTTGATATCATATTGATCTTTATTTGCCCATGTATTTCTTGGATTTAAAACCTCTGAAGGAACACCGGGGCATTCAGTCGGCATCATCATCCCGAAAACCGGGTGTGCTTCAAAATTTACATTGTCCAGTTTACCTTCAAGGGCAGCAGTTATCATTGCTCTTGTATAGGGTAATTTCATGCGCTGGCCGATACCATAAGGGCCTCCGCTCCAGCCGGTATTGATCATCCATACATTTACTTCATGCTCTTTCATCTTTTTACCAAGCATTTCGGCATACTGCCCGGGATGCAATGGTAAAAATGGTGCTCCAAAACAAGCGCTGAAAGTAGATTTGGGCTCTGTTACTCCAGCTTCTGTACCGGCCACTTTTGCTGTATATCCACTGATGAACTGGTACATAGCCTGCCCTGCAGTTAACTTACTAACAGGAGGTAAAATGCCATAAGCATCTGCAGTTAGGAAGAAAATATTTTTGGGTGTCTTACCTATCGACGGTTCAAGTGCATTACTGATAAAAGACAACGGGTAACTTACCCTGGTATTCTCTGTAATTGCTTTGCTGCTAAAATCTATCTTGTTTGTTCCGGGATAGAAGGTTACATTTTCTACCAAAGCGCCAGGCCTGATGGCATTGTAAATTTCAGGTTCCTTTTCTTCACTCAGGTCAATTGTTTTTGCATAGCAACCACCTTCAAAATTAAAAACACTTTCCCCGGTCCAGCCATGTTCATCATCACCTATGAGTAAACGATTGGGGTCGGCACTTAATGTTGTTTTACCGGTTCCGCTGAGTCCGAAAAAGATTGCAGTATCTCCTTCTTTGCCCATATTTGCACTGCAATGCATACTTAGCACATTTGCACGCTGAGGTAAAATATAATTCAACATGGTGAAGATGCCTTTTTTCATTTCACCTGTATAACCTGTTCCTCCAATTAAAATGGTTTTATGAGTAAAACTCAGCATTGCAAAATTTTCAGCTACCGTTCCATCTGTAGCAGGGTCTGCCATAAAACCGGGCGCCTGAATGATATGCCAGTGCGGTGCAAAATTTTCAAGGTCTTTTTCGGCCGGACGGATGAACATATTGAAACAAAAAAGATTGCTCCATGGGTTTTCGTTTATAACACGAAGGCTTAACCGGTAATTTTCATCTGCACACGCAAAACAATCACGCACCCATATTTCTTTTCCGGAAAGATATTTTATCATTTTATCTTTCAGGTTCAGAAAGCGCTGTTCATCTACAGGTATATTGAAATTATTCCAATGTACTGTTTCCGCAGTCATTTCATCTTTCACAGTAAACTTATCCTTTGGGCTTCGGCCTGTAAATTTTCCGGTGTTGATCACCAGGGCACCTGTGTCATTCAAAACGCCTTCATTGCGTTTTAAAGTTTGTTCACTTAATTCTGAAGGGCTTAATTGATAATGGATGGGTTCTGTAAATACAAAGCCCATTTCTGCCAAAGCACCAATAGGTGCTTCCAGCATCATGTTAACTGACATAGCAAGCGTTTTTGTTCGGGCACAAAGGTAATATTTCAAAAAAATAAAAAAAATATCATGTTAGTCATCTTAATACAGTTTTTCTATGTTTTGTTGTTTTTTTTGTCCGTTTTAATAAAAGCTATGGTTTTTATTAAAGTTTGTCACACTAATCATGCAGATTATTGAATGAAGTTTATTTTTATCCGGGTAAAAATATTCCCCTGTTTATATGAAGTATTATTAAAACGTATATTGCAATACTATTTGAATAATGAATAAACTTCAATAACTTTTCAACTACTTTTTTATGAAATACCTGCCGTTAGATGCCGAAATATTCATTCAGAACCGTAAAAGGTTTGTGTCTAAAATGGATAAAAATTCAATAGCTATATTCAACAGCAATGATGAATTGCCTGCCAATGGCGATCAGTTGCATAAATTTATACAGAATTCAGATCTTTTCTGGCTGTGCGGTATTGAACAGGAAGATTCCATGGTTGTCCTGTTTCCGGATAACCCTGATCCAAAATACCGGGAAGTGCTTGTATTGGTACGCCCAAATGAAATGAAAGAAAAGTGGGATGGCCATCGGTTACGCGTAGATGAAGCAAGGGCTGTTTCCGGCATACAGACCATAGTATGGCTCGATTCACTGGAAGGGTTATTGCAACCATGGATTCACCTGGCTGATACCATTTACCTGAACAGTAATGAAAACGACCGTAAATCAAACCTTGTAGCAGTAAGGGATTACCGTTTTGCAGAAATGATGAAGCAGCGTTACCCGTTTCACCAGTTTAAACGCAGTGCAAAAATATTAAAGGAATTACGTGCTGTTAAATCACAACTGGAAGTAGATGTTATTCAAAAAGCGATAGATATTACGGACAATACATTCAGGCGTTTGCTGGCATTCATCCGGCCGGGCGTAATGGAATATGAAATTGAAGCTGAGATATACCATTCATTCCTGTCGCAGCGATCTTCCGGCCCGGGTTATGGTTCTATCATTGCCAGTGGCGACAGGGCAAGAACATTGCATTATGTTGAGAACAACCAGGTATGTAAAGAAGGTGAATTATTGCTGATGGACTTTGGTGCCCAATACGGAAATTATACTGCAGATCTTACCCGAACAGTTCCGGTTAGCGGAAAATTCGGCCGCAGGCAAAAAACAGTATACAATGCTTGCCTGCACCTGCACCATTATGCCGCAAGTATATTAAAACCCGGGATCAGCATTATTGATTATACTGAAAAGGTTGGCGATGAAGCAACTGTCGTATTTCAGAAAATCGGATTGCTGAGAAAATCAGATGTTAAAAATGAAGATCCTGAAAACAGGGCATACAGGAAATACCTGTATCATGGCATTTCACATCATCTGGGAATTGACGTTCATGACCTTGGAACCCGCACAGAACCGGTAAAAGCAGGTATGGTTTTCACCATCGAACCCGGGATATACATTGAGGAAGAACAAATGGGTGTACGTATAGAAAACAATTTCTGGATAACAAAGAATGGTAATAAAGATCTCATGAAAAATATACCGATAACAGTGGAAGAAATAGAAACACTGATGAAGCGGTAATTTGAAAATTTGATTTGTAAATGAGCTGATTTTTTCAGATTGTTGTTATAAATAACAATAGTTACGTTTATATTTCCGGATCTCCTGATTTTCAAATCTTCAAATCATCAAATTCTCAAATTACCATGAAGCAAATCCCCAACATCTTTACCCTGTTAAACCTTGTATTTGGGTGTATGGCCATTGTAGCAACTTTGCAGAATGGTATCAGTATCCATTATAGCCAGGATGGTGCACAGTTTATAGATATTCCTGAAAAAATATGGATGGCATCTTTATTCATTGGACTTGCAGCCCTGGTTGATTTCCTGGACGGCTTTGTAGCACGTTTGTTCAATGCCAGTTCAGAAATGGGAAAACAACTGGATTCACTTGCAGATGTTGTGAGTTTTGGAGTTGCTCCTTCCATGATCATTTACCAGTTCCTGCGAATGAGTTATGCAAATGAAGAAAACGGAATAGATGTTTCCATTCTTTATCTCATCCCTGTTTTTATTTTGGCAGGCGCTTCTGCGTACCGGCTGGCAAAATTCAACCTCGATCATTCGCAGCAATATGGATTTAAAGGATTACCCACACCTGCCATGGGATTATTGGTTGCATCTATGCCATTAATTTACTGGCATGGTGAATATGAGTTTGTTACCGGCCTTTTATTAAATAAATGGTTCTTGTATGCTATAACGATCGTGCTATCTTGGCTCATGGTAAGCAATATACCCATGATGGCAATGAAATTTAAAAACTTTTCGGTTAAAAGCAACCTGCCTAAATTGATCCTTTTAATAATTGCTGTAATTGCAGCAGTGTTTTTACATTGGATAGCTGTTCCGGTTATTTTTATCGCTTACATTCTTTTATCTTTGATTTATAAAAACAGTTAATCATGATATTCATCGTTCAGGTAAAAATAATGCCTTTAAAAGACCTGCTCGACCCGCAGGGAAAAGCTGTTTTGGGAGGGTTGAAGAATCTGGGCTTATATGATGTTACTGATGTAAGGATTGGAAAACACATTGACCTTAAAATTGAAGCTCCCGATAAAGAAAGCGCCCTGCAACAGGCTTCGGATGCTGCAAAAAAATTCCTCGCCAACCCGGTTATGGAAGTTTTTGAAATTTCAATTAGCTAATTTGAGAATTTGTTAATTTGAAAGTGAGTCCATTTCCAGCGAATACAGCATTTCCAAATTTTCAAATCAATTAATTTCCAAATTGATGCTTTACATCGTTCCTTCTCCAATCGGAAACCTTGCTGATATTACTTACAGGGCTGTTGATATCCTGAATATGGTTGACCTCATCCTGGCTGAAGATACCCGTACATCATCAGTTTTATTGAATCATTACCAGGTACACAAACCACTTTCTGCCTATCACCAGCACAATGAACACAAGATCGTTGCTCATTTAACCGATCAAATGGCTGCAGGTAAAAAAATTGCATTGCTTACAGATGCAGGTACACCGGGCATTAGTGACCCTGCTTTTTTACTCGTTCGGGAATGTATCAAACAGGGGATAGAAGTGCAATGCCTTCCGGGTGCTACAGCATTCGTTCCTGCTTTGGTAAACAGCGGATTGCCTATCAATAATTTTTGCTTCGAAGGATTTCTGCCTTTGAAAAAGGGCAGACAGACATTTTTAAAAAGAATGGCTACAGAAGAACGTACGATGGTTTTTTATGAAAGCCCAATGAGGTTGCTAAAAACACTGGAACATTTTATTGAATATTTTGGTGCAGAAAGACAATGTTGTGTTAGCCGTGAACTCACTAAAAAATTTGAAGAGAATAAAAGAGGTACGCTGCAGGAAGTTTTACAACATTTCAGTGCAAAGGCCGTAAAAGGCGAAATCGTTATAGTTGTGGCAGGAAAACCTTAAAATGTTTCATGTTTTAATGATCAGTATTTCCTTTACATCTGCATGCACGCTTGCTTATAGAAAAATGCACTATTTTTATTTTATTAATGATTCTGATATTTTATGAAACATATTTTATTCTTATTTAGTTTTTTTTCCTTCACTTGCATAGAGGCACAGGATATTTCATTTGGTAAAAAAATGGTTGATACACTTGCTTCTCCATATTTCTGGGGCAGGGGTTATACAAAAGACGGTATGGAAAAAGCTGCAGATTTTATTGCAGCGGAATTCAAAAATTACGGTTTAAAACCAATGACAGGTAAATCATTTTACCAGCATTTTTCTTACCCGGTAAATATTTTCCCTGGAAAAATGGAAGTAAATGTAAATGGAAAACAACTGGTGCCCGGAAAAGATTTTATTGTAGACCCGGCAGCAAAAGGTATTAAGAAAGCAGGTAAATTAATAAAGAAAGACAGTGTGAGTTTTATAAACCCGGAAGAAAGGTTCATTGTTCGACTGGAAGATAAACTTACCTGGTCGGTTTCAAAAGAATTGGCTGATTATAGTATGATAATCATTAACAGAAAATCTGTTTCCGGCTTGCCAGAATATTTTGATGCAAATATTGAGCATAAGTTTATAAATAAATTTAAGGCTTCTAATGTATGTGCAATGGTTAAGGGTACCGTTAACCCGGATTCTGTTATATTGATCACTGCCCACTACGATCACCTTGGTGGAATGGGTGAGGATACTTATTTCCCCGGTGCCAACGACAATGCAAGCGGCATATCTCTTTTAATGAACCTGGCAAAATATTATGCAGCCAATCCGCAAGAGTATTCAATAGGCTTTATTTGTTTTGCAGGTGAAGAGGCCGGACTGGTTGGGTCTCATTATTTTACAGAAAACCCGCTTGTATCATTAAAGAAAGTGCGGTTCCTTTTAAATACAGATCTCGCCGGTACTGGTGAAGAAGGTATTACAGTTGTTAATGCAACCGAATATCCCCGGGAATTTTCCATGTTGAATGCGGTGAATGATGAACATAAATTGCTTGCAAAAATTAATCCACGGGGGAAGGCAGCCAATAGTGATCATTACTTCTTTTCCGAAAAAGCTGTACCCGCTTTTTTCTTCTACACACTTGGAGGAATAAAAGCTTATCATGATGTGTTTGACAAACCAGAAACTTTGCCTTTAAATGAACACGAAGATCTTTTTAAACTGATCATCCATTTCAATAAAAAGTTAATGGGGGATTAAAAATTGATACACACCCACACCGCTCATCAGTTTAACGACTGTAACAAATTTTTTTTCACGATTTTTGTTATATATAATATTACAATATGAGGTACAAACCATTTTTCTTACTCCTGATTTCATCCTTCCTGTTTCTTACTTCCATTGCCCAGCCAGATCGCTGGCAGCAAAGGGTAAAGTACAATATGAATATTGATGTGGATGTAACAACCAACAGGTTTACCGGCAAGCAAAAACTAGAATATGTAAACAACTCTCCTGATAAACTTAGCAAAGTGTTTTACCATTTATACTGGAATGCCTTTCAGCCAAACAGCAGTATGGATGTAAGAAGCCGTGAATTAGGTAAAGTACTAACCAATGGACGACCTGATTGGGACGGAAGAGTAAGAGACAGGATCATGAAGCTGAAAGATGAGGAGATAGGTTATCAGAAAATAATTTCCCTGAAGATGAATGGGGTTGATCAGCCTTTCAAGTATCATGAAACGATTCTGGAAGTAAACCTGACGAAGCCTATTTTACCTAAAACAAAAGTGATTTTTGAAATGGAATTTGAAGCCCAGGTGCCTCTGCAGGTGCGCCGCAGCGGTAGAGACAATCCTGGAACCGGGGTAAGGTACAGCATGAGCCAGTGGTATCCAAAGTTGTGTGAATATGACTATGAAGGCTGGCATCCCACACCTTATGTAGCACGTGAATTTTATGGTGTGTGGGGAGATTTTGACGTTGTAATAAATATTGATAAAACATATAAGATTGGTGGCACCGGTGTACTGGTCAACGCAAATGAGATTGGCTGGGGTTATGATAAGCCCGGTTCGGAACTAAAAAATATAAGTTCCTCAAAACGAAGCTGGCATTTTGCCGGCAATAATGTACATGACTTTGTTTGGGCAGCAGATCCTGATTACAGGCATCTCGTTAAAAAAATCGCCGGCAGTAATACAATAATACATACCATTTATAAATTTAAGCCCGGGAAAACAAGTAACGATGAGGCGTGGGCGAAAATTGGTGATGTTGCTGCAGAGGTTTTACCTTTTATTGAGAAAAATTTTGGGAAATATCCTTATCCCCAATATTCATTTATTCAGGGTGGGGATGGTGGTATGGAGTATCCAATGGCAACACTCATACATACTTCATCTCTCGGTACAGTAATACATGAATGGTTGCATAGCTGGTACCAGATGATGCTTGGAACTAATGAAAGCCTTTATCCATGGATGGATGAAGGATTTACCAGTTATGCAGAAGACCTGGTAACTAAATTCTACTATAAACGATCTTCATTACAGGAATACCGGGATACATTAAAAAACAGGCCCGACAATAAAACATTGAAAGAACTGGTAGAGCATGTATTACCCGAAGATCATTCCGGGGCCTATAACAGTTATTTCCGCCTGGTGCAGTCTGGCCAGGAAGAAGCACTCACTACTCATAGTGACCATTACAATTCTAATTTTGCATATAGTGTAGCATCATACAGCAAAGGCGAAGTTTTCATGGAACAGCTGGGATATATTGTTGGTGCAGCAACCAGGGATAAAATTTTACTGGAATATTATAATAAATGGCGTTTTAAACATCCCAATGTAAACGACTTCATGAAAATAGCCCAGGATGTAAGTGGTATCCAGCTAGACTGGTACAGGCAATATTGGGTGAATACGACCAAAACAATCAATTACAGCATAGACAGCTTGTGGGAAGAAAATGGTACCTCACGAATAAGGTTGAAAAGAATCGGGCAGTTTCCAATGCCTGTTGATCTTCAGTTGACTTTTAAAGATGGCACTGCAGAAATGCATCATGTGCCATTGAATTTAATGTTTGGAAGTAAACAAAGTGAAAATGCAAGCTTGCCTTTTATTGTTCATGATGCATGGAAATGGACACATCCCACTTATGTAGTTGAATTTAAAAGGAAACTACCTGAAATCATAAAAGTTGAAATAGATCCTTCTAAACGTATGGCAGATATTGAACGTAAGAATAATTTGATGGAACTTAGCTGGTAAGAAATGGTAAGGTATAGTTGATGAAATTCAGGAGTATACGCAGATCTTAATATAAATAGGAAAGATAAGGGGAATAAAAATTTTTCGATTTTATTATAGAGGCTGAATTGTTTTAGCCGGCATGATATATTGAAGCTAAAAACCAGTTAACGGCCAAAAAATTTATTAACTGCTTCAACCCGGTTGTTTACATGAAGTTTCGCGTAAATATTGTATACATGTTTGCGTACTGTTTCAGAACTGATGCTCAATTGATCTGAGATTTCTTTATATAATAAGCCCCTGGAAAGCATTTCAAGGATTTCTTTTTCACGTTTTGTTAATATATCAAGATCATGATATGAACTGGAAACAGATGGTTTTAGCTGAAACGCTGATACAACTTTGCGGGCTATCTGGCTGCTCATTGGTGCACCGCCTTCATAAAGTTCACGTATAGCATCAAGCATTTTTAACGGGGTTGTGTTTTTGATGATATAACCGCTTGCACCTGCACTCAATGCTTCAAATATTTTTTCATCTTCTTCATAAATGGTGCACATCATAAAAAGCATTTCCGGGCATGTTGATTTTAATTCTTTTACAACTTCAATGCCGTTTATGCCGCCTAGTGTTATATCCATTAAAACAACTTTTGGCTGACATACAGGTAAATTAACAAGGGCATCCTCTCCATTAACACAGGAGCATACCAAAGTGTAACCATCGGCAGATTCTATGATCTGCTCCAGCGCATTGCGTATATCATGATTGTCTTCAACTATGCCTACTGGTATATTCATAAAACAAAACTGGTCTATATTTTTCAATAAAACAATACCCTAAACTGGTAGATATTGCCTGTTTAAATAGTTTTAAATTCTCACCAGGCAACATAAAAATTTATTATCAAAAAGAATAATTATTTTTTCAGGGGTTGGTAGAGAATGTATTTGCCTTTAAAATATTCTTCGTCAAAAATTTTATCAATTTCCCAAACAAATGGTTTACAGCCGCTTTCAAAGATCTCCCGGGTAAGGTCGCCTCCTTTAAGACAGATCAGTCCATTTGGCGCTTCGGCGTTTTTGTTTTTTTTGATCAGTGGTTTACTCCAATGCCAGAGTTCTCTTAATGGAGCCACAGCCCTGGAAACCACCACATCAAATTGCCTGTTTTTAATATCTTCTGCACGGGTATGCTGGGTGCTCAGGTTTTTTAATCCGATAGCATCGGAAATTTCTGTAACAACTTTTAATTTTTTATTGATGCTGTCTACCAGGTGAAAAGAGACTTCCGGAAAGAAAATCGCCAGCGGTATACCCGGGAATCCGCCACCTGCTCCAAGGTCCATCACCTGGGTGTTTTTTTCAAAATTAAATTTTGCTGCAATGGCCATCGAATGCAGTACATGGTGTGTATAAAAATTATCCATGTCTTTTCTGCTGATAACATTTATTTTTTCATTCCAGTCTTTGTACAAACCAACTAAAGCATCAAATTGATTTTGCTGTTCACTAGTGAAATCTGTAAAATATTTTTGCAGGATATTCATGTTTCAATTATTTCCAGGTTGGTTTTGGTTTTATAATGAGTGCGGGAAAAAAGAGGATATAATACATGAACATCCACAGATCAAAGAATAGAAACAACGGGAAAAGGTCTTTTTCATCCAGCTTTTTCATTGTTTTGTAAAATACAATTGCCTGCAAAATAAATCTTGCACCAAAAACAATCAAGGCGAATTTCCAGTTAAAAAAAATACAACTCAGTATCAATAATGGATAAAAAAGAAAGTGCGAAAATGCATAAAGCCCCAGTAAGAATTTATGAAGTGGTTTATAATATCTGCTGGTTGTGTAATGGCGTTTTTTTTGCGAAAACCATTGTTTCCAGGTTATGGCAGGTTTACTCAAAGTAAAACTGTCTTTGTTTATATTGATCTTTGTATTGCGGCGGGTAGCTGCCATGTTTATGAAAAGGTCATCATCTCCGCCGGGTAAATTATTATGCGCCGAGAAACCCTTGTGCCTGTAAAATATTGCCTTTTTGTAACTCAGGTTCCTGCCAACACCCATATAAGCTGTGCCGGCAAGTGCATAACTGAAGTATTGTAATGCAGCATGAAATGTTTCCCAACGAATAATTTTGTTCAGTAAACCCTTCTTTTTAAAATAGGCCCCATAGCCCAGTACAATTTCGGTTTTGTCATCATAAACTTCCTGCATGCTTGTTATCCAGTGTTCACTTGCCGGAACACAATCTGCATCTGTTAGCAATACGATCTCGTATTTTGCAGTTTTGATGCCAATGCTAAGCGGGAATTTTTTACCGGGAATCATTTTCGCTTCCTGGGTTAATTCAACTACATGCAATTGACGAAAAGTTTTTTTTAATTCTTCCAGTACATACTTGCTATCGTCGTAAGAATTATCATTTACTACAATTACTTCGTGAGTTGTTTTATAATCCTGAACCAAAGCGCCAGGTAGGTTATTTGCCAGGTTCTCTGCCTCATCGCGGGCACAAATAATCACACTAACCGCATTTGTTCTTGATGTTTCTCTTGCTTTTTCTTTATGAAATACCAGCCTGCTGAAAAAAAACAGGTAATAAAATAGTTGAATGAAAGTTACAGAACAAAATACAATGAATAATATCAGTTGCCAGTGTTGCAACAAAAGCTTAAATAAATGCATGGCTGCAAATTTAAGTTATAAATCAATTCTTTTTTTTAAAGAATTAATACAATTGTCCCAAACACGTTGATACTATATTCAATACCTTTGTAAAAAATATTTTTATTATGAAATGGATACTGTTACCCTTATTTTTTGCATTTAATATTTCCGCTTACAGCCAGTCCCGTTCTACCGAAGTGGAATATCAAAAACTTACCAGACCTGCCCTTGTTAATGATATTCCCTTTCCGGCTAATACAATTGAAGATGCCTTAAAGGATTATTTTGCAAAAAAAGGATATAAAGCCTCCAGTACAAAAGGCTTCACTGTATACAAGGGGGTTGCATTAAATGAACTTGGTACAGGTAATTTTGATATTTATTTTATGGTGGATAAAAAAAGCAGGAAAGAGAAAGAGTTGAGTACTGTTACCATGATGATTTCAAAAGGGTTTGATGAATTCGTGAGCAATAATTCAGATGCATCTGTATTCGGCAAAGCACAAACCTTCCTCAATTCTTTGCGTAACACGATAGCTGTGTATGATCTTGAAGTACAGATCAGTTCCCAGGAGAATGAAATAAAAAAGGCGGCTAAAAAAAGTGACGACCTCGTGGATGAAGGAAAAGACCTGGAAAAAAAGAAGCGCAAGCTGGAAGATGATATTGCAGATAATATCAAAGAGCAGGAAAAACAGGTAAAAGAACTTGAGAATCAAAAACAGATATTGGAGGTTTTAAAAAATAAACGCAAATCTTAAAAGGTTCAATTCAAATCATAAGAAGAAGCCTTTTCAATTGAATAAATCAGATATTTTGCCGGGAAGGCGAAAAGACGATAAGTACAACATGTCAATAAAAAATATACACGGTTTTCCGGCTTACCGGCAAAAAAATCAATTTAAAACCGCCTCTTTTTTCTCACTTCGCGATGGACTTTTTGGCTGTATTTAAAAACTATCTTTGCAACTTTACCAAGCAGGATTTATACTATGGCCAGTTTAGGATTCAGCATTCAAAATACCGATAACAATACACACGCAAGGGCAGGTACAGTTACAACAGATCACGGATCTGTACTTACTCCTATTTTTATGCCGGTTGGTACTGTTGGAAGTGTAAAAGCGGTTACACAGCAGCAACTGGAAAATGATGTACATGCCCGCATCATTCTTGGTAATACTTATCATCTTTACCTGAGGCCGGGGCTGGAAGTGTTAGAAAGGGCAGGAGGTTTGCATAAGTTTAACGGCTGGCACAATCCTATATTAACTGACAGCGGTGGTTACCAGGTTTTTTCACTGGCAGCTAACAGGAAAATAAATGAAGAAGGTGTATTATTCCAGTCGCATATTGATGGAAGCCGTCATTTGTTCACACCTGAAAAAGTAATGGATATTCAAAGAGTGATCGGAGGTGATATCATCATGGCCTTTGATGAATGCCCGCCGGGTGGAAGTGATCACCAGTATGCTAAAAATTCCATGGAACTTACACATCGCTGGCTTGATAGGTGCTTTACAAGGTTTAATGAAACTCCTGACAAATACGGTTATACGCAGAATTTATTCCCGATCGTTCAGGGTGGTGTTCACCACGATCTGAGAAAAATTTCCTGTGAATTTATTTCATCAAAAAATGCCACCGGGAATGCTATCGGGGGGTTAAGTGTTGGTGAACCGATTGATAAAATGTACGAGATATGTAATCTTTGCTGTGAATTGCTTCCTCAAAATAAACCCAGGTATTTAATGGGCGTTGGCACTCCGTGGAATATTCTGGAATGCATAGAAATGGGAGTAGATATGTTTGATTGTGTAATGCCCACCCGAAATGGAAGAAATGCCATGCTGTTTACCACAAAAGGCATCATCAATATTGATAATAAAAAATGGGAATTGGATTTTTCAGTTTTAGATGACGGTATTGATTGTGAGGTAAGTAATTTTTACAGC